>JAEIGA010002761.1_pt1 | contig 27803 bp, 21 predicted proteins | sample 9270691 | NCBI WGS metagenome assembly JAEIGA01 (sample SAMN17057246, study PRJNA624740) | gut metagenome | biome: biome; isolation source: fecal sample | host: Bos grunniens | place: China: Xizang | collected 2019 | reverse complement strand
CTCTGATATTTAATTCTATATTTACCATTAAAAGGATTCAAACACTCTACAACAGTCGCCAATACTGTAGTTCCATGGTTAGCTGTAGAAATGGCTCTTGAGCTAATAATATCTATTGCTTTACAAATATCACGTTCTATTGACATTGTATTAAAACTCCTTTTCTCTCTTTATATGTTAAATCAATTTTATTTTAAGATAATTGATTATAATTGTCCAAATAAAGAAAGAGGGGCTTCCGCCCCTCATTTCAATTCCGTTCTATTTATTATTTTCATATGCGTATTGGCTTGCAACATTAACCAGGTTATTAAGAGCTTCTTCGATTTCTCGAGCGTCTCTAACTCCAGGAAATGATGCATCAATATGCACTGCTTGCTCTAACATCTGGTCTGTTGACTGCTTAGTAGCCGCCGCCATGCCTTCGATGTTAGCGTAAGTTCCAATTAATTGATTTTCTAATGATGAAAGTGTATTTCTCATTTGAGCCTCAAAATCTTTAATTATTGAACCAGCTGATATTTCACGAACTAATTTAACTGCATCAAGAATTTTAGGTGTATCTTTTTCATTTAATACCAATTCTTTTTGATGTAACAGTGCCAAACGACCATCTTTTGAACCATTAAACCATGAGCCAGTGTATCCACCTGTATCGAAATGTGATAGAGGAACTTTTGAATTAGTTACATAATTTGCTTTATCATTGCCTGTTACCCATGTATTTTCACCAGTGCTTGTATTTTTCATTATAAATTTTCCAGTAGAAGTTTTAGCAACTATAACATATGGGCCTACATTTTTTCCACCATTTTTTAAATTAAATAAAATTAATTTAGAATTACTGTCTACATCTTCCCAAGTTTCATCATTATATTTGCCAGATAATTCTGCCTCTTTAACTGTTTTAATTTCACCAGTAAGCTGATTTGATAACTGAATTTGCCCACCTACCATTCCAGTTCTAGTAACTTTCCAACTTTTGCTACCTGTGTTTGAGCCATATTGAACTCTATCACCAACTTTTGCATTATAAGTAGTTGAATATCCTGATTTAGTAAAGTCTATTGGAGGTTTAAAATCATTTTCATTATTATCATTATTATCTTCTTCTAGCCCATTTAATCTATTATTAACATTATCAAGATTATCATCAATTTGTTTTTTCAATATATTTAAATCTGCCACGAATCCACCCATTGCAGTTTCAACTTTTCCGATAGCAGTGATTGCTTGACTTATTTTTGCAGAAATTGAATCTACATTGCCAGACAATATATCAGTAATATTTTTATTATTAGTTGCTAATAAACCATCTGATTTAACAAGTTCTTCTAATTTTTGTTTAGTTATTAATATATCATTTCTTAAAGTACCTTCCATATTTTCATATTGATTCCAAACTTTCGTTTTTTCATCTCTATATATGTCTCTTAATTCTTTAACATCCATTTGAATTAAATCTAATTTATCATAATACTCTGGAATACCCTCTTGACTACCAGCTGCTGAGGTTACTTTGCCAACATTCTCAACATATTGATTAACTATACTTTCAATAGATTTTAAATCAAAATCTTTAAATTGTTCTGCTAAACTTTTTTCACTATCAAAATTAAAAATATTAGAAACTAAATCATCCCAATCATTTTCAAGTCCTCTAATTCTAATACCCTCATCTAATAAAATTTTCTTTTGTTCATCAGTTAAATTATTTAAATCTACATCTTCTATACCTAAATCTTTAAATATATATCCTATACTTTGAACTGCACTTGATTGATAAGAATTCATTAAATAATCATAATCTTCTAATATTTCAGACATCCTTGTTTTTAACCAGTTTTCCAATTCAGAAGCATCTTCACCAGAAGCTTTTAATCCTAAATATTCTTGGAACTTATCGCTTTCAAATAATGAAGCAAATTCATCTTGCATTTCTTGTCCAGCTTGATTAAAATTAGATATTGCATCAATAGCATTATCTACATTTTGATTATAAATTTCATTTTGTTTATCTGCCAAATCTTGCTCTGCTTTTGCAACAGCATCTTCATCTGTAGTATATTGATATACATAATTACCTTGAGAATCTCTAGTTAGTTTCATTGAAGATTTGTTATTTCTTGCTTCATCAAGAGCAATCTGTAATAATGTTAGCTCATATAATTTATTTGCTCTATCTAATTCAGCTTGAGTTAGTTTATCTTTTTGCATTAAAATTGCCAATTCATCATTTTTAAAGTCATTTATTTTCTTTTGAGCATTAATACTATCATATTGTTTATCTAATAAATCTTGATTTATTTTATTTAATAATTTTTGTAACTCATATTCTTTATTAATTCCAGATAGATACACGTCAGCAAGCTCTTGGTCTTTTTCCCAACGTTCAGATAATCTATCCCAACCTACATTATCAGTAAGTTTCTTCTCAATAATATCTAAATTATTTTGAATATCTTGTTTTAATAATGTATTAATTGTTTCAAGAGCCTCTTCTACACTTGAAAAAATAATTTCATAAGCTTCTGAAATTTCAACTTGTTGCTCTGTCCATCTATATAATTCGTCTCCTGGCAACTCATCTGCAGAAGTCACTTTATTTTCAGTTAAGATATCTTCAGCTCGTTTTTGTGCATCTTCCATCCTTACTCTTGCGGCATCAATTTTTCCTAATTGAGCTTCAAATTTTTTTTCAGTTTCAGTATCAATATTAGCATTATTTCCAAATAACAATTCTTTAACAGCAATTTGATGTTCAATAACTGCGAGGGTATGGTCAAACGTATCTAAAATAGAATCGTGTAATCCCATAATTTGTTCAAAGGCTGCATCAACTGCATCTTTAATAGTATTAATATATTCAAGAGCCTGTTGAGCTGATTCCATTGACATCTCATGCATTTCTTGAGCTGCTTCAAGCGCGGCCGCCGCACTGTCTTCGAATATATCAGATGTTCCGCCATTAACTATTTTATCATATTCTTGTAAGAATAATTGAGTTCTTTCAAGCTGGTCAGTTAATAATCCTTCTCCATCTGCTCCAAAAACATCTTTTAAACCTTCTGCGGCAGATTGGAATGTGGCAAAATTATCATCATCACCAAATAAAATTCCTTGCTGTAATTCACGCCATTCTTTTTTAAATTCATTTAAATCTATTTTTAAATTAATATCTTTTGTAAATTTCTCAATATTCAATTCAATTTTTTGACTAATAGATTCTGAAATCTCATTTTCTAACTCTGCTAATTCACTAAATGTAACTTCATCATATCTTTCAAGATTTTCTTTAAATTTATCATAAGCTTCTTGTTTTTTATCTATTTGTTCTTGAATTTTCTCTTGTTCGTCTTCAGAATTGGATGCCTTGTAAGCTGATATTAATTTATTAATTTCTGATTCTTTTGCATTTAAAATAGTATTGTAGTTTGTAATGGTGCCGTCATCTTCTGAAAATTGGACTCCTTGATTAGATAAAATTTCTTTTAAAGCTTGAGATTCTAATTTAGCAATTTCAAGTTTTGTTTTTTGAGCAGAAATTTGTTTATTTAATAATCCAAGCTCTTCATCTAAAGAATCTATAACATCCCCGCCGACCATCTTTTCTCTAGCTTTTTGAACTTTTTCAAGATTGTTTTCTAATTTTTCAAGTTCAATATTAATATCATGATATATATCTCTTTCTTCATCAAGATATTTCATTTTTTCAGCATTTTTTTGAGCACCAGATTTTATATTTTTATCTCCTAAAGAACCTATTGCCCTTGCTCGCATTCCAGCTGAGCTAGTTTTTCTTCCGCCTCCATTAGAAGAAATAATTACATTTCCAGATTTATCTGTTTTGGCGCTTTCTCCCTCTGGAACAATTTGAGGTACTTGTACATAATTACTTGAAATTATTTCATCTGTATATTGTGTAACATTTCCATCTTGATCAGTTCTTGTAACTTCATTAACAGTACGAGTAACTTGAGGTTCTGGAGCTTCTACCATATCTACATTTGGAGAATACCCCAATGAATTAAACATATCTTGCATTTGTTCTTCTGTTACGGCTCCAGCTAACAACAATTCGTTTAATGCTGCAATACCTTCAGAATTTTCAAGTTTTAATTCTCCACCAATTTCTAAGTTTGCACCTTTATTTTCAATCTCAGTAATTAAATCATCTAATTTAGTCTTATATTCATCGCTAATCTCTAATCCAACCACAAAATCTCTTGCAGCTAAAACTTGCAACTCTTCAATGGCTGATATATCTCCTTCAGCTGCTTTTTGAATTTTTCCAAGTTTTTCATGAATAAAATCTGCACTAACTTTTATTCCAAACATTTCTTCTAGTGCAGATTGAACTTGAGCTGCCGCCTCATAAGTTTCTAAAGAGTCTTCATTCCATTCTCTTAAAACATCGAGATTATCTTCTAGTGCTTTTTGAAGATTTTCTACTCCCATAGCAAAGGAAATATTTTGTTTTGCAACATCCACTGCAATTTTTTTATTATTTTCTAATTCATCATAATTATCCACTAAAGCATCTGTATATAATTCTAAAACATCTTTATCTATTTCTAAAGCAGATGCAGTTTTATTTAATGCATTTTGATATTGTTGCTCTAAATGAGTTAAATATTTAGTTTCACCATATCCGTCTTTTTGATATACTTCAATAGCTTTATTAATAGAATTTAAATATTCATTTCCAATATCTTCACCAGCATTGTTCGCTTGTATTTTTAATTCTTTGACTTGTTCAGGACTCATTACAGATAAATCAACTATTTTATTTTGAGCAAGTGATTCTTGTATGCTTAAAATTTCTTCTTTATCAACACCTTTAATATCATCTAATTTATCTTCTAAATTGGTTAGATATTCAAGATTTTTTTGTATATTTTTATCATCAGCAAGATCTTCTATTAAATATTGTTGAGTTAAAAATTCAATAACTTCATCATTAGATAAAGAATCTGATTCACCTACATTTTCCCAAGTCCCTTCTTGGTTCTTTCTTTGAAGAGTGGCATTGGTTCCACCCATATCGGTTACGCGATAATTTTTTGCGTCTTCTCCGAAACGACGATCTAAATATTCTTGATAAGTTTCATCATCATCTATTCTATCAAATACTTTTTCCGCTTTCTTTTTCGCTTCTTTGTAACTTTCGCTTTCTTTATTTTCAGCTTTCGCTGCAGCATCTCCGATTAATTTTCCAGCTAATCCCTGTTCTCTTTTTCCAAGAGATTCATACCAATCAGTTCCAGTCAATACTGAATTTACTTGTTGCTCATATGTGCGCCTAAGAGCTTCTGTATTTGCATTTATAGCTTTAATTTGTTGATTTGTTGCATCTATATTTTTTAATAAGGAATCAGCTAACCTATCTGTTATACCTTTTCCGCGAAGATTTTCTATATCTTGTTTTGTAATTTGACCATCAACTCGTTGTTCTGCAATTTCTGCAAGTTTATTTAAAGCGTTCTCTTCTTCTTGCACAGCCTCTTTTTTATTAAAAGCTTGAATACCAGTTGCAACACCAGCAACAATAAGACCAACTGCGGCACCAATAGCAATGCCCCAAGGACCTCCTAAAGCTCCAATAGATGCACCTGTTTTTGTTGCGATTCCCCAAACTGCTGCTCCTGCTAATGCTCCTGATGCTGCTCCCGCACCTTGTGTTATAGCAGCTTTTTTATCTCTATCTGTAAAATCGCCTGGACCGCCATCTATCCCTTGTAGCTGTTCACGTTCAAATTTTGTTTGTTCATATCGTTGACTAGCTTCAGCACTTCTTTGTTGAGCAAAAGTATTATAAGATTGTGCTTTTTCTAATATTGCTAATTGTTGTTCTTGAATATCTTCCCATATGCCTGGTTCTATTTCAATTAATCCAGTTTTACTATTAATAGAATAGTCTGTAGCCAATAGTCCTAATGTATTAATTAATTGCATCGCTGCTTGATTAGCTTCAATTACTTTTTCTTTATATTCAATAGTTCCTTCTGTTAATTGATTTAACTCCGCAGTAATATCACTATATTTAGAAACATTTTCTTTAAAGCTATTATATGCAGATTGTGTATCTGCAAAAGTTTGAGATGCTTGTGCGGCTGCACTTGAAGCTTTTTCTGCAGCAATTTTATCTTTATTCCAAGCTTTATCTGCTAGAGCCAATCCGCCAGCCAAAGCCAAAACTGAACCTATTACTGCTAAAATCCACCAGTTAGCTGCCATCTGAGCCTTTACTTTTGCCCATATAGTTGCAGTAACTTTTTTATTCATACCTGCTTCTAAAGTATCTACAGTAATTCCTTTACCTTGTAAAATTAACTGCGCTGCACGCAATCTATTTTCTTCAGTTATTCCTGCATTTTCTGCAATTTGAACTCCATTTTTCTTTAAAATAGTACGAACCTCTTCATCTTCTAATTTAGTTGATAAAGCTTTTGTTAAATTATTAAAATTCTCTTCTGCATTTGCTTGTCTATTTAATTGAATGCCTAATCTTTTTGCCTCATTGTTTGCCATTCTTACTGTGGTATCTGTAGTAAGAATTGTTCCAGTGTCTTTTATCAAATTAACAAAGCTAGAAAAAGAAGATATAAACATAGGTAACATAAATCCTGCTGTCTGCAATGTTTGTAAAAATTTCTCTCCAGTAGATAAAGATTCATTTTCCCAAATTTTAGTAATGCCTATGAGCTGTTGAAAAGACATTGCTAACATACCAACAGAACTAACCATGCGCAATAAATTTTGATTTAATGCTCTTGTATCTAAAGCTAAAGACATTTTTTGACCAGCTTTTACTAAATCATTTAATGCTAATTCAGCAGATTTGGTAGCAGCAGTAAAATCTGTTTTCATACCTTTTTTAAAATCTGCACTAGCTTGTAATGCATCTTTACCAAAATTTTGCAGTGTTTTGCTTACGATGGCAAGCTTATCTTTAGTTCCCTGTGCAGCAGAACCATGTTTCATCATACTGTCTGTATATGCTTCAAGTTCTTTTTTTACTTGTTTATATTGTGTACTATTTTCTCCATAAAAATTTTTTACAGCCTGAGATTGAGTTTCAATAAAATCTTTAGATTTTTGACCCATTTGAGTTTCCAACTCATTAATTTTTAGTAAATGCTTTTGATATTCATCTGAACTATGAGCCTGTTCTTTACTCATCCCTTGATTCATTAATCTTTTAGTAATTCCACCTTTATTATTTAAAAGCTCTTTTCTATCTTGTGTTAAAGGATCCATTTCCTTAGAAAAATCTCTTACTTCATAAGAACTAATGCCTTTAGTCATTGATTTAGCATTATCCTCTTGAGCATAAAAAGCTTTTCTTAATGAAGGATTATTATTCCAAACATCTCCAGAGTTAAAATCTAAAGATCCAGTATATCCATATCTCTCTTTAGCTATTCTTGATAATGTTTGTTCTTGTTGCTTTAATAAATCTAATTTTTCAGCTTCATAATTCATATTTTTCAGCAAATTATTACCAAAATCAGTTTCTTCTTGAGTTAATAATTTACTATGAGTTAACATTTGTCTTTTTAAAAGAACCATATCTTGTAAAACAGAATCATTAATTTCTTCAAATTGATTTAATAATTCCATTTGAGCAACTTCATTGGCAGTGTTAATATTCATTTCTGCCATTTTCATTGAAGCATTTCCTAATGTAATTGCAAGTTTATCACTAAACATATTTAATAAACCTAACAAAGACATTAATAAAACAGTTCCTCCACCACCTATAGCTTGCACTCCATTATCAAAAAAAGTAATAATGCCTGTAAAAATATTTATAACATCTTTTAAACTATCTCCATTAATTAGAGAATCATATAACCCTTGAGAAGCAGCTTTAAGTTGAGCTAAATGGGCTTCCATAGATTCCATATACTCATCTTGCTGTTGTTGTAAGAATCCTGTAGCATTCGCTGATTCATTAACAGCTTTAGTATACATGTCCCAATTATCAAATAATGAAAGCAATCTTGAATATTGACGAGTACCTGCCATTGTTTGAGCTAATGATAATTGCTGTTCTCTTGTTAGAGTATTCCATTTACCACCAATCTCTTCAACTACTTCACCCATATCACGAATTTTGCCTTGTGCGTCTAATACATTAAAACCTAAATCAGCCATTCCTTGAGTATATTCCCCAAGAGTAGTTTCTGTATCTAAACCAGCCTCAATATCAGACATACGAGCAAAAATTGTTTTAAATGAAGTACCAATAGATTCTGGTGCTTCACGAGTAACTGAAATAACTGTAGATAACATACCATTTAATTGGTCAATATCTACACCCATAATATTTGCAGCAGACGCTACTTTACTCATACCTGTAGATAATTCTTCCAAGTCTGCAGCAGTGGTAGCTGCTACTTTAGCTAATTTATCAATATATAGTTCCGTTTCGGCAGCGGTAACTTTATAACCATTCCATACTGCAGTTAATTGTTCTGATACTGCATCTGCGCTTTGTTTAGTTACATTGGCTGCTTTTAAAGTTGTTTCTGTACGAGCTGACACCTCAGCATCTGCCAAACCTTGTTGATAGTAAATTAAAGATGCGTTTGTATAAGCTGTAGTTGTTTGACCCAATTCTTTAGCAGCTTTATTCGCTTGTCTAGCAAATGCTGCCATTTGATCAGCAGATTTTTCTGTAACCAACATAATATTATTTAAAGAAGTATCTAATTCTTTAACATAACTATATGCTTTTTGAACACTACTTGTAAATCCCATTAAAATACTAGAAGATATGCTCCAACGTATTGTATTTGCAAAAGTAGTTTTCATTTTATCCAACATAGTATTACTTTGTTGAATTTTCATGGTAGTGGTCATAATTTCAGTTGCCAAATTTCTAAATGAAGCTTGACCTGCTGGACCAATACTTGCTAATTGCTGTTGATATGTTTTTAAATTAACTCCTGAAGCTTGTAAATTTTGATTAAATTTTGCTAAATTTACATTACCTAAAGACATATCAAAAGCACTATCTAAAGCCACATCAATTTTTTGTGTGGTTGTTAAAATATTCTGTAATTGCGTATTTACTTGTTGAGTACCTTGAGTACCAATATTGTTTAATGAATTTTGTGCCAATGTTCTAATCTCTTGAAGAGAAGTTTTCATAGCATTTAAATTTGATTTATCTACATTAAACTTAATACCATAATGAATATCTCCACCATGTTGCATAGCCATTCCTTTTACCTCCTAACATTTTATAAAATAAAAAATGCCTTTACTATTAATATATAATAGTAAAGGCATTGTAATTAATCTAAATTGACCTAACAGGTCTATTCAATTGGGCGGCCGCCATTTGCAGCTTGAGCAAAGTCAATAACCGCTTGATAGTCTTCCATATTAAATTGTCCCATAATATCCGCCGCATCTTGAGCATTTGCAGGAAGGTCTTGAGTAAGAATTTTTAACATAGCATTCATTCCATTGTTAGCTTCCATATTCATTTCACATAAATTATTAATATGGTCAAATAATTCACTATATTCATTTTCATTGATAGCTCCATAAAATTCTTCAAAAAATCCATTGCTCTTCAAAGCATCATAAATTTTATATTCATCTTCCTTTTGTTTATCAGTAAAAGATAAATTAGAATAAGCATAAACTAATTGTAATTGAAAATGTAAATCAATTTTAAATGGATTATAAATACCATTCTCCATTGCTTTATCACAAACAATTTTAATCAACTCTTCTTTTTCTTTTGCTGAAAGATATTGTAATACTTCAATTTCTTGTTCCATAAAATTAAAAACTTTTACTTCCTTATTAGTTTTTAATTTTAAATTAGCATAACTAACTTTTCCCATTTTTATTACTCTCCTTTTATCTCTATATAAATATTATACTAAAAATTTTGACTTTTGTCAAAATCTATTTTCCAAATTTAAAAGTGCCACCCATTTTAAAACCAATTTTTATTTTTGTTGCATGAACTTGACTTAATACATTTTCAATACGAGCATTTGCGGCTTTCATATCTGGTCTATCTCCAACCTTATCGTTATCAAAGTGTATTCTATCTAAATCTTTATTAAATGTAAACCTATTTAAATCTTCTAACAAAATATCTTTAGTAGACTTAATAAACACTTCTCCAGTTGCTCTGTTAAGAAAAGTAAAAACATTTGCAGAGCTTGCTTTTTTCAATGGATTACCAGAAACAAGAGCTTCATAAGCTAGTTCATATTTTAAAATTTCATTTAATTCTGCGGCCGGTCCTGAATACATTGGTTCAGCTTTATTGTGCGTGCCCGCCGCATGTATATTTAGCCAGTGTGTACCTATTTTATCTATTGTATCAAGATAAATTAAAGAGTACAATAAGCTTGTTTCTTCTTGCAGACTTACTTTTGCTGGGTCCCAATAATGTTTAACATTTGCAAAAACATCTTGTCCATTAACTTTAATATGAACATCGACTTTATCTTTAGACTGTGCAACATGAATACTAGAATTTGATTCAGAAGATGAAATTCCAATATTTTGAAAATTTCCTCTTACTTGTGATTGATCTACAATAAATTGTGTTTGAGAACTTCCCTGTACTGCTTGTTGAAAATGTTTTTTTAATTCATCTTTTGACATTCCTTGAACAGTATCATCACATAAAGCAACAATATGTTCACCCATTGCTCCAACTAAGTTGCTAATATCTGTATAAAAAGTATATTTATCTGCTTTTTCTTGTAGTTGACCTAACATAGATATAGATAAAATACCAGGTTCCTCTCCGGTTATACTTTTATAGTGTTGTCTAATAGAATGCAATTGAGCTTTTGTTGCTTGCCCCTTTTTATTAATCTGATTTATCATATTGTCTAATTCAGCTATTTTTTGTTTTCTCTGCTTAATTTCATTAGGAGATAAGCCTTTTACTGCTTTATTGCCTCCTTTTACCCATTGTAAGCTACCTTCGTCATAAGCCCAGCCAGATCCAGCTCCACGATTATAAGCTCCACCTTGATATCTACCTAATAGTCCTTGGGTTGTTTTTTTAGCCATATATTCATATAAATAATTTAACTGTTGTTGAAAACTTAATTGTGAAGCAGCCTCATCTTTATTTCTATTTTGCAATGTATTTGCCACTAGAATATTTTTTATTTGTTGAACAGTACCCTGGTCTATTGAAGGAATACCTGCCAATCGTTGACTTAAAAATTTAGTTTTACCACCATTAAATCTTTTAACCTGACCATAGGATGGTTCTCCTACACCATATTTAATATAATTTCTTCTATATAAGTGCAAATAATCTCCTAAAGCACTCATAGGACAATACCCCCAATTATAAAATTATATAAAAAAATAGGAGGCGTTCCCGCCTCCTACCTTAAAGTTTTACTTTATTTAATTATTCTGCATCAAAATCTGGATAATCTTGATTATCTTTTGAGTCATCCCCATCTTCATACATATCTACTACTTCATTTTTTCCATCCATTACAGATTTAGCGTCAGCACCATCTGCAACAGTTTCATCAATAACTTGAATTACACAAAGAACTTTCTTTGTATTATCAAAGTATGTATATCCTGGGAATGCATCCATTGTAAATGTAAATGTAGATGGATCTCCAGTTGAAGCCATTGTAAATGTGAAGTTTGATTGAATCTTAACATTTGGAATTGTAATGTTAGCTGGTAAGTCTTTACCACTATCTTGACGTCTGAATAATGTATCAGCTTCTACATAGTAGTAACCTGCGAATTTTTCTGCATCAATTTGAATTTCAGAAACTTTAGCAGCATCTTTTTCTAAATAGTAATCAACCATTACTAAGTCACCAGTTTTAAAAGCAGCGTTAGTTTCAACTGTAACAACACCATCTGCTACATTAGTTACTACTGCCATATCTCCAGTTAAAGAACCATCAGAATCAGCTTTTAATACAAAAATAGGAGCTTTAGCAGCTACTGTTTCATTTGCTCCAAGTTCTAATTTTACTGTTGTTTCACTTGCCATAGTAGTCATTGTAGTTGTATGAACATTAACTTTTTCTGTTGAATAAGCACCTTGAAGTAATCCAGCACCTGTTAATACAGATAATCCAATAGGTGATAATAAAGCATCTTCAACTGTAAATGTTAAAGTTTTTTCACCTTCCCATGCAATAAGTCTTGAGTTTCCTCTACCTCCAGTTGCATATACTGTTGTTGCTGCTCCTTCTAATGTAGAAGTTTTAGCTGAATCAATGTATAATACTGGCTGACCTGTAACAAAAGTTTTGCTACCAACTTTTACTGGGCTTTTTGCTCTGAAAACTACATTACAAATCTCACGAACACCAAATTTCATATTATAGTATCCTCCTTAAAAATATATTCTTAAAGTTAGTTTATAGATTAGGCATGGATATCTTTCATCCAATCCTCGATCTCTGGTAAATCTTTAGCCCCAGCCATACGAGCTTGAAAATTAAAATCAGCTTGCATCTTTAACTCAAAACGCTGGAACTCATCGAATAATTGATAAACAGTATAATTTAACAAATTATTCATATCTTTTTGTTGTCCTACTGAAAGTATAGACACATATCTACATAAGATATTAATTTTTCCTTCTGAACTTTTACTTTGTTCGGCCAACTTTCTTTTTCTTTCTTCAAATTTTTGTGCAATTTTCTTTGCCATGTCTCCACCTGGATTATAGTTTTCTTCAGGCTTCATTGGCTTTAAATTAAACATTTGACTCAATATTTTCTGAAAACTATTAAAGTTTTTAGAATTTATAACTTTAACCTCAGCTTCTAAGTCATCAAGATTACCTTTAATTAATTGTATTTCTTTTTCTTCAAAGTGTATTTGATAATCTGGAAACATTAAAGTTAAAATTAAGGTTGCACAAGATTTTTCTTTTTTTGTTTGTGTCAAGTTACCTTGTAGGATAGATAATAATACTTCTAAATCCGAAAATTCTTGAAGCTGTTGTCTATCTTCCATAGATAAGCTTTCTTTGGTAAAATTTAATATTTCACAACCTATAAAAAAACTTTCTTCACCTATATATGCAATTTCTTTTATAGAAGGTTGATGAATATTGACCTGAGCTTCTATAAATGGAATATCATTTCCTGACAATAACAATAAATCATTTAACATTATTGAACTTCCACCTTATCGTCTCCATCAGTTTGATGAATTGCTCTAAACATTAAAGTATAACCAGATAATTCTTCATTTAATATAAGCTCATTACATCCCATAAATAAAAATTCTCCAATTCCAGTGAGTTTACTGCCATTTAAAATTCCATCAATAATTCCAGCAATTTTAATTGGTCTTAATCTATAGTTTCCAATATCCCAATAATCTGTATGACAAATGATATCAAAACTTACAGTACAATCTCTAAACTCTGGATTCGTTTCATTTGGAGTAAAATTATCAAGAGAAAGAATTAAATAAGATTTAACTTCCTCATGCTCATTAAATTTTAATTTAGGCTCAAGTCGAATATATCCTTCTTCTCTTAAATCTTTCAACTTCATATTATCAATTAAAGTCTTATATTTAGAGGCATTAACTTCATCTAAACAGTCTTTAGTATTAATAATTAAAAGTTTTTTTAAATCATCACTCAAAGGTTTATTTTCTATAAATAATTTTTTTAAAATTAATTCAATGTCTTTTTCTACAGATTGGAAAGAAGATTTTAAATTTAAATTAACCAAATCTCTTTTCATAACAATCTCCTTTTATCTCTAAATGGATTCTATTACAATAGGCAATTCAACAGTTTGAGAACCTGATGTATAGCTTAATGTAAAGTTTCCACTTCTTCCTGTTTTTATTGAAACTTCTACTTGATTAATATTAGAATAATTTATTTTAACTAATTTCATATTATCAATAGTCCAAATACCTGAAGATAAACCATCAATAGTATAAGTATATGTTTCATACGGATAAACAATAGTATCTCCTAAAATGCGCGGCGATCCCGCTTCCTGGTTTCCATTAGTCTCGGTTTCCGCAGCTTTCATTTCTTCTTCTAAAGTATTAGAAAAAGTTTCTTTTAATGCTACTTCAATAATACCCATAGAACTCATTGTGTCTACTGCTTGAATTTCCCAAGGCTTATCGTCAATTTTGATTTTTTTAAATCTCTTGAAATAGTCCAAAGTAAATTCATCTTTAGTAATGTACATAATAAGAGTATAGTTCAACTCATTATACATTTCAAGATTACCCTTTTTCCAATCCAATGATTTTTCTACAGGTCCACGCGCGTAAACTGAATATTTTCTTCCATCAATCTCCGCCTCATGATTACATCTTCTAATATCAGCTCTAAAATAAGCATCTTCTTCAAGATATCTCAAATATACTAACCAATTAGTATTAGTTTCTTTCCAAGTAAATACATCCCCTACTTGAATATTAATATCTTGCTCGCCTTGAGTTGTTGTTCCAACTCTATCTTCATTTAAACAAATATCTTTAAATGGAATTGATAAAATTTTTGCGTCATAGTCTGCTTTTAACTGGTCTGGATTAATTAAACAACGAAACTCTTTTCCGCCAATAATCGCGGTTGCCGCTTGATATGAAGATATTAAAGCTTTCTTTAAAGCTCTTAATTTTCCTTGTTGCATACGAGATTCTTTGCGGCTGCCGCCTATATAATTAAGTCTTGTTTTTAAATTTTCTAAACCTGACATTTTTTTATTAACTCCCCAACTAAATTTAAACATTCAAAAATAGTTTTTCTATATAAAGAAAATTCATCTTCTCCTGTTAAAGTATAAAGCCCTTCTAACTTGCATAATAAACGAAAATAAATAGATTGTTCTTGAAAGAACAATCTATCCATTCCAGACAATTCTTCCATTATATTAAGTAAAGGACTTTGCCAATCAGATCCTTCTTCCCTAATAGGAAGAAGCTTATAGATTAGATTGACTATTCTTTGTAAGTTTACTTCTACTGTTTTTGGCTCTATATCTATATTATATTTAATTAACATTCATTATATCTCCAAAAGTTGAACGCATAATACCTTTTTCATCTTTTTTTCTTCTTTTATAAAGTCTTTGAAGATGAAAGCCTTTTTGTGTATAAACTTTTTTTAACTCAGTTAGTTTTGCTAAATGATTGGCTTGTGAAGTAAACTTAAAATCAGAGCCACTGTATTGCATTCTTGTTAAATCAATATTAGCAAGTTGTCTACCAATCCATTCAACTACCATATAAGTTGCAATAATGTTAATTTCTTCTTTTGATAATTCAATATTATATTCTTCAATTTCTTCATCAAAATTATAAATATCTACTCTTGGAAATTCAAAATGTGGCAATGCATTCATCATAATATCTTTGGCATCAGCCTCTGTTTCCACCTTTGTTAATTCCATATACATATCATCTGTAATTTTAGAAAAAAAGCTTGAATAAATATCTGTAAATAATGTAGGATTCATTTATTAAGCACCTCCTAATTAGATTCAGACGAATTTAAAGAAGCAATTAAGTCTGCTAAAGATTGCCATTGAATAGTACCTTCAGCATGATATCTTTCCAAAGCATTTACTCGTTCAATAATATCATTTCTAAAAGTAGCTTTATCAATAAATTTAAAATCAGTTTCACCTTGTGGTAAAAACTTATAAATACCCTCCTCAATTTGAATACGTGCAGGATATGTTTGCCAAAAATATTCATCTTGTATACCATCTCCTTCGGCGATAATTGCAAAAGTTAATGTTCCTGGAATACCAGTTACAAGATCTGTAATTGTCCAAGAGGCATGAATATATTCATCTGTGCTATCTGGTTCAATATGTAATTCTTCGGTAATACCCTGTACATATGCTTCCTCTTGTTGTTCGCTATTAGACTCTTCAGGACGTATATAATAAATACCTAAATTTTTTGTTTCTAAATCAATACCGTCATAATATCTAGGTATAACAAAAGTAATTTCTTCAGATAAATTATCTTTTGTTAAGATAATATTTTCATTATCATCCATTAAAATTCTTCTATTTTTACTTACTGCTAATTTAAGATGCATATCTGTTAGTACATTAGGAACTCTTGTAAGATCAAGATTTCGCCATCTATCTAAAATTGCGCAGGCTTTCAAATCATTATTAGTCAATGATTGCTGATTGTCCATGCTTTTAAATTCATTCTCTTTACAGACATAATTCTCATATTTTGGACTAATAGGAATTAAAATGTTCTCTTTAATAATAGCATATGTTGCATATAAATAGTTACTTTCTGAAAAATCTTCTTTATTAAAAGTGCAAGTAATTGTAATTTCATTATCGGTCATTGTTTTTGTATATGAAGAATATTCTCTCTTCTCTGTTTCTATACCATCATAATTCATAATTAGAATATGCAAACAACTACTATCAGCCTCTAATAAATCATTGATAGTTAAATCACTATTATTTGAAAAGGAAGTGTTATTAAAACTAAAAATAAAATCCATATTACACCCCTCTTTCAGCATACTTTAATAATGAATTATTATCTAAAGCAATAAAATATAATTCTATTGATTTACTTTCTTCATCATTAAAAGTTAACTTAAGTTGTTTATTGCCTTCTCTATATTTAATATTAACTAAATCAAAAGGCTTGTATATAAAATAATTATCATTTTCACCGCATTGATACATTAATAAATGAAATCTATTATCAATAACACAGTGTATAGGTTTCCTTGGTTGCAATGCTTTTGCAATATAATATTCTGTTTCAAGAGGATTTATACCTACAAATTCATCATAACCAACCGCTCTTAATTCTTTGTTTTGATTTATAATAATTTTCATAATTCTAATTAAAGAACTAATCAACTACCACATTATATCGTGGAGCAGTAGTTCTTCTTGCCGCTCCTTCCTCATTTTCTACTTTTGTTGCGATTGGTGCGGCACGTCTTGATGATGTTTCTACAACTTCATCAGTCTTTTCGCTCTCAATCTTAATTTCAATAGCTTTGCTTACATCAAAGCCAGTTTTATCTTTAATGGCATCTCTTTTAGATACATCATTTAATTTCATATCTACTGCCATATTTTTTACTAAACTAATAACACCTTCTGGTGCATAATCTAAACAATCAAGCAATTGGTCTAAAGAGCCATGTTGTAATAATTGTTTAATTTCTGTTTCTGTATAAAAATATTCTGGTTCAACATCAGTAAGAATTTCTCTAACTGCTTCTTCATTATGAATAATTAAACAATTTTCAATAATATAGCGGCCGCCAGGGACATAAGAAAGCTTTCTTAATTCATCCATAGTAATATCTTTACTTTCATTTGGACTAAAATGACGATGAATACCCAAATCCGCCACAGTGTAACCAGTACTTCCATTATTTCTATTTGTAACTTTTAAAATAGTATCTTTACTAATCATAATTAATCTCCTTTTATCTCCATGATATGAAAAAATTGGGGAGATAGATTAGTATCTCCCCTATTTAATTTACATTAAATTAAACTGTTAATTGTGTGTTTTGATATACACAAATGTTATTTGTGATAAGAGCACCAACACCAACTTTTTGGTATACTTGGATTTCTCTTGAACGATCTTTGTTTACATATTCGTCAACAATAGCTGTTCCTTCAAAAGCAACCTTAACTGGTTTTTCTGCTCCTGTTGGGATAATCCATGCATATGATGGGTCGATAACTTTAACAGTGTTTGTTTCATCTTCAAAAGACTGTGGTAATACAATTACTCTATGTCCTTTGTAGTTTGCTAAGTAACCATTATTCCATTTTTGGTCTTTCATTGCATCTGAAATCCAACCTTCAGATGGAACCATAGTTGCAGCAAATTCATATGTACAATAAATTGTAGATTGTCCATAAGAATCAGCAATAGAAAGTAATCTATCCATTTCAGCTTCAACGAATCCACCTTCTGAGTGGTAGTTAGCTGGTTGTAAGTTTGTTACAGCACCTTTAAGTGCTCTTTCAATTTCAACATAGATAACTTCGTCAAGACCTTCCATAACGATTTCAAGAACATCAGCGAAATCTACTCTACCATCTAAGAACTCTTCGAGTCCGATTTGAGCAGCACCACCAAATGCGCTTGTTGGAACTTCATAACTCTTTCCATCTAATTTGAATACTTCATAGATACCTGCTAATCCAACTTTTGTGATGAATTGTTTTGCACGTCTCTTAGAAGCTGTTGTAATTCTTTGTGTAAATACTGGTCTATCGCCTTGTTTGAAAGTTTTGATTTCAGCGAATTGTCCGTATTGTGTTAATACACGTTTTGGTAAATAATCATTAATAGTTTCTTCCATTAATGCGAAAACTGTATTTTTGTTTTCTCTCCAAAGTGAGAATGTTCCTACTAATTCATGTAACTCACTTCTTAATGTATCGCAAAGGTCAGCGTAGCTAAATTTTTCTTCTCCAAAAGAGTAAGCAACTGGAGAAGTTGGGTTAGCGTTTGCCGCCATTTTAGCTAAAACAACTAAATCTTTATATTGTAATGCCATTACTTGTCTCCTCCTTATTTAACTCTCATTACTTTAACAGCAGCTTGACCATCTGCCATTGTATAAACTTTAACTACTTGTAACTCAAAGTTGTCATCATTACCCAATTCAAGGTATCCTGTTGCACCAACTTTTAATGATTTTCCTAATAAAGCTTCAGCTTCAATACCACTATCTACTACTGCTTTACCTGATGTATTAGCTACACCTAAACAGTTTGTTGTCCAGTGATCTCCAACATTGATTTTAATAACTCTAGGAACCATACGTCCTTCAAAAGAAGGTCCACCAATTCCAAGTCCAGGATGAGAAACAATTCCGCCCTCTGTATAATTTTCTTCAATCATTGCGAAATCTTTGTATGATTCTCTCCAGAAGTCATCATATAATTTAACTTCATTGAATACCATCATCCATTCTCCAGCTCCAGTGAAATTACATTCACCATTAGCATAGTCATATTTTACAAATTGACCATTTTCAAGAACTTTAATATCTGATGCTGCAGGTAACTGAGCATAGATTTGAGCTGTTCTTTGAGCAGAAAGATGATTAGGTTCTACTTGACCGAAGCCAACTCTTGTGATTGTTGCCATAGTCTATAAGTCCTCCTTAAATATTTCTACTTTTTTGAGTATTTTTTAATGCTTTAACCCAAGCTGGAGTTGATTCTACAGTATTCAAATTGTAGGTTGTCACATCTTGAGTATCATTATTTTTTGTTTCCACTTCATTAGATTCGAAACTAATTTTCTTTCTATAACAAATAACAGAAAGTTTTGATTCAATTTCTTCTAATGAATATTTTGCTTTATTTTCAATAACATCTTTTTTATCTTCATCAGATAACATATAGAAGCTTGAAATTAAAGCATCTTTCTTTTCATTGTCTACTTCATTTTTGAAGTCTACCAAAGCCTGATAACTTGTTTGAAGTGCCTGATGTTCTTCTTGAAGTTGAGAAAATTGAGCTTGTAAAGTTTGATGTTCTTCTTCTAATAAAGCGTATTTTCTGTCTTTATCATCGTCATCATCTTTATCATCATCATTTTTATCTTCTTCATCATCTTTTTTATCATCTTCATCTTTATCTTCTTCCTTTTTAGAGAATTTATCTTCTTCATCCTCTTCTTTCTTTTCATCTTCATCTTCCGCCTTAGCGAACTTTTCTTCTTTTTCTTCGTCCTCTTTAGCTTCATCTTCAGATTTAGAAGTGTCATCTGGCTTAGATGTTTCTTTTTCTTCATCTTCTTTCTTAGCAAAATCAGTTTCAGATGAAACATCTTCTGTTGTATTTTGTTTTTCTACTTCTGTAAATTTTCCATCATTGTCCAAATCAGTAGAAAAATTTTTTTCAACATCGTGCATTTGTTGACCTCCTTCTAATGCAATCTTTAAATCTTTTAATTCTTGCATCATAGTAAATAATGTCTGTTTAAAATCATTATCTAAAGAAAATGATTTACTTACTTCAGGTGCTGTTACACTTGAACCTTCAAAACATGGTTCAACATCATCACCTAAAATACATAGTTTTGAAAATATTGCGTCATTTATAATGAAAAATTCATATCCAGTTTTAATATTTTCTGACCAATGTCCATTTAAAGTTTGTTCATCAAGTTCCATTGAATGAGGTTTTCCTTCATCAACAACAGCTTGACATTCTGGAAATTGTCCAGTCCATAAATAACCAGTAGTCATTAAATATTCTCTTTCAACAGTATTTCCAAAGTCATCTGTATCTTCAAATTTTTGGAACCAAACTTTTGCATCTGGCGCCACAAAACCATAAGGTTTAGTTAAACAATTAAAGTGGATTCCATCTCCATCGAAGATAACCTGATCTCCATGGTCACCGAAATCCTGCTTATCTTCACGATAATAACCTACAATAGGACATCCTGGCAATGAATTTGCCATTTCAGTTGCTACCTCTTTAGAGATATAACTTCTATTTCTATTTTCTCCTATATATAAAACTTTAATCTCACATTGTGAGATTAAAGGATTATACGGAGTAATATTTAGAAATTCTGGGCTGTCTATCGTAGCAATGCTTCTTCTTCCCATTGGCTACCTCCTAGCTCATACTTTCTTTGTTCATTATAGTTTTTTCACTTTTTTCATCATCTGATTTTTCTTTTCTGCCCACTTGTTTTTCCTCTCCATCAGCGGCAGTTTTATCTTTTGCGTTTCTATTAAGCACTTCCGCATTCATTGTAGAACTCATTAATGGTGGAATAAATACATTAATTAAATCTAATATATCATTTTCAAAATAAGCATTAGCAAGAATTGAACTTTGTGATTGACCAAGAGCAATCTGAGCCAACATTTTACTATAACCAACTTGCATTTGTTCTTTATAAAGTTTTGCCATATCTTTATAGTTATAAATAGTTGTAGTTAACAACTGAACTTTATATAGAACTTTTTTAGGGTTTTTATTAAATGGTTTTAACAATAGGTTCAAAAATGACTCAAATTGCGTTAATAGTGTATACATAGATGCCTCATCATTTGCTATTGATTTTTCAAGAGCAATGTTTCCATCTGTGTTAAATTGCATTTGAGAAACACCCGCTTCATTGTAGATAGTTCTCTCAACTTTCATTAGTTCATCAACAGTTGTAGTAGTGTTTTTATCTGCCATATCCGCCACATCAACATCAGCAAAAGTTGTTAAAACATCAATGCCTATTGCTTTACCCAACATTTTTACTGCATTATTATGTAGTGCTTGAGCTTCATCAACATCAAATATTAATTCACCATTCTTATCCAAAGGCATTTTTTGAATAATAATCTTTAATAATTTTTGTTGCATTTTCTTTCTGTCTAAAGCTTGAGCATTATTCAAATCTATAATAGCAGGAATAACAGATACGAATGCAGGAAAATCTTCTCCATTTAAATTAAATTTAATTACACTATTTACATCTAATAAATACCAACCTGATGTATCTCCTGGATACTCAGCCGGTAATCTACCCTCTTTATATAATTTATATCCTTTCTTAAATTCAGAAGGGAATAAATTCAAAATTTTCATTCTTTGTTCAGTATTTCTAAACTGTTCATCAAAGAATTTCATATTAAATTCAACCGCGGGACGGCCATTTACTTCGAAACGAGCTCTACAGTATTCAAGAGGTAGTTCTTGAATATTTACCCTGTCCGCATTATGAATTAAATATCCATAATAGCACCCATTTTTAATTACCTTTAAAGCAATCTCACCCAATAATTTTTTAACTTCCATACTTTCCATAAACATTAAAACTTTATGAAAATCTTGTAAAATTTTTTCATCTTTAGATGAAGTTTTAGAATCAGTAATAGAAGTTATATCTTTATTTCTACTCTTACTACTAAAACCATTTATGTATGGAGTTACCATCCAATCATATCTATATAGATAAGCCATATATCTACATAGTCTTGAATAGATACCACTGGTTTTATAAAAGAAATTAGAGATTTCTTTCATAGTTTCATAATCACAATCATACATGGCTTTCATTACAGTATCCTTGTTTCCAAGTCGACTATCTAAACGAGAATAGTCTCCAAGTTCTAAAATTGCGTCATCCAGTGTTTTTAGGCCGACCTTGATTTTAGAAAAATCTGTGGGTTGATATGAGAAGACATCTTGGGTGTCTGGTGCTAGGTTCATACTAAATCCTTTTTTCTTTATTTCTTTTACTCTATTAATCAAGATAGACACCTCTCTTTTCTATTATATTATAACAGAAATTTCTTTCTTTGTCAACTTTTATTTAAGTTATTGATTTTAATATCCGGCAAGAGTCATAATGTAATCATATGTAATTCTACCTTCTTCCCAATATGGGATAGCAATTAGCGGAATTCCATGTTTCTTACAATACTCTCTTTTCTTCATATCATTAAACTGTTGTTTTCTAAGTCCTGATATGCCGCCGAATTTACTCTTTGCTTCATAATGTTGAATACCTTGATATTCAATTAAAAAATCTAAATTTCCATTATCATCAAAGACTGCAAAATCAAATCTAAGAGGTCTTCCACTTGAGCTAACAAGTTCTGGAAAAATATACTCTTCTTGGAATGGTAATCCAGCCTCCAAAAGTATTTCTTCTATTTTAATTTCTCCTCGTGATGCTCGCATATAATCCTCCTTATACTATATAATATAAAATTTCAATTCTACAATTTTTATAAAATTGTCCTACTTTGATGTAAAAAACATCATATCTGCAATATTTCTTTTCTTTTTTCTTTTCTTTCTATCTTCATCTATTTTAATATAATATAATCCATAAGCAAAAGCAGAAAATTTATCCTTTTTAATTCCTTTTGAAGATTGTTTCAAAATAATATTAACACCTTCATTTTCTTCCACAAGATTTAACATTTGTTCTCGAAGAATTGTTGTTAATGTAAATGGTTTTAAATATTCAGCCCTCTTTGTGGCATCCATAGCCTGGCCCGCCTTAGTTCCCATTAACTTAGTTTTTGCTTGAACTTCATCAATTAAGAATTTAATTTTTCCACTTGACATTTGTGTTTGAACATATGTATAAGCCTCTGTATTAATTGGTGCATTTGCTTTTACTAAATACATTGCTTCTTCTTCTGTTTCAGATGTTTTAAATTTCTTATAAAAGTTTTCATCATCATTTTCTACACCAAAGTCTGGAAGAACATCTCCAGTTTCCGGGTCTATTTGTGATTTAACCATATAATCAATTAAACCAATACCAAGACCATTAGCATCTATAGAAATCTTTCTTGCTTTATATTTATAAAATAATTTTTTCAAATTAATAGCTTGTGTTTCAAAATGTTCTTCATCCCATGTATAAATACAAACAAGAGTCTTCAGTGAAGAACCCTGAGCTTGCGGCGTTACCTTGAAGACACAAACTTCGGTAGTACATCCTTTTCTACCTACGTCGACTCCAAATACGTAATAAGCAGATTTACTTGAGCGTCCGCTATATTCATATTCAGGTTGTAATAATACTCTATGTTTATCAAATTTTTCGGCTGAGAAGAATGCGTTCTCCGCATCTCCGCTCCATTCAGATTCATACTCTCTCGCAAATGACGCATCATTATAAGTTCCATCAAGTTTTAATTCTTCAATAAAACTCTTCTTTAGTAGCTTCTCCATAACTGGAATTCTCCAGCTACCACCAAGCACCACCGCCTCAGAAGGGTCTGTAATTTGTTGAATTAATAATGTAATTAACTTTTCATAAGCAAAAGAATTTTTCCATCCTGCTGTTGTTACATAAATTTGACTCTTATTAACTGTTTCCTCTTCTCTACGACTTCCATCCGCTAAACGTCTATCAACGTTCATGGTTGGAATAATAACTTCGTTTAGAAGCGTTTGGTCAATAAGAATACACTCTTCCATCAGACCTCCAGTAGCACGCTTACCACGGGAACTCTGTCTTGCTGCCATAATATCAAGCTTACTTCCATTTTTAAAGATAAGTTCGATATTATCTTTAGAAGTCTTTGTTTTACCTCTTGTCCAGTCAAGTTCATTCTTAAGCCCTGGGATAAGCTTACAAAGCTCGTCCGCTTTTTCTTTAGCGATTCCCGCAGCCTGTTCTTTTCCACCTGTTGTAACGAATAAATGAGCACCTGGATATAAGATACATCTGAGCATTAAAATTAATACTGACATAAATGATTTGGAATAAGCACGAGGGAATGTTGCATATGCATATCTATGACGCATAACCGCACGCAAGAAAACTCTTTGATAAAAGAATAATGAAAAGTTTTCTGGATTATCTCCACATAAAAATTCTACAAAAATATCTGGATATTCTCGCCAAAAAGATATATATTGACGACCAACAGGGATTGCCGCTCTAAGTCTTTCTTCCGACAATCCCATTTTTTTCATTTCCATAGAAGAAGATAATTCTAATAAATCACTTAAAGCCATTCTTCTTCCTCCTTAAGAAACATTTCTTCATCAATTATTCTTTGAGCATCCATTTCTTCATAAAATTCTTCATGGTCCTCGTCTGATAATTCATAACCGGCTTCCGCAGTTCCATTTTCATTCATTTCCTTTTGAAGTTGAATCTTCTTCAATGAATCTTCAATTTGTTGTCCAAATCCTAAATCTTGAGTAACTAATTTATATAAATAATTATTCATATCTGCTAAAGTTTGGTCCACTTTATCTTGTGGAATATCAGTAGCAAATCGAGGAATAAATCCTTCTTCTTTTTCGCACATACGAACAAATTCACCAATAGAATCTACATAGTCCGCCTTTTGCTCTTTATTCTGAGCAGCTGTAAATTTAGCTGATTTTCTTAATGTATCATAACTACGATTAAGTTTATTAAAAGTTTCCATATCTCCTTGGTCAATAGCTTGATTCATTTTAAGATACGTTTTACAAATTAAAACAAGAGTTCCAGTTGTATCTGAATCTTGAATATCAAATGATTGAGTCATTTCATTATATTTCTTTTCTAATTCAACCCATTCACTTGGTTTATATAATCTACCCCATTTCATTGCAAGATAAAGTTTATCATCTTGAGTCAATGAAGCCGCTGGATCAGGAATATCTTCTTCAGCCATAAATTGATTTTCATCAAAAAATGAAGCGGGAACCTGGGTCGGTGGCATCATCATAAGTGGCCTTTCCGCGTGTTGAGTTTCAGTACTTACTAAAGTTTTATATTGAGCTTCAGTAATCTCTCCTCTTTCTAAAGCCTCTTTCATTTCTGCTTCAAGTTTTTTCTTTTCTTCATTGGCTTTACCGCGCTGAGCATCGGCTTCCGCCGCTAATCTTTCAGTGTCCGCCCAACCATATTGCTTCCATTGTTTTAATTTCATTTTAGATAAATATCTACCAAAAACTGACATACCATTCATTTTAAATGGGTCTTTAGCATACTCTCTATCTCTTAATACATTCCATTCCTCTTGAATATAAGGAACATCCATCTTTTCCAATAACCAAAGAAAAGTGTTTGGGTCAAAATTATCTATATGTGCTGTTAAACATTTTTTACATAATTCCGTTTTTCTACCATCTTTATATGTATAGAAATTATTTTCATCCATTGTTTTATTACATCTGTCACAATGATAACTTGCCATTTAATTCACTCCTTTACTTTTTATTTCTACAACATTTACAAATGCTATACCATCCGTCTTTTGATGTTTTATTTTTTGAAAAGAAGCGATTATGACCTAATTTGATTTGACCACATCTATTACATTTTTTCCAATAACCTTTCTCTTGAGTTGTATAATACCAAATTAAATAATCCTCTTCCGCCTGTTCAGCAATCAATTTAGGTATTTTATTTCTCCAAAGAGAAGATATATATTCTAAAGAATGTTTTATTCCATGGTCTCTATATAATAGCTCTTGAATTTCAGCATTAGTTTTACCATCAATTTTATAAATAAGTAAATCATAATATAGAGGATATTTATCTTTTAAGGCTCTATCTGTCACAGTATCTAGGTCCTCCATCATATAATAAGAATCGCTTGTAAATTTACTCCAAGCATCTTCTTTAATATCTGCGTAATGACATAATAAAGCTGAAATATGTTTTGGATTAAAGAAAGAAACTAATCCATCACTATGTAACTTACCTTCTTCATCTATTGTAATATTTTCACTTAAGTCAATTTTACTCATACTTTTTGTAGCGTTCATACAATAAATTGGCTGATGATAAAAACCTCTAATAACATATCTATCTTGATACATTTCAATAAGTTGTTTTTTTAACAAGTATTTCTTCTTACCGGTTGCCGCCTTAGCTAAAACCTCAATTTTTTTAATTTCTTCAGTTAATTCTTTTAATGCAGGAATTTCGTCAATATCTTTTTGAGTTATTTCCAATTTTGGTGTAAAAATAATATTTTTACTATCATTTAACATATTATAGATGCCATCTTCACCATTTTCTAATTTTCCCACTAAACCTTCAAAAGACATTTCTCTTTTATTTACTGTAACCATTCTATTATCTGTTAAAATTTTTTTCTTTTTTCTTTCTTCTTTGTCCATTGCGAAAATTATATAATCTGTTAAAATTTCTAAATATCTATTTGTCAGTTTTTCAGGAGGTGTTTGCTCTATAATTTTTTTAACTAGCTCATTTCTCTCTGTAGGACTTTGTAATGTATAGTCTAGTTTTATAGAAGGGTTAATTTCCTCTTCTGCTAACTGTTCTTCTATATTTTCATTTTCTAAGGCGACTTCCGCCTCATGATTAAGTTCTTCTTCAAGAGATAGAGCATTATCTAAATTTTCTTGCATAAAGCTCTCCTTTCTCTGTCTATATAAATATTGTAACATAAAAATTTTCATTTGTCAAACCAGATTAAAGAACTTTGATTGAAATTTTATAAAAATTTTGTTATAATTATATTAGAAAATATAAAAGGGGTATTATTATGTTAGAAGATATTAAACAATATGTTAAAGATAAAAAAGAAGATATTAAGGATAGAGTGAGTAAAGCTATTGTAACACCATCTCTTTTAATTATTCAAACTGGAGATATAGAAGCAAGTAATCGCTATGTCCGCAATAAAGTTAAGGATTGTGAAGAAGTAGGTATTATTGCAGATGTTTTTAAAAGCGGTAATAATCCTTATATTAGAAGTGTAACCGCAGATCTTAGAGATAAATATCATGGAATAATTGTTCAACTTCCTACTACAATAGAAAATCCTAAATCATTTATTCGACCAAATCAAGATGTAGATGGTTTTATTAATCCTGATATAAATCCTTGTACACCAAAAGGGATTATTGATTATTTAGACTATTGTGGGTATAAAGACTTTAGTGGGACAACAGTTTTAATTATCAATAGAAGTGATATTGTTGGCAAACCACTGGCAAAAATGTTTTTAGAAAGAAACGCCACCACAATTATGGCTCATTCTAAAACAGCTAACCTCAAGAATCTTATGGCCGCCGCAGACATTATAGTTACTGCTGTTGGTAAGGCAAACTTCATAACAAAAGAAATGATACGCGAGAATCAAATTGTAATTGACGTAGGCATTAACTTTGATGAAAATGGAAAACTTTGTGGAGATTGTGAAAAAGGTATTGAACCTAATGTAACACCAGTCCCAGGTGGAGTAGGTTTATTAACAAGAGTTGCATTGTTAGAAAATATTATCGAATTATACAATAAAAAAGAAGGTAAAAAGATATGATAATGTCAGGATTTGGAGCAATTACATT
>JAEIGA010002760.1_pt1 | contig 27807 bp, 24 predicted proteins | sample 9270691 | NCBI WGS metagenome assembly JAEIGA01 (sample SAMN17057246, study PRJNA624740) | gut metagenome | biome: biome; isolation source: fecal sample | host: Bos grunniens | place: China: Xizang | collected 2019 | reverse complement strand
ACAGACAAAAAATGTAAACTATATAACGGCGAAAAGAAAATGAAAGATGGTTCTATCGTTAGATTTGTAAATGGTCTTATTGACGGAAATGTCTACGATGAAAATGGAAATATTATTCTTCAACGAGCTGCTATTGAATACGAATTTGGTCAAGAATTTTGGACAAAAGGTTACCCATCAGGATATCCTGCAGTTTCTCAAAAAATGGGATATTACGAAGAAGACTGGGATAACGGACATATCGTTGCGATTCGAACATCGACTGATAATTTCCCATTTGGTGAATGATAGTTGATTTGTAGGGAAACGAGAGCATCCGTAACTTTTATGACAACAGAAACTAATGATGAAAGAAGTGTAAGTTTAAATACATTAGAAAATACAGTAAAAAAGAAGGAATTTTAGTTTATGAAAAGCGAAGAACTTTTCAAAACTGAAAGTCAAAAATAATATAATTGGAGGAGATAATGGTAACAAGAAATCCAGGAGATTATGAAAAGATGTTTCCATTGCTAAAATACATAAATGACAGAAGAAAATAATATTATTTGTTCCGAAAATCCAGAAATTTTGTTTGTATTAGATGTAAAACATATGTACGGTGGTGTTTACTTAATAAAATTTTCTAATGAACAAGTCCGACTTTTTGATACAACAATTCTTGAGGGCGAAGTTTTTGAACCATTAAAAAATCCAGAGATTTACGAAAATCCTTCACTCGAATATGGGATTGTAACTTGGAATAATGGTACAATAGATTGTTCTCCTGATTATATGTTCGAAAATAGTTTTGAATATAATACAACAGATATTCTTATTGCGTAAATATTTGTCACCATCTTTATCTCAAAAACTTTTAAACAATCGCTTTAATTACACAACAAAAATTTTATCCTAAAATAATTATAGAAAGTCGCTGAGGAACAGTGGTTTCCTGACTTTCGATTATGAGTTTTATCGTAACAAAATAAAACTTGAAAAATTATGTTTTAGAGGAAATCCAAATGAATTATTATGTAATTAAAAAAAATCAGAAAGACTACGACATTGAAAAGTATTCTGACTCTGAATGGAAAAATGTAAAAGACAAGTTGAATCAAAACAACATTGTTCACATTACTAATGATTTATCCGACCTAAAAATTCAACATTATGAATTGAAAGAAATTATTTGGGGTAGGGTGTTTAATAAATGTTCTTGTAATTATCGAAAAATCTATGTTCCGTTATCAACTGATATTGAACAAATGGAAAAAGAATTTCAGGTGATATCAAAAAAACTTGAAGAAGAATTGGATTTGGAATATGAACAAATTTGCAAACGAAAACAAGAAAGGTATCAAAAATCAAAAGAACGAAACGCAGAATTTAGTAGACCACTAATCGAACAATTCAACAAATTGATTCCTGTGGATTCTGATAAAGAAACAGCCTTAAAATTGTGGAAGCAACACGATTTTTTAATGCCACCACCAGATGTAATTTCAAAATACAAAATTGAAACTGATATGTCATGGACTCAGTTTGCACACTTCGTACGAAATAATTACTAAATCAATATTAGTTTTACAAAATGAACTAAGGTGAGTTAGGGGATAATGAAAATATCTCTTTCTCACCTTTTTTATTTTCCGATGATTTTAAACAATCACTTTAGAGACAATCCTTTTTTTATCAATTATCATAAAATTATAAATAATCAATTTTTTTAGGAGAAATAAAATGGAAACAGTATCAAGATTTATTAAATTGATGGAAAGGGAAAAACCGTTTTTGGACGAAAATGGGAATCTAAAACAAGGTTCAGAATTTAAGATTTTCGAAAATAAGTATGGTCAAGAAGCAATTTCTTGTATTCTAAATTGGAAAGATGGATATTTGCATTCTGAAGATGATATTCCTGCAGTTCAATTTGATGATAGCCATACTGAACATTGGGAAAACGGAAAATTGTCTAATAAACAAATGGATGTGTTCGGAAATTTATATCCTGCGATTATCAGCGATTACGGAAAAATTGAAGAATTTTGGGTTGATGGTAAACGAATTTTAGAGTAGGTAAAAAATAAAACTGTAAGTTTAATTAAACTATTTCTACAACAAAAAATCTTTGTTTCTGGATTTCAGACTGAAGATTTTGTTTGTTTCAAAGGGATATCCAACAGGATTCACTAAAAGATTTATTTTTTTTGTTAAAAGTCCAGATTTTACACAATGAACTTTTTTGCTTGAATCGTGAGTATGACCACAATGCCAAATCGAATTTGATTTCATTTTGGATAAAAATTCATCAGCATTAAAATAGAAAAAAGCGTTCGTAATTTCAGCTTGATACTTCTTTGGAATTCCTACTGCTGTAGGAATAAAATGAGTCATCACAATATCAGGTTTTTGTTGAATCACCTTTGAAAGTTTTAATAATTCATCATGTAAAATCAAATCAGGATTATTATTTTTGTATCGCCAGTTAACATTATCAAACCAAGAGAGCCATTCTTTTTGGAGTTCAGTTTTTGTACGAGGATAAATATTTGACCCAACTGAAAAATCATTAAATCCCATTGTTCCACCGATTTTTATGTTCTCGTATTTTGCTACAGTTCCATCGAGCAAAGTTACATTGGGAATTTCTGCAAGTTTTTCTTTGAGCCAGTTCAATTTTGTTTGAGTATCTGTAAAAGGATTTTGTAAAAAATAATCATCATGTTGAACCGTCAAATCGTGGTTTCCAAAAATTAAGAAAGTTTGTTTGTATTTTTTTGATGCAATTCGGTAAAAATCGATAAAAAGTTTGGGATTATCTGAAGTGTCTCCTGCAACGCACAAAACTTCTACTTCTGGTAAAAACCTTTCGATGAACGCCGGAATTTGTGAGGAATTATCGCAATAATGATCGATGTGTAAATCGCTGGTTAGATAAACGGATTTTTTTCCCATAAATTTATTATAACTTAATTTGTATAAAAGTTCATTAAACAAGAAGTTTAAAATGCAAACAAACATAATTTAGGTATGGACAATTCTAGAAAAAATTGTTTTGTACCGTGATGAATTTTATAGAACAGAAGATGAATTTCTCTGGTAAAATGTAGAAGAACATTATTTTATCCTTCTTACTTCTTATTGTACTTTTCTCTTACCGTTAATAGAATTTTCATGTTATAATACTTCTCATGGCAAAGAAAGAAAAACAACAGACAATCGGCAAAAAACTAACAGTCTCAGAAATTATTTCATATTGTAAAGACGAGTTAGGAATCACTTTTAATTTGAAAACAGAAGAAGAAGCATCTGTTTTTCTTGCTAAGCATAATTATTTTTTTAGGTTAAAACAATATGCTGAGTTTGGTGAAAAAACAAAGGCGGGTAAATATACAAATGTTGATTTTGGGCATTTAGTTGAACTTTCCACAATCGATATGTTTTTTAGAAAATTGATTTTGAAAATGACAATCGATTTTGAGCATTACCTAAAAGTAAAAATTATCAATGATTGCCAAGAAAATCCTAAGGATGATGGATATCTTGTTGTTCAAAAATTTTTGGAAACTCATAATCGTGTTCGAAACACAGTGGAAAATTATAGCACATCTTCTAACTTTTATAATCGCCAGATTTTTGATAATTACAAAGAAACTCCTTCTGTTTGGAGTATCGTTGAGTTGTTGGCTTTTTCTGATTTTATCGATTTCTACGCCCATTACTACGAGTTTTTCAATTTGAAATGTGATTATACTCCTCATTTTGATTCAGTTCGCCGGTTAAGAAATGCGGCGGCTCACAATGCTTGTATGCTCAGTAATTTTAAATCTCAAAACTGGTTTCATCCTGATATCGAAACAAATTTTGAACTTCTAAGTGCAAATCTTGGAATTGGAAACGGAATAATCACAACTTGTATGAAAATTCCGGTTTTAAATGATTTTGCTGTAATGCTTGCAAATTATACAAATTTGATTTCATCTCCAATGGTGAAAGAAAAGACTTTTGAAGAAATGATTTCATTTTTTGATGGCAGAATGATTTTGCACAAAGATTATTTTGAAAACATCAGCGAAATAAAAAATGCATATACTTTTGCTCGTAGTGTTTTGGAATTTTATTCTAAGAAATAAATAAAAAACTTTTTCTTGCTTTTCTTACAATATGGAAGTAAAATTTTTCCTGTGGATAACGAACGAAAAGAAAAAAAGGAAGTATTAAAAAAAGCCGCTGTAGAAGGAGCTGCTATAGAAACAATTCAACGATATGGGGCAGCTGCTAAAGAATACTTTGTTGCATTGGAAGGTGTAGATAACGAGACTGGAAAAGTGTATAAGCGCAGTTTGAAGTCTATATCAAAATCCAAAGTTAACCCTGAATTTGAAAATCAGAATTTAAAACAGCAATCAGGTTTTTCGGCAGAAGTTCTTGATGTAGCTAATCAAAATGCAGAAAATATAATAAATAAAAATCCAAATAGAAAAACACGAACAGATGATATCCCATCCACGAAAGATCCAAGTACTGGTAATCCCATTGGTGGTACTAATGATGAATTATTTGATCATGTTGAACTAGATGCAAAAGGAAATATTGTACCAGGCTCTGCTGCCCAAATGAAATTTGTCGGTAATACACCGGAAGAATGTCTTGATAAATTAGCGTCAAAAAAATATCAAAAATATCTTGATGCTGATGCAAAGTTAGAAGTTCCAAAAGATTATTATGATAAAATTGTTGCTGAAGCTGATAGTCGAATAGAAGAACTTGAAAATCAAATAAAAAAATTAAAAGATTTAGGAAAAGATGATGTAGTACAACAAAAACAGCAAGAAATTGAGAAACTTAAGAAAATTAAAAAGAATCTAAAAAAAAGTTCTGTTTCTACTAAAGATGCAATGAATGCAAGAAAGCATCCAAAATTAGAAACAGCAAAAAGAATTGCAAAAGTTTCGCATAAAGCTGGAATGAATCAAGGAGCTATAAGTGCAGGAATATCAGGTTCTATCGCTCTTATACAGAATATTGTAGGTGTTATTAATGGGGATGTACAGCCAGAAGATGCAGCAATAGATGTTACAAAAAAAACAGGAACAGGCTTTGTTGTTGGATATACTAACGCATTTGCTGGAACAACAATAAAAGCATTAATGCAAAATTCAAATAAAGAATTTGTAAGAAATCTTTCTAAAACTAATATCGCTGGGACACTTGTTACTACTGCTACTGATTGTACAAAAATACTAACAAAATTTTTTAAACAAGAAATAGATGGAGTAGAATGTCTTGAAGAATTAGGTTCTAGTGGAACAAATATGCTTAGTTCAGCTCTTTGGGGGTCTATTGGGCAAGCAATAATTCCTATACCTGTTGTTGGGGGAATCATTGGTTCTTGTATAGGATGTGCTATTTCATCTGCATGTTATGATACAGTTGTTACTTCGTTAAAAGAGGCAAGACTTGCACATGAAGAAAGACTTAGAATAGAAAAAGAATGTACTGAATTGATTAAAATGATTTTAATATATAGAGAACAAGCACAAAAACTTATTTCAGAATATATGACAGAAAATACAAAAGTTTTTAATAAGGGCTTTGCCAAAATGACAAAAGCTACAAAAACAAAAAATATAAACAAATTCATTGAAGGAAATATCGTAATTCAAAAACAACTTGGGTATAAGTCTTTATTTAGTGATTTTGAAGAGTGTGACCAGATAATGAAAAATAAAGGAACAATTACACTATAAAGGAGAATACATAATGGAAAAAGAAGAATTGTTAGCTATAAATAAAAAACAACTTCAGATTTGTTATTTATTTATGGCAGCTGATGGTGAAATATCATCTAAAGAATTAGAATATTTTGATGAAATTGGAAAATGTTATTCTCATTTTACTGAAGAAAAAAACGATATTATTGACTATTGCGAAAGTATTTTAAAAAATGGTTATGAACCTTTTGAAGCAATCAAAAAAATTGCAAAGAATGAAATAATTAATTTAAAAACTCATAAATTTCCAATGTTGGATTCATTTTGTATTTTTGTTCCTGGTACAATTAGAGAAAATGTAAGTTTGCTTTGGCTTTTAATTAATTTAGGATATGCAGATGGTGATTATTCTGAATCAGAACGGGAAATAGTTTCTTTTATAGTAAAAGAATATAAGTTTTCTGAGGATATTCTTATTGAGTTTGAAGATATAGCCAGTACTTTAGAAATTCTTGAAAACTATAAACATGAGTTAGAAAGTCAAATACTTCCATATTCCTATGTAAAAAAAATTTTATTTTTCAAAATAAAGAAAACCCATAAAGGAAAATCAAAAGATGAAATTACTAAGGAACTTGAAAGGATAGAATCTGATAAACAAAAAATAATAGAAAGTCTTTTTATGCTTATTAATGAATGGGGGTAGAATATGATTGGATTAATAGTTGGATTGACAGTAGGAATTGCTGGTGCGTTAACAGGAATTGGAACTGGAATTAAAGCTGGAATTGATAATAAAAATGCAAATGAAATTAACGACTTAGCTCAAAACATATTAAATCATGCTAAAAAACGAATAGAAGTTGCAAAATCTGCAAGTGGAAAAGGATTAGAAGTATTGGGAGAAAAAAAAATCCAAATACTTGATAATAAAGTTAACGAATTTATTAGACTTTTTGAAAAAATTAAAAACATCTCACTTGAAGAGAGTTCTGGGTTAGATGAACTTTCAAAATTTAGAATTGATAAAGATAATAGTTTTTTTGAATTAAAAAATTTAGGTAATTTAGGTGCTTCCATGGCCAAAGGTCTTGCATCTGGTGCAGTTGCTGGAGTGTTAACTGCTTTTGGTGCATATGGTGCAGCTACTACATTTGCAACAGCATCAACAGGAACTGCTATAGCTTCTTTGAGTGGTGTTGCTGCAACAAATGCAACTTTAGCTTTTTTTGGTGGAGGTTCGTTGGCAGCAGGAGGTCTTGGAGTTGCAGGAGGAACTGCTGTTCTTGGAGGAATGGTTGCTGGTCCAGCTCTTGCAATTCTAGGAATTGTTATGAGTGCAAAAGCAAGTAAAAAACTTGATGAAGCATATTCTAATAAAGCAGAAGCTCAAAAAATCGCAGCTGAGTTAAATACAGCTACAGTAATGTGTAATGGTATAAGAAGACGAGCTTATTTATTTCAACGGCTATTAATAAAATGCGATACTATTTTTTCTCCTTTGTTATATGAAATGGAAAAAATACAAGTCATATCTGGAGTTGATTATAACAAGTACACAATTGAACAGAAACAAACGATAGCTCGTGCATTAAGTTTAGCTGGAACAATAAAAGCTATTTTAGATACACCAATTTTAACAGAAGAAGGAAATTTGACTTCTGAATCTGAAAAAATTGGAATTGATATTAATCAATCTTTAATCATAAAATAATTATAAAAATGTGAGTTTTTTTTGCATTAGTTCAGGCATATTTTCGCGTTATTTGCAAGTTATCGGAGTATATTTTAAAAAATATTTACTTTTTACTCCGATAAGTGATGTTTTTGTATAAATCGCTGGAAAATATGCAAAAAAAAATTCTACTCCAAGAAATAAAACTTTTTCTTGCTTTTATCTAAAAATGGATATAAATTTGATTCATGGCAAAATATACAAATCAAAAATTTCTTAAAAAAACTCACTCTCTCTCATCGTGATAGAGTTCCTTTGTTAAAATAAAAAAAAGAATTTATGCAGGCGTCAATTTTTCCAAAAAAACGGCTCTTGTATAAAGAGTTAATTCTGCAAGGAGGGCTTTATGAATTATTACGATCCGTTTACACAATTTAATCCTGTGGTTGTTGATTTTATCGATACAACAGATAAGTTGATGCGTCAATTGAAAGAAACAGGTTCTAACAGCTTATACGGAGGGTATGCTTCTCTAGAGTCAACTTCTTTGTGCAATTTGCCAAAAGAATCTGGAAAAGACGATATTTTTCGTTAAAACAAAAGTCAGAAAAATTTTCTCTAAAGCTAAAAAAGTATTTTACTCTCTCTCTTTATGAAAGAGTGAATTTGATATCATCTTTTTATACATTTATTAAGCATGGAGAATTTTATGAATTACGCTTATGGATTAAATTATGGATTAATAAAATATGAAACATCGTTGAAAAAACAAAGGCAGTTATATTCTATTGATGTAGAACCAAATTTCAATACTGATATTGCGAAGATAACTGAATGTTGTACTTTAAACTCAATCAAAAATCAAAAGCGACCTAAAATATTTAATTCTTCTACCTTTAACAAATATGAAAAACAGGATGGTCAAAAAGCTTTTGACTATTGTCAAAGATGTTTTACAAAAAATCCTAATGATGCAAAACTTATGACTTTCCTAGGTCATTGTTATAATGAGGGGATTGGAACAACGGTAAACAAAAAAAAAGCTTTTGAGAGTTATAAGCAAGCAAATGAGTTAGATAAAACAGATGCTATTTATTGGTATAATTTAGGTTATTGCTATTTAAACGGAATTGGTACAGAGAAAAATGGTAAAAAAGTCTTTGAATGTTACAAGAAAGCAGCCGAATTGGATAAGACAGAGGCTAGTTATTGGTCTTGGTTAGGATATTGTTATTTTAACGGAATTGGCACAGAGAAAAATGGTAAAAAAGCCTTTGAATGTTACAAGAAAGCAACCGAATTAGATAAGGCAAATGGTATTTATTGGTATAATTTAGGTTCTTGTTATGATAAGGGAATTGGTACAGAGAAAAATGGTAAAAAAGCCTTTGAATGTTACAAGAAAGCAACCGAGTTAGATAAGGCAAATGGTATTTATTGGTATAATTTAGGTTCTTGTTATGATAAGGGAATTGGTACAGAGAAAAATGGTAAAAAAGCCTTTGAATGTTACAAGAAAGCAACCGAATTAGATAAGACAGACGCTAGTTATTGGAATAAATTAGGTTCTTGTTATGATAAGGGAATCGGTACAGAGAAAAATGGTAAAAAAGTCTTTGAATGTTACAAGAAAGCAGCCGAATTGGATAAGACAGAGGCTAGTTATTGGTCTTGGCTAGGATATTGTTATTTTAACGGAATTGGCACAGAGAAAAATGGTAAAAAAGCCTTTGTATGTTACAAGAAAGCAACCGAATTAGATAAGGCAAATGGTATTTATTGGTATAATTTAGGTTATTGTTATGATAAGGGAATTGGTACAGAGGTAAACGAGAAAAGAGTTTTTGAGTATTGTAAGAAAGCAAATGACTTAGATAAAACAAATAGTGGTTCTTTGTATTTGCTAGGCTATTGTTATTTAAACGGAATCGGAACAGAAGTAGACAAAGAAAAAGCAAAAGAAATGTTACAAAAGGCACTTGAATTAGCTCCTGACTTTGAGGGAGTAAAGGAACTTTTGGCGGAATGCGAGGAATAAATGTAATAAATTCATAATGTAGAAAAAATCGGTTTACTTCAAAGTGTGTTTGAAGTGTTTTGAAGTTCTTTTCATATATTATGGTGATAGTGGATTTAATTTTCCTCAGCCAATTTGCACATTCCTTGGATATGCTTTTTCCAAGCTTCAACGAGCCATTGTGGTTCTAGCGGTTTTGAGTACATTCCTTGAGACAAAATCAATTCTTCAATTTTGAAACCTTGTGTGGAGGAGAAAGTTAAAGTTGTGCAATCTCGTTCTTCATCATCTTCTAGAATTTGGTCATCTGTCCAGATGCAACTTTTTACCATTGGGCGAGAATATTTGTAAAATTCAATTTTGTATTTTTCTGTAGTTTTTGAAGTGAAGGCGCCAAATTTTCCTCCACCGCATTGTTTTTGAAATTCGTAATCTAGCGGAAGAACAAATGAGGAATTTGTAATAACAAGATTTTGCATATTTCCAAGAGAGAAGATGCGAGTGTCGTTTCGTTCTTCGGAAAATCCGTATAGATAATATTTTCCGTCGTCTAAAATTAATTGATAAGGATGAACTCGTCTGTGAGAAAGTTCTTGATTCCATCTGCCTTTGTAATCAAATTCAACGATTAAATCTAGTTTGAGAGCTTCGTAGATTTTTTTTAGGATTTCTTTGTCGACTATAAACTGGGGAACAGGTGGAATTGCAATTCGGTCTAAAAACTCGCTATCAAAATTTATGCTTGTGTCTGTTAAAAAATCGATTATGTTGCTGATTTCATCGTAAAGTGGGGAATCTTTAAAATGCTCCAAAAGATGTTTTGCGGCAAACAAGGTCTGAACTTTTTCGGAAGAAATATTGTTAAAAGGCATTTCGTATTGCTCAGTGTAATAGTAACCTTTTCTGGCATAATCGTATTCGATTGGAGCGTAAAGCCTGTCGCGCAAAAATTCGATGTCACGACTGATTGTAGAAATCCCTTTGCCATCATTAAATTTTTTTGCAAGTTCGGTTGTGTTTGGATAGTTTCCATCCCGAATTTCTTTGTGAATATTGATAAGTCGTTCCAACATCAAATGTGTAAAAGTGTGTCGTTTGTCTTGTTTCATATTTCCCCCAATAAAAAAATTTTATCACAGGTTTTTCTTTCAGTCTATCTTAAAGTGAAAGACTAAAATGCGTTACAGATATTGTAAGTGAATTAGTCTGTCATATCGCAATAGAGTGAGGGAAGATTTTGGAGGAAGTTGGAAAATTCTACAATAATCCAGTCATGTAAACAGGAAGATATGTAAATCCTTCTTCAATTTTCAAATCGGAAGTATGTAGGATATAACAGTCATCAATATATTCTGCATATTTCTTTTTGAATTTTTCGAGTGAAGAAAATGTGTATCTCTTTGAGGATTTTACTTCTATTGGCTGGATATTATGTCTTGAAGTTGCTCTGTTTTTGGTAATTAGAAAATCTATTTCCATTCTAGAAGATGTATCATTGTTATCTGATTTTGAATAAAAATATAATTTTCGGCCAGTTGCAACGAGCATTTGTGAAACTATGTTTTCAAAAATCATTCCTTCGTTTATTTCAAGTTTTCCAAAGAGCAATTTTTTGTATATTTCTTCTGTAACTAAACCTTTTTCATCAAAGGCGTGACTAATTAAAAGTCCCGTATCGGCCATGTAGCATTTTAAAGTTGTTCGAGTCATATTCATTTTTAGACCGATATTTGGCTCATCTGAGTTATAACAAATATTTACAATTCGAGAATCGTTTAGCCACATAAATGCATCATCATAATCTCTCATTCTTGCTTCTTTTTTTAGTGAAGAAATCTTAAATTTTTTTTCATGCTTAGAAAGTTGAGCAGGACTTTCATCAAAAATGCTTTGAGCTTTTAATTCTGAGCCTTTTGCATGTTTTTGAATATCGTTTCTGTAAAGTTCAAGAATTTGCCTTTTCACACTATCCACTTTTTCAAAGTTTTTAGATGAACAATATTCATTTACTGCTTGTGGCATTCCTCCAACAATTAAGTAAAGGCGAAATAAATCCATTGCCTTTCGGTGTAGGGCTTGGCCTAATGGTTGTTTTTTTTCAAAACATTGTTTAATAACTGAAAACAAAGCATCTTCATTTAAGGCTAAAAGAAATTCTTCAAAATCCATAGGATTCATTTTTAAGTGATGTTCTTCTGAAGGAATTAAAATATCTTGAGTATTTTTTTTGATGGAAAGTAGAGAGCCTGTTTCGATATAATCATATCTTCCATCTGCGACTAAATATTTTATAGCCGCTCTTGCTCGAGGGAAAAATTGTATTTCATCAAAAATAAAAAGGGTTTTTCGTTCGTAAAGTTTTACAGAATAATATGCAGAAATTCGCATAAAAAAAGTATCTAAATCATCTAGATATTTTTCAAAAAGTTCTTTAACTTCTGCAGGAGCAACGAAAAAATCTATAAGGATGTAAGAGTTATATTCATTTTTTGCAAACTCTTCTGCAAGGTAACTTTTCCCTACACGACGAGCACCATCAATCATTATTGCAGTTTTTCCTTGAGATTCGTTTTTCCAATCTAGAAGATTTTGGTAAAGTTTTCTGTACATAAATTACACCTTTTTAAGTTTAATTATATTTAAAATATACACCTTTTTGAGATTTAAAACAACGAAAATATACACCTTTTTGACTTTAATTTTTCTTGAATTTTACACATTTTTGACCTATCTGAATTGTGTCTTCCAAAAATCGTAAACAAAATAGTAAGAAATTTTTTACTCTATCGTATTTTGACAGAGTTGGTGGAGTAGAATTTTTTTTGTATGGGGGACAACTTATGAATGAAACTTATTTTAAGAATGGAAATTTTGATTTAGAACTTTGTAAAAAAGATGCAGAAAATGGAAACATGGATGCTATCATCATTTTATCAAATTTTTATCAATTTGGGGAACCCGATGTAACTCCGTGGATTTGTGAAAATATGAAAAATATTGCTCAATATTATCAGTATTTTGAAAGAAATTCTGAAAAGTCTATTGAATGGTTTGAAAAAGCTGCTGAAATGGGTTCTGTTGATGCAATGGTACAAGTTGCCAATTTGTATAGATTCAGTGAAGAAGAATCTAAAGCTATTTATTGGCTAACAAAAGGTGCAAAGTTAAATTATTTTCCTGCGATGATAGGATTAATTGGAATTTTAGATGATAAAAGCGAAGTAGAAAATTGGATATCTGAAGCAGAAAAAATTGCAGAAGATTATTCTGCTTCAGATATTTTTAATTTTGCTCAAGCATTAAGGCAGAATTATTTTGAAAAAGCTTTATATTGGTACAAAGTTTCTTCCGACTTAGATTTTTCAAAAGCAACTTCGCAATTAGAAATCATTAATTTATCTAGCGACTATAAGAAAAATAAAACAAATGAGTTACTTTCAAAACTTGTAAAGAAAATTATTGCATTCTGTTTAGAATTAGATGAAGAAAAAGTTTTGGATGATTCAAATTTTCCATCTAATCTTGGTGCGGATGATTTAGATATGTTTGAACTTGCATATCAAATAGAAGAAGAACTAGGAATCAGTATTCCAGATGAAGAATTATGTGATGACATTGAAGAGGATGCTACATATTCATTTAAATTTGAAACAGTAAAAGACTTAATTGAATTGTGTAAAAAATACAGTAAAATTTAATAAATTTTTATCACAAAAAATTCTAGGACAAACAACAATAGTACTATTATGCGATAGGTAAGCGTACATTTGTGCTATGTGTAATAGTACGATTGTGTGATGTGTTAAAGTACAGCGTGGCGGTGGTGGCTCGATTTGTAAAAGATTAGACGGCAGATTTTATTATGCAAAAATGTTGTTTTGTGGTATAATGATCCATTAGAAAGTATTTTGAATATATTTTCTTCAGTTTGTTTTGTTCTTTGACATTTTTAGGGATGGAGTGGTGATTTATTAATCTAACTTATATAAGGAGATTAAATTTTATGGAAAAGAAAATTGTAAAACTTATGATTGATGGAAATTACACTTTTCATATACATAAATATATTAAGAATAATAATAAATATATTGATTGGGATGCATTTAAAGAATTTATTAAAGATTATATTTTACGAACGGAAAATCAAGTGGCTCAAATTGTTTTTGATTCAAAGTATTTTGTTGGAACAGAAAAACACACAACTGATGCTGATAGAGATTTTCTGTATAATACGTTAGATCATTCAGATATAAGAAAAATTGCAAATCAACTAAAAAGCAATGGAAATAAAGGCTTAAAAGAAGATGCTGTAGATGTCGCTTTGGCAATAGAATCAATAGCAGATTATTATGAAGCAAGAGATGAAAATAAATATTCATATTTTGTTATTCTTGCAGGTGATTCTGATTTTGTTCCTCTTATAAATAAACTTAAATCTTATGGTATCAAAACAATTCTAGTATATCTTGATTTTACTGATGGTTCTAATATTACAAAGTGTTCCCAAGTTTTATTGGAAAAAGTAGATGATAGAATTGACTTACAAATTTTAATGAATGAGAGAGTTGATCCTATACGAATGAATGTATTAAGAAAATATTCAAATAATAGGAATAATACTGTACTTAATACAACTCAGTTTAATAATAGAAGTATTAAAATTACTTGGGATAATATATTTTCTGCAATGGATCGATGTAATCATCTTGCAGAAGGGTATGTTTTATGTGCTGAATTAGGATTAAAACTTAAAGAAATGCTTCGAATAGAAAAACTTCCTGACAGTCTTAAAAACATTCTCGAAAAATATGATAATAAACTTGATTTTATACAAGAACCATATCAAGTAAAATTGAAGCGAGAAGTTTATCTTTCAACAAGATAAATGATATTTACCATTCCATCCTTAAATATATAAGTTTTCACAGTTATAAGACTGCTATTATGCAAATTATGGAGGATTTGATATGGAATAATTAATAAATGAAATTTCTAATAGTTCAAATAATATTTATATGGGAATTTCCAAAATCACAACAATTCTAAGCAAAACAGATTGGGTAGAAATTCTAGCTCCTTGGATTTTAAGTATTATAAGCGCTTTTGTTGGTTATTGGATTTCTTCTAGAAATGAAAAAAAGGCGTTCAAAAGAAGTTGTCATATTGAGTATTTAACTTTCACTAATAGTTTTCTAATGGAAGTAAATTCAATAATTATGAAATTAGTTAATTTACAAAAATTAGCTATAAATTTAATAGACTTTGATAAAAAAATAAATGCAGGGAATGAATATTTTTATGAAAATATAAGTGATTATAGTGTAGTAACTTTGAAAATTCGAGGGCTAAGAAAAGAAATTGAAAAGCTAAATTTTGATGAAACTATGTATTCTACCAAGAAACAATATAGAGATGAATATATAAAACAATCTGATGATGTCTTAAATTTTAATAAATTTATTGAAATTTGTGAAACTTATCAACAAAAAGCTCTAAATTATTATTATTTAATTTATAGAGATTTAAGAAAGGAACATGCAGATATAATTAATAAAATTGCACAAGCAACACGGAACAATTTGGTTAATTTTGATATTGAAAATCTAAAAAATGATTTGATTATTCATATTAATCATATTAATGAAAAAATAATAGGAAAAAAAATAAAAGAACCTAATTGGTTTGATGCTGTAAATGCTAACACATCTAATAAGGACTAAAATTGATTTATAAAAAACACTCTATCGTATTTTGATAGAGTACCTATTATAAAATCTTTGTGGAGAAAGAACTATGAAAATTAAAATTACAAGTAACCCATACGAACAAAAAATAATCTATTCAAAGTATGATGAGCAAAAAGGGGAATATAATCAGATTACAAGTGCTGATAGTTCAACAAGTAAACTTTTAAGTTCTGATTTTGTAAAGTGCTTTTTTCCATTCAAAGCAAAAGATATACTAAATCAACTTGTAGATGAATATGCAATAAAAGGTAAATTAGATGTGGTTTTTGAAGGCACTTCTGATGAATATGCAGAATTATTAGAAGTAAAGAAAACAGAAAAAAAATTTTCTGACGTCCAAATTACAAAGGGTGAGAGATATTTAGAAGATGGACGTGATGTAATAAATGAAATTAATGAAATATTTAAGATTGTTGAACCAATTGTAAGGGATAGCGTCCCAAATAATGAAAGTATAAATAAAAATTTGAAAAAATATTCTGATGCTTCTAATGATATTATTCCTATTTGTGTTATTGGGACAACAAGTGTAGGAAAATCAACATTCATTAATTCTTTGATAGGTGCGGAATATCTTCCTCAAGATAGTGGGCGCTGTACTGCAAAGATTTACAAAATTATGAAATCACAGCAAACAGATAGAGCTTTTGTGAAATTTGGTTATGATGATGAAACTATAGTCATTTACTTTAAGGCTGATTTTGATATTATCGGAAATTTACCAATTGAATTCAAAGAAGAATTAAGCAAAATACTAAATTATGATGCTAATATTACTTTATCAAAGAAAATTACTAATTTGTTAAAATATTTAAATACTTACAATGAAGTTCATGAAACAAAATCTATTTCAGAGTTAATAGAACTTGAGGTTCCTTTTAATTCAGAAGTATTTGAGAAATCTAATAATCCATTTGTAATTTTTGATACGCCAGGTTCAAATGACGCGGAGCATGCAAAAGATTTGGAGTTATTAAAACAACAAATGAAAGATTTAACAAATGGGCTTCCTATTTTTATTTCAGATTACAATGGATTAACAACAACTGATAATGATAGATTAATAGAAGAGTTACAGTCTATTAATGAGTTAGATCAACGTTTTACAATTCTTGTTGTTAATAAAGCCGATGTCGATATAGATCCAAGTGAGCCATGGGGAAAAACAGAAGAACTTATGGAGAAAACTAAATATATTCCAAGAAAATTAGCAACAAAAGGACTTCAAGGAATATATTTTATTTCTTCAATAATGGGATTAGGTTATAAAAACAATGGAAGTTTTATTGCAGAAAAAAATTCAAGAGTTTATAAAACTAGCGTAAATGTGTTTGATGGAACAAGCACAGAGTACACACCATTTAACTTATATAAATTTAATATAATTCCTAGTCAACATAAAGTAAAGTTTGAATCCAATATTCCAGAGAAAATTAATCCTGTATATTTAAATAGTGGACTTTTCAGTATAGAAAATGAAATAGAAACATATGCCAATAAATATTCAGCATATAACAAGTGTCAGCAATCACGATTGTTTCTTGAAAAGATATTTAATGAAACAGAAGAAGAAATAGAAAAACAAACAGAAAATATTAGAATTAAAAAATATCAAATGAAGTCTAGTTTTGATGCGTTAAAGCAAAAGTTGATTGATGAAATGGATTCATGTATTTTAGAAAAAAAACAAGAATTTAATGAAACACGAACTAAACAAGTTAATAATATTCTTGATAGAGATGAAGAGTATTTTGATAAAACAGAGTTAAGAAAAATAGAAGAAGAGATTTATAGAAATATTGCAAAAGAACTTGCTATTGATTATTCTGAAGATAGGTGGAATGAATCAAAACAAAATACAAGTAATACTTTAAAAGATGATTTTTCTACAATGAAGGATGATTTTATTAATCAAATAAAGAATCAATCCTCATTCAAGAATGTTTTGCAAAGTTTAGGTAGCAACATAGAAAAAACATTTGGAAACCTTACTGAAAATATAAAAGAGGATAAGGAAAATAAGAAAAAATTTAATGAAGAAAAATTAAGAGCTGAAGCTAATTCATACGAAAATTCCCTTAAACATTTTAAAGAAATGTATGACAATGTTTCCTCTAATAGGCAAGAAAATATTTACAATGAATCTAAGGAATATTGGGAAGCCAAATCTGAAAGCCTAAAGGGTGATTTAATTAAGATTGTGGTTATGTCCGACGTTTTAGCAGATAATCAAAAAGAACAATTAAAGGATATTATTGGTAATTATAAGCCAATTACTTTGGAAAAATCTCCGATGAAAGATTTAGAAAATAATAAATATAAGTCATTTTTTTCAAAACGAATAAATATCTCAAAACTTGGTACAAGTTTTAATAAATTTATGAGAAGTTCTGTTAATTCATTATATGAAGAAACAATGCGAGAGCATAGCCAAGTGTTTGAAACTTGGCTAGACACACTTTATGAGGTTATTGTGCTTAATATAGGAGATATGAGTCCAGCTCTAAAAGGATTCCTAGAAACAATTAATCAACTGACAGAAAGAAAACAGCAACTTGAAAATAACTGTGAAATACTTAAAGAGCAAACATCATTAATCATTGATTTGATTTCATGGAAAGAATTATAGGAAAGAATTTATGGGAATTACAACATTAATAGCAAGAGGAGCACAAAAAGGTGCTGATAAAATAGCAAAGTTATCTTCTCTTAGTCCTGAGCAGTTAGAATCTGTACAAAAACAAAGGGATGCATATTTATTAGAAAAACCTGATCCAAATGATTCTGAGTCAATTGAATTAACAGGAAGGTTGTTAGCTTCTGCAAGTACAGAAATTTTTAATGCTTATTTACCTCAAATTTCAAAGATATATGTTCCTATAGATAAAAATACAGAATATGAAAATGGATTTAAAACAGATTCTAATATTCGATATGTTAATATAACAAAATGGGTTGTTGATTCTGAAGAAAACAGTCTTGAAAAATTAATAAATGTTTATGAAGTTTTATCAAATGAAGAATGTAATATAGGTTTAATATTTCATAGAAGTTATTTAAAAACTGAAGTTTATTTGTCTGTATCAAATTTAAGAAATTCTGAAAATAAATCAGATGTAAATTCACTTATGGAAAGATTAATAAGTGCTATAAATGGAAACTTTCCAGGCTCAGAATTTTCAATTCTAAATAAAGAAGAAGACAAACTCGTAAATAGATATAGTTCTACTGATACTATACCTTGTTTAAATGACGAAAAAATTGAAAAATGTTCAGTTGCAAGTATTACAAATATACCCACTGAAAAATCAGAAAAATTTATAAGTCAAACTATTGAAAAACTTTTAGATGGAATTGTTCCGTCAATGGATGGTAACTCGGATTACACAATAATTTTACTTGCAACACCAATTCTTGATATTGAAGAAAGAAAATTACACCTTGCAGAGCTATATTCAGGATTAATACCTTATGCAGAATGGCAAACAAATTTTACATTTACTGATACAAGTTCTACAAGTTCTTCTGCAACTTTTGGTATAAATGTTGGAGCAAGTGCAGGAGTTCAAAATGGTACAAATCAAGGAATTACACAAAGCGAAAATACAACAGATTCTGAGTCAGATGCAAAAACTAATTCTGAAGCAGAGACAAAAGGTAAAGGCAATACTGGAAGTTTAATTGTATATAGTCATAATTCAAATTCAAGTAAAACGACAACAGAAGCTTTAACAAAAACTCTTGGCAAAGCATTAACAAAAGGTGTTAGTAATACTGTAGGAACTGCAAAAAATATAAGTCTTGGGGCCAATTTTGGGGCCAATTTTGCTCGGTCATCAACAGTAACTGCAACAATAGGTAAAAACGAAGGTATCACTCAGTCATTTACAAATTACAATATAAAACATGCATTGGAAAAGCTTGAAATGCAAATGAAGCGTTTAGATACAAGTTCTGCATTGGGATTTTGGGATTTTGGAGCATACGTAATTAGTAAAGATTATAATATTGCAAATAATGTGGCTCATTCTTATCTGGCTCTTACTCAAGGAGAAGAGTCATTTATGAGTCAATCTGCTATAAATTTGTGGAACGGCGATCTTACAGACAGAGGTAATATGTCTGCTGAGTCAGGTGCTGCAAAAGAAATTTGTTCTTACTTGCAAGAACTAAGACATCCTGTTTTTGCTCTTGATGAAAATGTTATAAAAGAAGAGCCAACATTTAATGTATATCCTCCTATTGTTACTGCTACAACTGGTCTTTCAGGTAAAGAATTAGCATATTCTCTAAACTTTCCAAAAAAATCAATTGCTGGACTTCCTGTCCTTGAATGTGCAGAATTTGGTCGAAATATCTCAAATTATAAATTAAAAAAATCGGAAAATGCTAATGAATTAAATCTTGGCAAAGTTTATCATATGCATCACGAGGAGAATCAAGAAGTAAAACTAGATTCAAAATCACTTTGTTCCCATACTTTTATAACTGGTTCAACTGGTAGTGGAAAATCAAATACTGTTTATCAATTACTTTCAGAAATCAGAAAAGCAGGATCAACGTTTCTTGTAGTTGAACCAGCGAAGGGAGAATACAAAGATATGTTTGGAAATAACGGTGTTGTTGTATACGGAACAAACCCTCAAATTTCTAATTTACTTCGCATAAACCCTTTTAGTTTCCCTCATAGAAATAATGACCCAACCAAAAATATTCATATTCTTGAACATCTTGATAGACTTGTTGAAATTTTTAATGTTTGTTGGCCAATGTATGCTGCAATGCCTGCCGTATTAAAAGAAGCTGTAGAAAAATCTTATGAAGATTGTGGCTGGAATTTAACTAAATCCACAAATGAATATGGTGAAGATTTATATCCAACTTTTGCAGATGTTACAAGAAATATTCGAACAATTATTGATAGTTCAGAATATGATGCAGAGAATAAAGGCGCATACAAAGGTGCTTTAATTACACGATTAAAATCTTTGTCAAATGGAATTAATGGTCTTGTATTTACTTCAGATGAACTTTCAAATGAAGAACTTTTTGACAAAAATGTAATTGTTGATTTAAGCCGTGTTGGTTCAACAGAGACAAAATCTTTGATAATGGGATTGCTTGTTCTTAAATTACAAGAATATAGAATGACTACAGGTGGTGGAAATAAAGAGTTAAAACATGTAACAGTTTTGGAAGAAGCACATAATTTGTTAAAGAGAACTTCTACAGAACAAAGCCAAGACAGTGGAAACTTATTAGGAAAATCTGTAGAAATGCTTACTAACGCAATTGCTGAAATGCGTACTTATGGAGAAGGTTTCATTATTGCAGACCAAGCTCCTGGTTTACTTGATATGGCTGTTATCCGAAATACAAATACAAAAATAATTATGCGTTTACCAGATTTAGGCGATAGGGAGCTTGTTGGTAAAGCTGCAAATCTTAATGACAATCAAATTGAAGAACTTGCAAAATTACCTGATGGAGTAGCAGCTGTATATCAAAATGATTGGCTTCAAGCAGTTTTGTGTAAGGTTATTCATTATAAGGATGGGAAAAGTGGCAAATTTCAATCAAACCCAGATAAAACTAATGAAGTTTCATTGAAAGAACGTGTAGATTTTGTAAAAAAAATATGTTTCCATCTTGCTGAAATAAGTGAAGATAATGCAAACTTGTTAAAGAAAGTTAGTGGTGTAACATATTTTTCTTATAAACAATACAAAGATTCTCCAAAAAATAAACCAAACTATGATAAGTTATCTTATATTGTTTCTTCTTTACTACCAGAATTTTCAAAAACATTAAAAGATTCAGCATTGATGAATCCTAGTAAGGTTACAATTTGGAGAAATGATTTGCAAGAACATATTGAAAATGTTCTTAGACAAAATAACCAATTTGATATTGAATTACGAAATAGTATTTTGCAATGTGTTTTACAAAATTATGTTTTATGTGAACTAAATAAACCGAGTTTGCTCAATGAATTATTGAATCGGAAACTACAATAGGAGTATTTATGATAGGAGAAATACTTAGCACAGTAGCCGAAGTTTCTGCAAAAGAGGTAGCATCTTCGGCGGCAGAATCGGTATTAAAATTTGATTCTTCAAAGGCCATAGATTTTTCAAATGATTCCAAAAACACAAGTTTTACTGCTGATAATGTTGGAGACAAGGAAGTTGAAGGGGAAATTGCCGAAAACTCTATAGGAAATTCGAATGAATTAGATACATCAAAAGCATTGGATTTTTCTAATTCAGATTCTATAGATGAGAAGGAAAGTCTTGAATTTGATTCTAACGAAGAATCTCTTAAAATTGAAAAAGATGGTATTGAAGGAAAAACTGGTGGGTCATATAATGAACTAAAGGCAGCAGGGCATGGATGGAATCATATACCACCTGAAGAAGTTCATCATACTCCTGCATGGGAAGCAATGGGAAGTTCGACAAAAGTTGAATATGGAGATTGTCCAGCAATTGCGATGGAAAAAAATGATCACAAGCAAACTGCAAGTTATGGTTTTTCAAATGATGCTAGAGAATATCGTGCTGAACAAGCTCGATTAATAAAAGAGGGTAAATTTGAAGATGCAGTACAAATGGATATAGATGACATTCAAGAAAAGTTTGGTGATAAGTATAACGATGCTATTAATCAAATGAAGGAATATGTTCAAGAATTAAAGGAGAATAATTATGTCTAAATATGAAATTAAATCATATGTATCAGTAGGGAATATTAACTTTGGAGAGGAAAGGGATTCTGTTCGTAGCAAAAACGGGAAATATAAGGAATTCAAAAAATCAAAATTTAGTAAAAATACAACAGATGATTTTTCAGTTTTTCATGTTTTTTATGATACAGAAAACAAAGTAAATGCTGTGGAGTTTTTTGAAAATGTTTATATGAATAATATAGATTTATTTTCTAAAACATACGAAGAACTTAAAAATATTTTTTCAGATAGTACTTGTGAAGAAGACGATTGCGGTATTATTTTTAAAAGTTATGGTTTTTCTCTATATTCACCAGATAAAAAAACAATCGAATCAGTGTTAGTTTTTAAGAAAGGGTATTTTGATTAGTACTTTATCGTTACTTTTTTATACTCTTTACAAAAAACTTATTAGAAAAAGGAAGTGTTTAGATATGAGTGATTTTATTGAAAGAATCACAGAGGAAGATATAGAACAACTTGGTTTAAAAATATTTAGAAAATCCAAAAATGCTGATGCTTCATTTATTCAAATATGTGATTCAGAAGGTCTTTTGAATGATGGAACTTATGCCTGTCATTATGAAATTTTACATATGAAAAAAGACGATTTTTCTGTTAAGCATAAAAAAAACTGTGTCTATGTTGAAATCCATTTTGAAAATAAACCTTATAGTAAACATTTTAAAACAACCATAGAGGAACTTGAAAAAAATGATAATGAGTTAGAAACTTTTAATTGGAAAAATTATTGTCCAGGACTTAGACTTAAAAATTCACAATTTACGACTGAGGAAAAAATAAATGTTCTCGAAAATTTAAAGCAACTAAAAGAAAAAACATTAGACGCCTTAATAAAGGAATATAATAAAATTATTCACTCAATAAATAATAGCAAATGGAGGTCTGATTTTAAATTAAGGGGAAGTATTCAAGATACGAGTTCTAAGTCAAAAACATTAACTGAATGCAATAGAGATAGAAATGAAATAGTTATAATTCATGAGCAAATAAAAGATAGACTTATTAAAGATATTAAGTCTAATCCTAACCTACTAAAAATGGAATCTGAAATTGATATTTCAACTTTATCTGATGAAAATAAAATTAATAAGATAAATTATGTTGATTTAGCAGCACAAACAAAAGACAGACAAATCATATTCTTTGAAATAAAAACTCACCCAGATGCTAGATTATGTATACGTCAGGCTTTTGGGCAGCTGATGGAATATTCATACTTTCCAAATACTAATCATGCACAAAAATTAGTTGTTGTTGGAACTGGTGTGAAGACACAAGAAGTTCAAGAGTATATAGACTACTTAAATGATAAATTTTGTATTCCTATTGGTTATCTACAAATAAATCTAAAATAAAATTTTTTTTACAGTTTACTAAAGCTTCTACAAAATTATTTTAATATTAATCAGATTTTTGGTATAAATTAAATCTCTCTCAAGGAGCAATCATAGTAACATATTTTTACGAACAAATAAATGATTTGCACAAGAAAGTCTCAGATAGAAAGAATGATATAATTCCTGAACTTCGTGATTTTGACTTTGAACTTTTTAAAGTTAGATTCGGAGGAAGTTATTTGGTTTTATCCTCTTTTATTGATTATTTGCGAAAAAAAATCTTTTGTAATGAAAATGAAGCTTGAATAAAGATTTATAAATCTTTATTCAAGCATGTAAAATCCATCGAAACCAAAATGAATCTTAACATTGAACTTATGCGTTTAATTAGAGATTCCGCTGAAATTCCTGAAAATTGCGTTTCAAAGAAAGCTAGAAAAGATTTTAGAAGCCGTGTAAATCATATTCTTCAAGGTTGATGTTTGTATATATTTTAAAAATTCTTTTTCAATCACTCACACCTTGATAGACTCGCTGTATTAAACTACCTACAAGACAATTCTTGGAGGAAAATTTATGTCAAAATCAAATTCAATTCACAACCAAAATCCTAAAAAAACAACTTCTGTAATAAAAAAAATCGCAAGGTGGGTTTGTTGTCTTGCTGTGGGATTCCTTGCTGTAATCGGTGCAACAACTTTGTATTCCAGAGTTTCATCTGTAGTTAGTAATAAAATAGTTGCAAAAAAAGCGTTTAAAACTTCTTTCAATAATATAAAAGAAAATCCAGAGGATGCAGACGTCTGGTATAAATTGGCTTTGTTTTACGAATATGGCTACGGTACGAAAGAAGATGATGTATCGGCTTTTGAATGCTATCTAAATTCAGTTAATAATTCTGAAGGAAAAGAATTTACAGATAATATTTCTCAAGCTTATTATGATTTAGGTTTGTGCTATATGACCGGAAAGGGAACAAAAACTGATTTCAATAAAGCATATCAAACTTTTGAAAAATTAGTTTCTTTAGAACCGTATCATTCAGAAGCTTGGTTTAATTTAGGAATTTGTAATATTGCAAGAAAAGTTCCCCAAGATGAATACCAAAAAATCTATCAAGTTTTAGAAGAAGAATATGGAAGTTCACTAGAAAGCATCGTTAAAGAAATTACGTATTTTGTGTATTTTGAAAATCAATCGCTTTTAAAAGATTTTATTTCGGAACAAGATTATGAGCAGAGTAGGGAATACTTTTGGCGAGCAAAGGAATTTTACAAATTTTATCACGATACAATTTCTTACCTAGGATTTTTTTATCGTGATTTTACTCCTGAATGGTTTGTAAATTTTATTAAAAACGATAATCCAACTTCAAGTGAATTATTTTTGCTAGAAAGGAAGTATTCGGAAAATTTCTAACAATTAACGATTTTGTAGGAATTTTGCAAAATAAAATTAACGATTTTGTTGTTTTTCTGTGTTTTGAAATTGACGATTTTGTAGGAATTTAGTAAAATAAAATTAACGATTTTGTAAGCAGGTAGCAAATGGTATTCAAACGAAAAATTTATGACAGATTTTTAGAGTGGAAAAATTCGTCTTTGGGTAAAACCGCCCTTTTAGTTGAAGGAGCTAGACGGATTGGAAAATCAACAATTGTTGAAGAATTTGCAAAGAATGAATACAAAAGTTACATACTTATTGATTTTACAAAAGTGTCGGATACTGTTAAAAATCTTTTTAATGATATTTCTGATTTAGATTATCTTTTTTTACAACTTCAGTTAATTTATAAAACTGATTTGTATAAACGGGAATCTCTAATTATTTTTGATGAAGTACAATTTTGTCCTAAAGCCAGACAATCAATAAAACATCTTGTGGCTGATAATCGTTATGATTATATAGAAACAGGCTCACTCATTTCAATCAAAAAAAATGTAAAAGATATTTTAATTCCAAGTGAAGAAAAACGTATTTCAATGTTTCCAATGGACTATGAAGAATTTAGATGGGCTCTTGGAGATACAAGTACAATTCCTCTTTTAAAAAAATTATGGGAAGAAAAAAAATCTTTTGGAGATGATTTAAATAGACAACTCATAAAAGATTTTAGACTATATATGCTCATCGGGGGAATGCCACAAGCTGTAAAAAGTTATATTGAAACAAACAATTTTCGCAAAGTTGATGAAGTAAAACGAGATATTTTAAATCTTTACGAAGACGATTTCTTGAAAATTGATTCTACAGGTCGAGCAAAATTACTTTTTAACGCGATTCCATCACAATTAGAAAAAAATGCTTCTCGTTATCAAGTTTCTTCTGTTTTGGAAAATACGAGAGCAGAAAATATTTTAGAATTAATTTCAGAAATGGAAAGTTCAAAGACTGTATTGATAGCATACAATTCAAATGATCCAAATACAGGATTATCAAAAACAAAAAATTTAGAAAAATTTAAGATGTTCGTTTGTGATACAGGTCTTTTTACAACAATGATTTTTAAGGATAAAGATTTTACAGATAATATAATTTATGAAAAACTGTTATTCGATAAATTGGAATCAAATCTAGGATATTTATATGAAAATGTTGTTGCGCAAATTTTAGCAGCAAATGGAAATGAACTTTTTTATTACACTTTCTTAAATGAAGCTAGTCGGCATAATTATGAAATAGATTTTCTTCTTTCTAGAAAAAATAAAATCTGTCCGATAGAAGTTAAATCGTCTAATTATAAAACACACAGTTCGTTAGATGCATTTTGCAAAAAATATTCTTCTAGGATTCACGAAAAATTTTTAGTATATACGAAAGAATTTAGAAAAGATTCTGATATCTTTTGTATACCTTTTTATTTTGTTCCTTTTCTTTAATTGACGATTTTGTAATTATCTACAAAAAAATTCTTAAAATAATTTTTACTCTCTCATACTTTGAAAGACTTCCTTGTTTATTATTAGTGTATAAACTTTTTATACGAGGTGAAAATATGTCAAAAAAAGATAATTTTTCTTTTGGGAATGTTAAATTGAGAGGTTCTGCTTTAGATAATTTCGATGTTACAGCTTTAACATTGGAAAATATATACGATATTAAGACAATTTTGGTTTATGAATATGAAGACAGTAAACATTGTCACGATGCTAGTTGTGTTATGGAAATAATTTTTCACAGTTTTCAAGAAAATATTCAAGATGATAGAATCAGAATTTGCTACTATTATCCTTCTGATTTGTTGGCTCAGTTTGCACAAATTATGATTGGAGATGTATCTGATTTACATTCTTTTTCCGCATATTTTCAACCTTCTAATCCTATTTCGGTTAAGATGGATTTACCTTGTACTTTTTGGTCAGATGATGACGAGTCTGGAATTAAAACAGAAGATTTTGACGAGTTTAATTGTAAAATCAAACACAAAAAACGATTTTATGAAACAAATCCAATAATGCCTGATGATTAGTTTTTCATTTTTTAAATGTGATTTTGTCAACTTTTGTGATAATTTCACTCTTATTTAATGTGTACAAAAAATAATTTAGTCTTTCATTTATTGATAGACTAAACGGTTTAATATTGTTTTATACCAGAATTTTTATGGGAGGAATTATGAAAGATTTGATTTTTACTATTAAGTTTTATTTTAATAATGCAATTAAAAATTTTCGTCACATAGTTAAAGATTTGGCAGAATATGTTTTTTATGTTGTAAAAGCGTTTTTACTTTTTCCTTTTGCAAAAATGAAAAATGTGAAAGCTCAACTTGCAATTGCAGAAATTATAATTTCTAAAAATTGGAAAAAATATGCAGAAACTATCAATAAATTTATTGGCGAAGAATTTATTATCGGGTGGGTTTTTACTGCTGCTCTTGAAAAAAATCCCTTTGCTCTAGTTCTTCAAGGAATTGTTTATGAAAAGAAGGCAAACGAAGTTCATAAATCTATTTTTTCTGTTCAAAATGGTGATAAAAAATTCTATGCACAAATAGAAAAAGACGAAAAAGCATTGTTAAAAGCTTCTTTAGATTCTTTCAAAGAAGCCTCCGAATTGAATTATCCATTGGCTCAACTTCATTGTTATCGAATTAAGGATTTTTATGGAGTCTATGTAGAATTAACAGAAGAAGAAGCTTTAGAGTATTTAAAATGCTCTGCAGAGAATAATTTGCCTAATGCGCAGTTTTTGTATGGAAACGAATTATTGAAAGATGACAAATTTAATGAAGGCTTTTCTTTTATAGAAAAATCAGCAAAAGCAAAAAAACGAATGTGGGCAAAAGAAATTACTTCTTATGGAAACAGAAAAAAAGCAATTCAATGGTACAAAAAAAATAAAAATCTTAAAGAGATTGTACAAAATGCTTTTTCTGGAAAGGCTCAAGCTATGTTTGAATATTCTGAATATTTGATTAATGACTCTCACAAGAACGATTCATTAAAACTTGCTCATAAGTGGCATACAAAATCTGCTCGTGCTGGTTTTCCTCGTGCCATGGCCGAAGAAGGATATTTTATTATTCACGATTGGGTTTCTGGAACTTTGGAAGATGCTTTTAATTATTTTCAGAAAGCTGTT
>JAEIGA010002759.1_pt1 | contig 27809 bp, 21 predicted proteins | sample 9270691 | NCBI WGS metagenome assembly JAEIGA01 (sample SAMN17057246, study PRJNA624740) | gut metagenome | biome: biome; isolation source: fecal sample | host: Bos grunniens | place: China: Xizang | collected 2019 | reverse complement strand
ATTGTATCCGAATGTAGGAGCGTTTGCTGGAAGAGGGAGGTCGTTGTCGATTGTCTTAGGACAGTGGATATTTGCAATAGGGTAACCCTTAGCTGCGAGGAACTTGGATATACGGTTTGCAGTCGAAGCTGTATCGTCACCTCCGATGGTCACGAGGAGCTTGATGTTGTTGTCCTTGAAGAGGTCGAGATTGAAATTCTCTTCGAAATCCTTGTCAGTAGGCTTGAAACGGCTCATCTCGAGGTAAGATCCGCCTCTGTTGAAGTAACGGTCAGCGATGAAGAATGTAAGGTCTTCAGTACGTGCGTTCTTGCTGAAAAGTCCTGAATAACCTCCATGGAGGCCGATAACTCTGTAACCCTTGGTGAGGAATGTCTTAGCGACACTCATTGATACTGAGTTCATTCCTGGAGCGGGGCCACCGCCGCAAAGGATGATAACTGCGTCTTTCATATTGATATGTATTAAAATTAATGATTTTCTTAAAAGCGGCGCAAATTTATCACAATTATAGTAAAATTACAAGTAATTATAAGCCGTGTTCGAGCACGGAACAAATCTACAGCAGAAATATCTCACGGCACGAAAATCTATTGCATTGGTCGAAAGGATTTCGTATTTTTGTAGTTTATATTACTATGGAAAAGTCACAGACATATTTGAGGATTCTGGAACTTCGAGACATCATCGAAGAGGCCAACAGGTTGTATTATAAAGAGAATGCACCGACGATGAGTGATTACGAGTTCGACATGCTCCTGAAAGAGCTTGAAAAGCTCGAAAAGGAGAATCCTGAATATGCTGCAGTGGACTCCCCTACAGCTAAAGTCGGCAGTGATATCAGGAAGGAGTTCGACCAGTATCCGCACCGATACCCAATGCTTTCGCTTGGCAACACCTATGACATAAGCGAGGTGCAGGCATTCGCCGACAGGGTCGCCAAAGGAATCGGAGAATCCTTCACATATAGCTGTGAGCTGAAATTCGACGGCACTGCAATCTGTCTGACCTACCGGAATGGAAAACTGTTCAGAGCCCTTACGCGCGGCGACGGCACTGTGGGAGACGATGTCACAAGAAATGTAAAGCATATATCCAATATACCTCAAGAGCTAAAAGTTCCTGCAGACTTCATTCCGACCGATGAGCACACAGAACCATGGCCGGATGAGTTCGAGATCAGAGGCGAAATATATATGCCCTGGGCCGCATTCGACAGGCTGAATGAAGAACGCATCAAGGACGAAGACCAACCGTTCGCCAATCCACGTAACGCCGCATCCGGCTCGCTCAAGCTCATAGACAGCAGCATGGTGGCCGAGCGAAGTCTGGAATGCACACTATACCACATGCTTGGAGAGGACCTTCCATTCCAGACCCATCAGGAAGCACTTGAGGCTGCCTCAAAGTGGGGACTTCCAGTCTCCGACAAACGCAGGACATGCAACAGCATAAATGAAATAGAGGACTTCATAAATTACTGGGATACAGAGAGAAAGAATCTCCCATATGCCACCGACGGCATTGTGATCAAGGTAAACGAACTCCCCTACCAAGCTCAGTTGGGCTACACAGCCAAAGCACCTAGATGGGCCGTCGCATATAAGTTCAAGGCAGAGCAGGCTCTCACTAAACTCCTAAGCATCGACTATCAGGTGGGCAGGACCGGCGCAGTGACTCCGGTAGCCAACCTTGAGCCGGTTCAGCTCAGCGGCACAGTAGTGAAGCGAGCATCCCTCCACAACGCCGACCAGATGGAAATTCTGGATATACACATCGGAGACTACGTATATGTGGAAAAAGGAGGAGAGATAATCCCTAAGATTACTGGAGTGGAGTTGCAAAAGAGGGGAACGGATGTGATGTTGCCTCATTTCCCGGAGAAATGCCCTGACTGCGGCGCTACTCTCGTCAAGGACGAGGAAGAGGCTAAGTCATTTTGTCCTAACTCGGACGGATGTCCTACCCAGATAAAGGGCAGGCTCGTTCATTTCCTCAGCCGCAAGGCTATGAACGTAATTGCCGGAGACGCAACGATTGAGCACCTTTTCAACAAGGCTCTTGTATGGAATGTGGCTGATTTCTATGAGCTTACAAAGGAGCATCTCCTTACACTCGACGGATGGAAGGACAAGTCGGCGGAGAGATTTCTCAAGAGCATAAGCGAATCACGTAAGGTCCCTTTTGAAAAAGTGCTATATGCATTAGGGATCAGATATGTAGGAGAGACTACAGCTAAATCCGTGGCAAGGCATTTCGGCAATATCGATGCGATTGCAGGTGCCTCAGTAGAGACCCTGCTTGAAGTCGAGGATGTGGGACAGGTAATTGCAGAAAGCATATATGACTATTTCAATGACCAGGCTAATCTGGAAGTTATCGGAAAGTTGAAGGACGCAGGGCTCCAATTTGAAGTAAAAGGAGAACAGACGGCTCTTTCGGACAGGCTGCAGGGCATGACGATAGTGATATCAGGCAACTTCAGCATCTCCAGGGATCAGATAAAGGCCCTCATTGCCGCCCATGGAGGCAAGAACAGCGGAAGCATCAGCGGCAAGACAGCATTCCTGCTGGCAGGAGAAAAAGCAGGTCCTGAAAAGCTCAAGAAGGCTGAAAGCCTCGGGATAAGGGTAATCGATGAACAGAAGTTCATGCAGGAGATGATTGGAACGGCATCAGAAACAGAGCTGAAGGATACTGCAACGGGAAAAGCCCGGAATGAGCATGTATCGAAGGCAGCGACAGTGAACAACGAAGAATTTACAGGAACCTTATTTTAAATGAAAATATTATGAATCCAGGTGACATATATACTCTCAAGCACATTGCAGCAGATAATGAAACAGCGGAGGTGCTCGGATCGGGCGGACTGCCTGTTTACTCCACCCCTTCGATGATATGCCTGATGGAACTTACCGCATACAAACTTGCGGAGGCTGAAGGGCTTCAGACCGTAGGAACAAGGGTGAACATAAGTCATCTGCGTGCATGCCGTCCCGGAACTGAACTTACCGCGACTGCTGAAATCGTAGCAATTGACGGCAGGAAACTGACCTACAAGGTGGCTGTAAGCGACTCGGCAGGGCTGATCGGAGAGGGCCAACATGATAGATTTATAATAGATCCTGAAAGATTCATGGCAAAGATCAAATAATTCTTCTGATATATGGGCAAGATTTCAGAATTTAACCAGCAGGATTTCGAGGTCATCGCACGCGATTATGCAGACCTCAAGGAAGCGGCAAGAAAAAGATGCGGCAGTCAGGAGGAACTGGATGTAATCCAAAAAGCCTTCGAATTCGCCAACGAAGCGCACAAAGGTGTCAGAAGGCGCTCCGGAGAGCCGTATATTCTCCATCCTATAGCTGTGGCAAAAATTGTAGTAAGCAATATCGGCCTAGGATACAAGTCCATTGTAGCCGCCCTTCTGCATGATGTAGTGGAAGACACCGACTACACAGTGGATGACCTCAGGAGTCTTTTCGGAGACAAAGTCGCAACTCTGGTAGAAGGGCTCACCAAGATAAAGACTGTGCTGGACAATGAAGACAAGGCTCAGCAGAAAAGCATGCAAGCGGAGAATTTTAAACGTATACTCCTGACTCTTAACGACGACGTGCGCGTGGTACTGATAAAGCTTGCAGACCGTCTCCACAACTGCCGCACAATAGAATTCATGCCTGAGCACAAAAGGGACAAGATCCTCAGCGAGACCATGTACATATTCATACCGCTTGCACATCGTCTCGGTCTATACAGTGTAAAATCTGAAATGGAAGACATCTGGCTAAGATTCAAGGAACCGGAGGCATTCCATTCCATAACTGAAAAGATCAACAAGAACATCATCGACAGGGATAAGGAAATCAACGAATTCATCATCCCTATAGATTCTGCCCTCAGGAAGGCCGGATTCAGCTTTGAAATCAAGAAAAGGGTCAAGACTCCGTATTCCATCTGGAACAAGATGAATACCAAGGGGGTTACATTCGACCAGATATTCGACCTCTACGCAGTCAGAATCATCTTCGACCCTACTGATTCAAATGAGACGGAACGTGACATGTGCTATCACGTATTTTCCATTATAACCGGCATATATAAATATAAGTCGGACCGCGTACGCGACTGGGTTAATGCACCGAAGAACAACGGTTACGAAGCGTTGCACTGCACGCTGATGAGCCATACAGGAATATGGATAGAGGTGCAGATACGCTCGCGCAGAATGAATGAAATAGCGGAGAAAGGTATCGCAGCACACTGGGCATACAAGAAGGACGGATTCGCGGTGGATAATGAGAACGAGATGGACAAATGGATCATCAAGGTGAAGGAAATTCTTGCAAATCCGGACATATCAGCCCTTGACCTTCTCGATATGATTCATAATGACCTCATTCAGACGGATATCATGATCTTTACCCCTAAGGGAGAGCAGAGGAGCATCGAAAAGGGGGCCACAGCTCTGGATTTCGCATATTCGATCCACACGGAAATAGGAAACAGGGCCATTGCGGCCAAGGCCAACCTCAAGCTCGTGCCTCTTTCCTATGTCCTCAAGACCGGTGACCAGATAGAGATCATTACTGCAGAGAACGAAAGGCCGAAGAGGGAATGGCTCCAGTTTGTCAAGACCAGAAAAGCCAGGAACATTATCATTGATGCGCTCAAAAGCGAACGTCAGGAGAGTGTCAAAATAGGAAAGAAAGTTCTCACCGAACAACTGGAAGCATTGGGATACCCTTATAATGACAAGATCATAAACCGGCTAATGGATGGTTACGAGATCTTCGACACTAAGCCCGAGGAGCTATATTTCAGGATCGGAGTCGGTGTAATCAAACTGAATAACCTTTCTGAGATTCTTAAGCATTCAGATGAGAAAAAGCAGAGCGGAGGTTGGCTCCAATGGTTCAAACCAAAAGAAAAGAAGGAAGACTACGTCATTTCAGAAGATGGTGACTCCAAGCATAAATATGTGATAGCATCATGTTGCAACCCTATTCCTGGAGACAGTGTGGTGGGTTTCCTTGCAAGTGACGGAACAGTGACCGTTCATAAGCGCACATGCGCAACGGCCAACAATCTGGCCTCAAAGTTCGGAGACAAGATCGTCATTCCGAAATGGGAGCACGCAAAATCACAGAATCTGTCATTTCTGGTAAGGCTTTCGCTTAAAGGATTCGACAGAATCGGTTTAATCAACGATATCACGCGATATATATCCTTTGTCATGAGCGTCAATATCAGACGCTTCTCTCTCAGCACTGAAGACGGAGTGTTCGACGGCCACATTGACCTTTATGTGCACGACATGGGAGATCTGGACAAGCTGATGAAAAAGCTCCAGAAGATTGAAGGCATACAGAGCGTAGTGAGAACTGATTTATAAGATAAGCAGATGATTAAAAGATACATATCAAGATTTTTTCCTGTCATACCGGTGGCACTGATACTGGGAATGACCATATTCTCACATTCATGTGCCAACACGACCACTCCTCCTACAGGTGGCCCTAAAGACACTATTCCTCCTGTAATTACGGAGATCTATCCTGCACTGGGTCAGGTGAACGTGCCGGTACACAAAACCAAGCTTGAGCTTGAATTCAACGAGTATGTTGTAGTGAAGGATCCTAAGAGCCTATACCTCTCCCCTCCTCTTGAAAAATCCCCGCTTCACAAAATAAAAGGCAAAAGCGTAATAGTGTATTTCGAAGGGGACCTCGATTCCAACAAGACATATACACTGGATGTGACCAATGCCATTGCAGACAACAATGAGGGAAACATGTTTCCGGGATACACCCTCGTATTCTCAACAGGAGACAGGATTGATTCGATGGTAGTTACAGGACTCGTGCAGGACTGCAACACTTTGATGCCTCTCAAAGGCGCTACAGTAATGCTGTATAAGGACCACGCGGACTCGGCCCTCTTCCTTAAGAGACCAGACGCAGCAGTGAAGACAGATGAGTGGGGATTTTTCTGCCTGCGTAACATTCAGGATACTGTCTACAGGATGTACGCAATAATGGATGAGAACAACAATAATATCTATGAGGCTGAAAACGAAAAAGTTGCATTCATAGACACTCTCATCCGACCGATTGTAATGGTAAGCGATAGTCTTCCGGAACTGATGAAATATGACATGAAGGATACGCTGAACTGTCTTGCAAGAAAGACTGAATATGAACTGAACATATTCAGGGAGAAGCCATCTAAGCAAATGATAGTGAACAAGGAACGTATAGGTGAGCGTACTGCATATATCACTTTCATGGCACCATATGCTCAGATCGACTCTATCTGGATCAAGGGAGTGCCGGCAGATAAACTCATAACACAGTTCAACATAGTGCAGGACAGCCTGGAAATCTGGGTAAATGACCCTAAACCACAGCCAGACACGCTTTTCCTGAATGTAAAGTACATGAAGACGGACACCCTCGGTCTTCTGAACAGCTTCACAGAGGAAATCAAGCTTACAAAGCCTAGAAAGAGCGTCGCTGCAAAGGCATCAAGGAAAGACATCAAGAAAGAGGACACCACAGCCGTATTCACAATGGATGCAAAGCCAGAAAACATTGAGCAGTATGGCTTCGTGATGGAGTTCAAGTACCCTCTTGTGGAATCTGCCTTTGACTCGCTTATCTTCCGCTCAGTCAATCCAAGACAACAGGAAACGATAGGTAAATACACTGTGACTCAGGATTCACTCAACCTCAGGAAGTACGTAATCATGCCATCTGAAAAACTCCAGCAGGGATATGAATACTTCCTTAAGATTCCTCATAGGAAATTCCGGGATATCAATGGTTTCTACAACGACAGTTCGGAAGTGAAGGTGAGCTTGCCATCTGATGACAAACTCAGCAGCTTGACCATAAAGCTCAGCGGAGTCAACAATAAATATATTATAGACCTGCTTAACGAAAAACGAGACAAGACATTGAGGTCGTATATAATTACCGGTGACACTTCCCTGCTCTTCCCATATCTAAAAGCCGGTAAATACTCGATTAGAATCACTGAAGACCTGAACAGGAACGGTATTGTAGACACCGGTAACCTGCTTGAACACAAGCAGCCGGAAAAGGTGCGCTTCTACAAGCTTGATGACGGAACCTTCCTCATTGATATACCTGAAATGACAGAATTGGAGCAGGCCATAGATATTAACGAAATGTTCAATTAAAAGATGAAGCTTCACAGAATAATAGCAGCAATAATATTTATCGGTGCTTGTGCCGCTTCAATGGCAGCACAGGAGCGCATAAATCCCAAAGAAGAAAGGTTAAGACCACGGATAGACACGATAGACGTAGCTTCTTACACAGACGAAATGCTCGACACTGTTCAAGTGAACAAGAAGCTTTCACTCAATGACTATTCTATGTTCGGTATCGAATATGGCGCAACCCTCAGTCAGGTAATGTGGAACCCGACACAGAGACAGAACATGCTGTTCCTGCCCAACAACATTGGAGTGACATTCACCACATACGGAAAGATGTTCGGTTATATGCCTTTCTTCGGCCTTCAGACCGGTATATTCTACGGCCACGAAGGATATGAATTCGAATACAATGAGAACACAGGCTATACATACAAAATAGCAGGAGCAGAGAAGGCCATTATAGAGATGATTGAGGTTCCTGTCATGTCACATCTACACATAGACTTATGGAACTTCAAGTTCATCGCTCAGATAGGGTTCTATGCAGGATACAGGCTCAGTATCGAGCGTTTCCCCGGCAAGACCGGCACTGTAGCTGAAGAGGTAAGATACTCATTCCTCGACACAGACAACAGGTTCGACTACGGAATCAAGGGAGGACTGGGAATAGGATTGGTATTTTCTCCGATAGAGATTCATCTCCAGGCTATGTACAAGCATGCTTTCGGGTCACTTTACGAACCTGATTACAATAGTCCTTACTACTACCGATATGCATATCCGCAGAACATAATCATTTCTCTTGGAGTTCACTATCACCTTACAAAGAGAAGTGGACGAACCAAAGCACAAATAAAGAAAATGGCTAGAGATTACGTATATGGTGAAGAAAATTAAAGTTGGTGACGTGGAGATAGGAGGCGGAGCCCCTATTGTCGTTCAGACAATGTGCAACACACATACTTCAGATATCGATGCATCGATCAGGCAGTGTGAAAGACTATATAAGGCAGGAGCACAGCTAATAAGGCTCACAGTACCATCATTGGCGCAAGTGGAATCTCTTAAGAAAATCAAGGAAGGACTGCGTGAAAAAGGCATAATGACACCTCTCGTAGCAGATGTTCACTTTTCATCAGAGATAGCCATTGCAGCGGCTGAAGTAGTTGAGAAGGTCCGCATCAATCCAGGCAATTTCCATAAGGACCATGAAAAGGCAAAAGAGCAGTTCGCAAGACTGGTAGAGGTCTGCAAGGCAAACGGGACAGCCATAAGAATCGGTCTAAATCACGGTTCCCTCGGGGATAGGATTACAAATATATACGGAAACACTCCCCTTGCCATGAAGGAGGCCGTAATGGAATGGCTGAATATGTGTGTGGAGAATGATTTCTATAATGTCGTCGTCTCGCTCAAGGCAAGCAATACACATGTGATGGTCGAGGCATACAGGCTTCTCGCTGAGGAAATGCACAAGACTGGTGTGGTTTTCCCTCTCCATCTTGGAGTTACTGAGGCCGGCAACGGTGATGGCGGACGCATCAAGTCTGCCGTAGGAATTTCCGCACTTCTCTCGGAAGGCATCGGAAATACTATCAGAGTCTCGCTTACAGAAGATCCGGAAAACGAAATACCCGTCGCACAGTACCTTGCAGACCGTTACGACCACAGAATCCATTCATCCATGGTTGCCATCGCATTGGAGGGGAAAAAGGCTATCGCAACATATAGGGCTCCGTCCCGCGAGCGACTGCTCATGGATTTCTCATGCGACTTCGGAAAGAGACTTCTCGACAAGGAGCTTGACGAAGTTGAGCTCAGAGGCACCTATATAGATAACGGAAAAGAAATAATACTTGACTGCAGCCAATACGCGGAATATCTCACAGACGAGCTCATGCAGGCAGCCAGAAGACGTTTCTACCGACCTGAATACATCGCATGTCCAGGATGTGGACGCACCATGTATAATCTGGAGGGAACATTCGAAGAAGTTAAGCGCCGCACTGCTCACCTGAAAGGTATGGTAATAGCCGTCATGGGGTGTATTGTAAACGGCCCTGGAGAAATGGCGGATGCCGATTGGGGCTACGTCGGTGAAGGCAACGGCAAAGTGTCCATATATAAAGGTAAATCGCCTATGCTCAGGCATGTTCCCGAAACAGAGGCGATTGACAGACTCCTTGAACTAATAGAAAAGGCAGATGCTTAGTCATCTGCCTTAATTATATCTTTCTGAGCTTTTTCCCATTGCTCCTTTGCATATTCCTGCATATCGACCACTTCGTCGGTCTCGTCAACGATTTCCTGCCCTAACATGGTCTCGATTACGTCTTCCATGGTCACAAGTCCACGGAATGTGCCATACTCATCGATGATTACTGAAATATGCTCCTTCTTTTCAAGGAATTTTTCCCAGATATTTCCTACAGATTCATCTTCAGAAAAAGTAAGGATCGGACGTGCAATGTCACGGATAGATGTCTGGAACTTGTCCTCAGCCATTTTCTCAAGTACAGTCTGACGAAGAACGTAACCTACAACATAATCGCTGTTATCATCGTCGTATATCAGTATTCTTGAGTGGGTCAGATCGGAGTCATAGAATTCACGCACCGTCATCGAACTGTCAGCCATCTCAACAACGGTACTCGGAGTCATAATCTCGTGTGCAGTGACTTCGTCAAGCTTGAGGAGATTCTGAATAATCTTCTTTTCCTCAGTTTCGATAACTTCTTCTTCGGTTGCTACGCTCACCATCGCAGAAATATCCTCACGGCTTACACTGACCTGATTGGATCCGGAAGATATGAGACCGGTCAGATGTTCAAGTATCCATACAAGAGGAAATGTAATAAAAATCATTCCGCTGATTATGGCAGACGCAGGTATTGCAAGCTTCCTCCAGTAGCTTGTACCTATGGTCTTAGGAATGATCTCGGAGAAAATCAAAATTGCAAGGGTAAATATCGTGGAGAAGATTCCTACAAGCGGATCTCCATATACTTCGTACACCAAAGAACCTACAATCGAAGCTCCGACAGTATTCGCGATAGTGTTCAGACAAAGGATTGCAGATATAGGACGGTCTGGATTCTGCTTAAGCCTTTTAAGTCTGAGAGAACCTTTCACTCCCTGTTCCTCAAGTCCGGTAATATATGACAAGGGAGTAGAAAGCAATGTTGCCTCAAGCATCGAGCATAAAGCCGAAAGCGCTATGGAGACGAACATTATTATATATATAAGTTGTTCTTCCATAATTATTTACTAAGTTCTGCAATGACTGAATCGCAGGCCTTTACATAGTCTCCTATCTTTACGTTTATCTTCGAATCAAGAGGCAGGAACATATCAATACGGGAACCAAACTTGATGATTCCGCATTCCTCGGCTTTTGAAACGTTGTTTCCAGGCTCTGCATATGTCACTATTCTTCTGGCGAACGTTCCCGCTATCTGCTTGAAGAATACATCTCCATAAGGCGTAGTCATGGAAACGGAAGAATGCTCATTGAGTTCTGAGGCTTTCGGGAGATAGGCAAGCATATATTTGCCGGGATGGTACTTATAATAAGTCACCTTTCCATCCACAGGCCAGAAATTGACATGAACATTGAAGAAGTCCATATATACCGAGACCTGGATGCACTCCTTCTTCAGGAATTCGCCTTCGAACGCCTTTTCTATTACTACTACTCTTCCGTCAGCGACAGAGGTAACGACATTGTCTTCTCCAACACGGCCACGAGAAGGTACCCTGAAGAAAAAGGTTACGAATCCCATAAAAAACATAGGTATCGCAGCCAGAGGATACGATACAAATGTCCAAGGGATGAATTTAAGTATTATAAATGCTATCGGGGCTGCAATTATCCAGACCCAGAAAATTGTTCCGTAACAGTCCTTGTGTATAATCATGCGGCAAAGATACGATATAAATCAGCAATAAGCAATTATAATACATTCATTACCACAAGATAGATAATTCCAACAGGAATTGCCATAAGAGCACTGTCGAACCTGTCAAGAAGACCGCCGTGACCAGGAATGATGGTACCGGAGTCCTTTACCTCATAATGACGTTTCCACTGAGATTCGATCAGGTCACCATATACACCGGTTATATTCAGCAGGACAGCCATCGCAACACAGTGGATAAGATTAAAGGTGAAGAGTCCTGCATAATGCAGTGCAACAGCCACAACAACAGCTGTAAAAAGGCCTCCCCAGAATCCTATCCACGACTTTTTAGGAGAAACGGATGGAAAAAGTTTCTTGCCGAATTTCTGTCCCAGAGACATTCCGAACAGATAAGCCCCGACATCAGATCCCCATATGATGCAAAAAAAGCAAAGCAACATGATTCCGTTAAATTCCCCAGCAGCATCAAATACAGCAAAATTAAGCAGAGACCATGGGACTGCTATATACACCAGAACTGCATAAAGGTTTGCAAACTTGCTGAACCTTGTCTTGTCCTTAAGATACAAAGAGTTGATCATCAACACAAATACAGGTATAAATGCAAGAACAACAAGTCTTCCAGGAAAACCGAACCCCTTGTAAAGGTAAGTAAGAACAAAAAGAACAGCTCCCGCAAGTATCGACAATACCTGCGAGAATCTGTAATCCTTGCCACAAGTCATCTTCAGGAATTCGCTCATCATGACAATGAGTGAAAAAAGCATGACTGCTCCGAATACGAATCTGTCAGTAAGCAATGCCGCAAGCATAACGGCTCCAAACGCCACACCTGACAGTGTTCTCTTAAGAAAATTATTCATAGGTCTCTGTTGCTGTCTCTTCCGGATCCTTCGGAATCTTCTCACCTTCCGGAGCACCTGCCCGCGGACCGAAGATCCTCTCCAAATCATCTGCAAATATAACTTCTTTCTCCAATAAAAGAGCAGCAAGAGCTGTAAATCCGTCGTAATTATCTTTCAAAATCTTCAGAGTCCTGTCATGTATCATGCAGACAAGTTCCTTCACCTCCTTATCGATAAGCTCAGCGGTCTTTTCACTATAAGGTCTGGTGAGGTCATAAGCCCTGGCACCTGTAGAGTCATAAAATGACATGTTGCCAACTTTATCGCTCATACCGTAGTATGTAACCATTCCGTAAGCCATCTTAGTGAGGCGTTCAAGATCATTCAAAGCACCCGTAGAAGGCTGTCCGTTAACGATTTCCTCAGCCACACGTCCACCTATGAGGGAACACATCTCGTCAATCATCTGCTCCTTGGTCACCAGCTGACGCTCTTCCGGAAGATACCATGCGGCACCGAGAGCCTGTCCACGCGGCACGATAGTCACCTTGAAAAGAGGATTAGCGTTAGGAAGCAGCCAGCTTACTGTAGCATGTCCGGCCTCATGGTGAGCGATGGACTTCTTCTCCTGAGGAGTGATTATCTTCGATTTTCTCTCCAGACCACCGACAATTCTATCCACTGCATCAAGGAAATCCTGCTTCTCAATAGCAGCCTTGTCTCGACGGGCAGCAGTAAGGGCAGCCTCGTTGCAGACATTGGCGATATCGGCCCCAGAGAAACCTGGAGTGTGCTTTGCAAGGAACTCAAGATCAAAATCTTCGGCAAGTTTGAGACCTCTTAAATGAACCTGGAATATCTCCTTCCTTTCCTTGAGGTCAGGCAGCTCAACATGAATCTGACGGTCGAAGCGACCGGCACGCATCAAGGCCTTATCAAGAATATCGGCACGGTTTGTCGCCGCAAGGATGATGACTCCTGAATTAGAACCGAAGCCATCCATTTCCGTAAGAAGCTGGTTCAGAGTGTTTTCACGTTCATCATTGGATGAAAAACCTCCGTTCTTGCTTCTTGCTCTTCCTACAGCGTCAATTTCGTCAATGAATACAATGCATGGAGACTTTTCCTTAGCCTGACGGAAGAGGTCGCGCACTCTTGAAGCACCGACTCCCACAAACATCTCCACGAAATCCGATCCGGAAATAGAAAAGAACGGAACATTAGCTTCTCCTGCAACAGCCTTTGCAAGAAGGGTTTTTCCAGTACCTGGAGGGCCGACAAGAAGCGCTCCCTTAGGAATCTTCCCACCAAGAGCAGTATATTTCTTCGGATTCTTAAGGAAGTCCACGATTTCCATCACTTCTTCCTTTGCACCATAGAGTCCGGCAACATCCTTGAATGTGACCTTGATGCTATCCTTCTCAGCAAGCTTGCCTGTAGCCTTCCCGACATTAAAGATGCCTCCTGGACCACCTGGACCGCCTCCAACGCCTTTATTCATACCTCTGAACATAAACACCCACATCAGGATGAGCAGCAGAGGGAAAATAAGCCATTCGATCATGCTGAACCAGTTCTCACGGTTCTCAATTACGACTTTTACCTTCTCATCTGCAGGAATCTCTGCATTCAGTTCTCCGAACATTTGCTCGGCATTGAAGCTGCCGGAAACAAGGAAAATGAAATGTGGCGATTTGCCCGGAACCTTACCCCCGAACTTACTCTCATACTTATATAATCTGTCAGGCTTTATGGTCACCTGTCCCTCGAACTCGTTCCTTATGAAGGTAACTTCCTTTATGTCACCTGCAAGCCACTGAGCCTTTACCTCATCCCATTCCTCCTTCTGGGGGTTGGCACCGTTCTGGTTAAAGAACATCCAGCCGATTCCCAACAGAAGAATGAAATAAATCCACGAGATATTAAACCTTATCCTCACTGGCTTTCTGCCATGAGGTCTGTCATTACTCTGTTCTGCCATAAGCGGTTAGTCTTCGTAAGATGTACGTTCTGCGTCCGCCCAGAGGTCCTCGAGGCGATAAAAGGCCCTATAAGGGGTCTGAAATACATGGACCACGATTTCTCCATAGTCAAGAATCACCCAGAAAGCATTTTCCTTACCCTGGGTACGCACAACTTTCCTCTTGCACTTCTCTATCATCCTGTCTTCGATATTGTCCGCGATAGCGCATACAGCAGGAGTAGAATCCGCATTGCACACTATGAAATAATCTGAAATAGCTGTTCCGATGGGTCTGAGGTCAAGAGATACTACATCCTGTCCTTTTTTCTCAAGCATAGCATCAGCTATGACCTTCAATTCTGTGTTGTTCATTTTATGGTAAAAATTATTATTTTTGTGATTAAATCAGGCAAAGATAATCAAAATCCGCACCATGACAAAGAAGCATGACATAATATGGCTGGAGTCCGTCGATTCGACCAATAAAGAGGCCCAAAGGCGTATTTCCGACATTGACAATTTGTCAGTCCTGTCAGCCAAGCAACAGACTGAAGGACGTGGACAGAGAGGAAACACATGGTCCAGCGAGTCAGGAAAGAATCTGCTTTTCAGCGTTGTGATGAAATTTTCTGACAGCATATTCGATGGAGAGTTTCTGCCAGCAATAAATGCACATGACCAATTCGTAATCAGTGAGACAGCCGCTCTGTCGGTGGTTGATCTTCTGGCAGAGAATGACACGGAAGCGAAGATCAAATGGCCAAACGACATCTATGTGGGAGACAGGAAAATATGCGGAATACTTATTGAAAACTCTCTTAAAGGGAACTCTCTTTCTCACAGCATATTAGGCATTGGACTGAACGTTAACCAGACATCATTCGACCCTTCACTCCCCAACCCCACATCAATCACTCTTGAAACCGGAAGGACATACGACCTAAGATCTTTGCTGGAAAGATATATGGAGATATTCTGCCACTACCTTTCAAGGTACTGCAATCCCCATGGAGGATATGCCAGACTACGAAAACTTTACCTTTCACAGTTATGGCGCAACGGCGAGACTTCAGATTTCATAGACCGCACCAGGAAACAGGAATACAAATTCAAAGGTACAATAGAAGGTCTATCTGACATCGGCCATCTCATTATAAAGACAGAAGAAGGAGAACTGAGAGAGTTCTCCTTCCAGGAAATATCATTTATAATCTGATCAGATACAGTTTCGCATATTATCAATGACAGCTGATGGATCTGAGGCTTTGAATACTGCGCTGCCAGCCACAACTATATCCACTCCTGCACCTACGATTTCTGCGACATTTTCAGGTGTCACGCCACCATCAACCTCAAGTTTGACATCAAGCCCCTGACGGTCGATCTCTTCTTTGAGACAACTGAGTCTCTGAGTTGTCTCTTGGATATATTTCTGCCCGCCAAAGCCGGCATATACTCCCATCAGCATCACGAAATCACATTCCTTCAGATATGGAAAAAGCGATTCAACAGGGAGATCAGGATTGATTACCAGTCCGGCTTTCACGCCATGATCACGGATCTGTGCCAACACAGCAGAAGGATTTTCTGTGGCATTCAGGTGGAAAGATATCATATCCGCACCGATAGCGGCAAACCTGTCCACATAGCGCTCAGGCTGTACAATCATCAAATGAACATCCAAAGGCTTTTCAGAGCGGCTTGCTATGGCTTCTACTATCGGGAATCCGTAGGATAGGTTAGGGACAAAGACTCCGTCCATTATGTCCAGATGGAAGATATCTGCATATTCATTGACCATTTCCACATCCTTATCGAGATGAAGAAAATCGGCAGAAAGCATTGAAGGGGCGATAAGTGGCATATTATTATCTGTAATTTGTTACGACATCAACAAGAAGGGCCACAAATCTCTCCAGCGAAGCAAGTTCCAGACGTTCCCCCGGAGCATGTACACCACGGAGGGTCGGTCCGAACGACACCATATCAAGACCCGGGAACTTCTCCGTGAACAGACCGCATTCCAGTCCGGCATGGATTGCCTTGACTTTCGGCTCAGTGCCGAAAAGTTTCTTATATGAGGCGACGCATGCATCTCTAAGCGGAGATTCGGCTGCCGGAGCCCATCCAGGATATTCACCTTCGTGCTTGACTGTAGCACCGGCAAGAACAAAGCATGCCTCCATCTTTGTTACTGCCGCACGGCGTGCAGCAGTAACGCAGCTGCGCTGGCTCGAGCCGATACGTATTACTCCTGGCTCAGTCATCTTCACAGAAGCAAGGTTTGTAGAAGTCTCGACAAAATTCTCGATTTCCTGGCTCATTGCGAGGACTCCGTGAGGAGAAGCGCAAAGAGCTGTGACGAGGTTCCATGCAGTCATCTCGTCGATAGCCTTTCCTGTCTGCGCCCTCTGGGCATATCCCACTTTAAGTTCCTTCTCAATCGCACCGTATTCCTCAGCAACCTCATCGGCATAGGCTTCAATACGTTCGTTGATAATGTCGAGCGTATCAGGCTCAGCAGCTATTACGGCCATGGCTTCGCGTGCAATTGCATTTCTCTTGTTGCCTCCGTTAATTGTCACAAGCTGCCAGTCCAAATCAAGGCATCTGTACAGGAACCGTCCCAGAAGCTGCACGGCATTAGCACGTCCCTTATTGATATCGTCACCGCTGTGGCCACCCATAGCGTCCTTTACAAAGACCTCTTCATATTCGAATCCATCTTCCACAGGATCTTCCCTATAATGAAACTCCGCTGTAGTATCAAGTCCGCCGGCACATCCGACGAATATTTCTCCTTCATCCTCAGAATCAAGGTTGATAAGCACTTTTCCGGAGAAGAATCCAGGCTGTAGAGCCATAGCGCCGTCAAGGCCGGTTTCCTCTGCTGTAGTAAAGAGACATTCGAGCTTTCCGCAAGGAGTATCCGAAACAAGCATAGCCATCTGAGCCGCCACTCCTATACCGCAGTCAGCTCCAAGCGTGGTGTCAGGAGCAATCATCCATCCATCCTTTATTATATAATGAATGGGATCCTTTGCAAAATCGTGGTCTACACCTTCATTTTTCTCGCACACCATATCAGTATGGCTCTGGAGAACTATTGCCGGGACATTCTCAAACCCCGGAGCTGCTTCCTTGACGATCAGCACATTGCCCGCCTCATCAGTGCGACACTCAAGAGCGTTCTTTGCGGCAAACTCCTGAAGATATGCTATAATTTGCTCTTCGTGACCTGATTCTCTCGGAATCCGGGTAATCTCCTTGAAATAAGCTAATACTTTCTCTGAATCCATATTATTGAAATACTTTTATAAAAAAATCCCTACAAAGATATAACTTTATAGGGATAATTCAATTTTATCTGCGAACCGGGACAAGCATCTTTTCGATATCGCTGACATATTGTCTGAAAGATTTGTCCGTGGTCATAAGATCATTGACAGTCGTGCATGCATGAAGCACAGTTGCGTGGTCTTTCCCTCCAATTTCGGCTCCAATAGTAGAAAGAGAGCAATTTATCAGGTTGCGGGACATATACATTGCAATCTGTCTAGCCTGTACTATCTGACGTTTACGGGTCTTTGAAACAAGTTCATCACGTGAGATATTGAAATAGTCACAAACAACCTTCTGTACTTTATCGATAGTGACATCATTCTGCTGTTCACCAACAATCTTCTCTGTAATCTGTTCAGCCAGATCTATCGTTACCTCCTTATGGGCAAGAGTCGCATTAGCAATCAAAGAAATAAGTGCTCCTTCAAGTTCACGGAAATTAGACTTGATTCTTGTAGCAAGGAAGTGCAGGACATCTTCACTAAGCTGGACACCTTCTCTGAAAGCTCTAGCCTTCAGCATATTGAGTCTTGTGGTGAAATCCGGTTTCTGAAGTTCCACAGACAATCCCCATTTGAGTCGTGAAAGAAGCCTTTCCTCAAAATTCTCAAGCTCCACCGGTGGTCTGTCCGAGGTAAAGATCAACTGCTTTCCGGACTGATGCAGATGATTAAATATATTGAAGAATGCATTCTGAGTCGATTGTCCCATAAGATCCTGGATGTCATCCATGATAAGGACGTCCATCTTCATATAGAATGCAAGGAAGTCGGTCAATTTATTACGTACATTGACTGCATCCATATACTGTGTCTTGAATCTGTTTGCAGGAACATAAAGAACCACAAGCTCCGGATACATCTTCTTAATAGCAATACCGATCGCCTGAGCGATATGGGTCTTGCCCAGACCAGGTCCTCCGAAGAGGAAAAGAGGATTGAAGGCTGTCTTGCCTGGAGCATTCGAAATGGTTTCTCCGGCTGTAAATCCCATCCTATTGCACTCGCCGACAATAAGATTTTCGAAACAATATACAGGATTAAGCTGTGGATTAACCTGAACTCTCTGTATTCCAGGGAAGACAAAAGGGCCGGGATTACCTCCGCGGGAGAAGGTCTCTACTGAAATAGTCTTATTCACCGGTGCATTACCATGAGAAGCAGGATACATCATTGAGTTCTGCTTTCTGACTGGAGTCACCAGATATACAAGTCTTGCTGAAACCCCAAGTTCCTTCTTGAGTGCTGCTTTCAGTATGTCAAGGTATGCACCCTCCAGATATTCACGGAAAAACTCAGAAGGAACCTCAACCGTAAGCGTTGATTCAGTCAGCGATACTGGCTTGATAGGCCCGAACCACAAATTGAACTGCTTAGGATCAATGTTCTGTCTGATGAAATTCAGACAGTTGTTCCATACAGATATGTGTCTTTCCTGTGTCATTTATATAAAGTGGATGTCAAGTTTCAGACCCGTTTTTGAAACGGGAGTACAAAGATGAGGAAAAAAAAGTAATAAAAAATTAAATTTACTATTGCTTTTTTATTTAATTTTACATCTAAGCATTTTTACAAACCCGCCCCAAGACTTTAGCTAATTTACTATTAGTCAGCATCTTAGCCCAGAGAAAAACACGTAACTATCACATTCTGCGAGAGTTCGCGATTTTGAATTATTATAATTTAACAAAAAGCTGCTGAATGCACGATAGAGCACATTAGAACACTGATATATTGATATATTTCTTTGGATTTTGTTCTATTTTTTTGACTAAAGAGTCTATATTATTAAGAAGTGAATCGACTGAGTTATAAACGGAGTTATCAACAAAAAGTTTTCCGATGGTACCATCCGGGTCGTTCATATTTTCCAGAAGAGTCTTAAGTGAAGACACCACACCTTTGATGTCAGCTTGATTGATGGTACCGACAACACTATTTACTCCAGTAAGAACAGTATCAGCACTTTCAGCTATAGTTCCAAGCTTCTCTGAGAAAGACGACAGGTTGGTTATGAATGCATCAAGTTCAGAAGAACGTCCTTTGATCAAGCCGGTGAGTCGCGCGACATCGGAAGTAGTCTTTTCAAGATGTGCAAGTGTCGCGGAAATCGCCGCTTTATTATCAGCGGAAAGCATGTCATTAACTCCTGAAACGGTAACAGAAAGTGCATCAAGCATTTCTTCAAGCTTAGATAAAACCGGCGATATGCCGGCCGCAAGACCGTCTATCAGACCTGCTTCTGATCCAGACGACAGATATCCTCCGTCTTCTACAGCCGTATCAGAGCTTCCAAGCTCAATCTTCACTCCCTTTCCTCCCATTATATCTACACCATAGATTACCATTCTGGAATCTACTGGAATCCTGAATTCCTTCTTTATCGAGCATACTACCTTAAAATCGTCAGTATTTGTCTGATAAACCACTTCAGTTACCTTTCCTGCCTTATACCCTTTAATATATACCGGCGCCGATGCCACCAGTCCTTCTACATTTCCATAAGCGGAATACACTTCTACTTCTCTATTGAGTATATCCTCGCCACGAAGAAAGTTAATAACAAAAAACGCAGCGACCAGCACGGTCACGACAAAAATACCGATTTTAAGTTCTTTACGCATTTTCACAAGACTTATTTAATCCTTTCGACTTTGTTTCCAGTAACCTTGACCAGGAAGGCGTCCGGAAACTTCTTCTTCACCGCAGCCAGAGATGAACGAGCTCCCTCCAGGGTTTTGGAAACAGATGTTACATATTTATAAACTGCTCCATCGTCAACCGGCGAAACAGCAGTAATTTTTAATCCTTTAAAAGCAGGATCATCAGCCTTCATCTTACGTTTAAGGCCCATAACCTGCACAGCATAAAACGCACCGTTGTTTTCCGATGCAGACATCTTGACAGTCTTATCCTCCGTTTTGGCAACAGGTTTATCTGTATTCACCTTGACACTGGCGTCATATTTTGCCTTGTATGACTTGAATGCCTTGAAAAGCCTTTCCGCAACTGCATCCTGACCGGCCGGAGAGGCCAAGTATTTATATTCTGTCGGATTGGTAACAAACGCCAGTTCGAGAAGAACGGCCGGCATATTTGCTTCTACCAGCACCTGAAAGATATCCTGATCAATAACTATTTTCCTAGGTGTCAGAGGTTTGGCTATAAGATTATCAACAACCTCAGATGCAAATAACAGGCTGCTTTCATAAAATGCCATCCACTGAAGCTGGTGGCTGATATATGATTCAGGAGAATCGGGATCAAAGTTCTGATATTTGGTCTGATAATCATCCTCAAGTACAATAACGGAGTTCTCCTGCTGAGCAACCGACATATTGCGTTCAAAATAATCAGTCTTGTTACGCGAATTATTGGAACGCTGCCCAAGAATATGAACAGATGTTCCTTTGGCATCCTTATTCCTGCTACCATTGCAGTGGATTGATATAAAAAGGTCGGCATTGTTCTTTCTGGCTGTCATGGCCCTATCGTGCAGACCAATAAAAGTATCGTTACTGCGGGTATATACTACTTTGACATCCGGAAATGCCCTCTTGATCTTATCTCCTAGAAGTTTCGAGACTGCAAGTACAATATGCTTTTCATGCATGTTCTTCCTGCTGCCAAGCGCACCGGGATCCTTTCCTCCATGACCTGGATCTATCACCACGGTCTTCAGGCCGAGTTCTCCGGAAGCATTGCTTCCGCAAAGATGCAGTGGCATAAGAATGGTTACCAGAAGCACAAAACATGTCAATATTCTACTTTTAGAGGTCATAAACGCATCTCAATTTGGTAATGATTGAAAATAATTTTAATTTTGCGAGTTGCAAAAATAGCAAAAACTTGCCAAAACAAGATAATTTGATGCCAATATATAATAAAGGAGTCATACACAAATGGATTGAAGGAGGACTGCTGGCAGTTTTCTTATTGCTGATTATCAGTTCCTTCAGCGTTTCTTCACAGATCGACGGCCGGAGGCTTATGCAGCCGCTGAAAGCCCCGGTCAGAGACTCTATTCCCCCGTTAGCAAACAGTACGAACGACTCCCTGACATCATTGCAGACTCCTTTGTCCGCGCTTGACTCCCTGCATCTTGCAGATTCGATTGCTCATGCCGATTCAATTCACAGGGCAGACTCAATCGCGATGCTTGACAAAAGTTCACTTGACGCACCTGCATTCACTACAGCAAGAGACTCTATAATAGAGGATTTCAGCGATGGAAAACGCATGATATATTATTATGGAGATGTAAGCGTCACATATGGAAACATGAAGCTGACCGCCGATTATATGGAATATGACCTTAACAGCGGCACGCTGTATGCCCGGGGCACAAAGGACACCACCGGCGTCATTACAGGCCAGCCGGTGATGGAGCAGGGAGGAAAATCATACACCATGGAAGAAGTGAGGTACAACTTCAACACCATGAAGGCAAGAATCACCAACATGGTGACTCAGGAGCAGGATGGTATCCTACACGGAAAAAACATCAAGATGATGCCGGACAAGTCCATCAACATCACCAATGGTAAATATACTGTCTGCGACTGCGAACATCCTCACTACTATCTCCACCTTACAGCGGCGAAGGTAATGACCAAGCCATCCCAGAAGACGGTTTTCGGACCTGCCTATCCGGTAATTGCCGACGTACCTCTGCCAATAGGACTTCCATTCGGATTCATTCCGAAAAGACCGGACAGGGCCACAGGTATCCTCTTCCCGACCTTGGGTGAGGAGGCGTCCCGAGGATTCTATATGAGGGATGCCGGCGTGTATTTCGTAATCGGTGACTATTTCGACATTGCAGTAACCGGAGACATATATACTCTGGGATCATGGGCACTGGACGTCAACTCCAGATATAAGGTAAACTACAAGTGCAACGGAAACTTCTCGCTCACCTACTCGAACGACCAGGTAGGAGAGAAAGGTAGCTCAGACTTCTTCCAGACCAAAAACTTCGGAGTACGCTGGAGTCATTCCCAGGACTCGAAGGCACGCCCTGGTACAAGCTTTTCAGCTTCCGTAAACTTCTCCAGCCCGTCAAACAGCCGTTATAATTCAACTTCAGTAAACGAGGCACTCCAGAATCAGATTTCTTCATCCATCTCATACTCAAAGAACTGGAACGGAAAGATGAACCTCTCTCTCAATGTCCTGCATAACCAGAACTCCAGAGACAGTTCATACTCGTTCACGCTTCCTAACATCACATTCTCCGTAAGCCGATTCTATCCTTTCAAGCAGAAGAACAGAGTCGGAAAGGAAAAATGGTACGAGAAGTTCTCGCTTGGATATAACACGTCACTTCAGAACAGGATAAGCTTCAAGGCTTCTGAATTCAATCAGCCCGGCTTCTGGGACAAGTTCCAGAACGGTATGTCCCACAAATTTCAGATAGGCCTTCCTAACTTTACGCTCTTCAAGTATATCAACATGACTCCGAGCGTAAACTACGACATGAACTGGTTCTTCAGGACTACTGAGAAAGAGTACAATCCGGAGACCGGCAAGGTGGAAGACATCAAAGGCAAAATGTTCGGAGCCTTTGGAGCAACGCACAATTATTCAGGAAGCCTCTCCATGAGTACACGTATATACGGTCTGTTCAACTTCGGAAAGCATAAAAAACTGCAGGCTATAAGGCATGTTGTGTCGCCATCCATTTCCGCTTCATTCAGTCCTGACAAGGCAAAGCATTTCAACGGATACAGAACTCTTACATACGTAGACAGGAACGGAAAGACGCAGACTCAGGAGTATAACATCTATGCCGGCCAGCTTGCATCTGTTCCAGGGCGCGGTGAAACCGCCAGCCTGAGTTTCTCGCTTGGCAACAATTTCGAGGCAAAGGTACGCGACCTCAAGGATACGACAGGTACAGGTACCAAGAAGATCAAGCTTATCGACAATCTGAACTTCTCTACAGGATATAACTTCCTGGCCGATTCCTGTAAGCTGAACAATATCGGCGTGACCATGAATACGTCTGTGTTCGGAAAGCTTGGCATCAGCGCAAATGCCAATTTCGACGCCTACGGAATGCTTGTGGACAAGAACAATCCAAGCGGACGCAAGATAAACAAATGGGCTATAGAAATGGGACAGGGACTAGCACGCCTGACAAATGCTAGCGCGTCATTGTCATACAATATTTCAGGAGAAGGCAAGATAAACGGAAACGACGGCACGAAGAATTCAGGAGGAACTCCTGCAGACCACTACCAGCGTATTTATTACCATCCTGTGACAGGGGAATATATACCAGGAGGATGGCTATATTATACCAACCCTAATGTACCATGGTCGCTAAGTTTCAGTTATAATTTCAGCTATCGCAAAGGATACCAGTATTCGAACGGCCAGGTCATTGACAAGGATGCGTTCACCCAGACCATGAGTTTGAACGGAAACATAAAGCTTACTCCACGTCTGTCGATGCAGATGAGCACAAACTTTGACCTTATGGCAATGCAGATGAGCGCCACTCAGCTTAGCGCTACATATGACCTCCACTGCTTCAACATAAACGTCTCATGGGTGCCGTCAGGACAATGGGAGTCATGGAGCTTCCGAATCCAGGCCAATGCAGCGGCTCTGGCTGACCTCCTGCGCTTCAAGAAGAGCAGCAGCTACTGGGATAATAACTATTAGTATCATTTTTCTTCATAATTGTGCAGCAAGTTTGCATTTTGCACAATTATTGTTAACTTTGTATATCCCGTAAGAAATGGGATTCGCACATTCTTCAATTTTATGTTATTCCCCCAAGTAATTCCGGGGAAATTCCATTTTGAATATCAAACAGTTTTAATATGCACAAGATTTTCGATCTGAAGGAAATGGATCTGGAACAGCTCCGTTCACTAGCTTCAGAATTAGAGGTAAAAGGCTTCAAGAAGATGGAAAAGGACGATCTTGTCTATGCCATTCTTGATGAGGAAGCAAGAAGGAATGCCGCCAATATGCCGGACAAACCGGCAAAGAAGAGAGGTCGCCCTAAGAAAACGGAGGATCAGCCTGTACAGCAGGTGCTTCCTAAGCCGCAGAAAGAGGAGAAGGTAGAGAAGGGTGACAAGGTTCAGGCAGCAAAGGAAGTTCCGACCAAGGAAAAAGCAGAAGAGCCTAGAGAGGCGTCTCAGCAGCCTGCACAGCAGAAGAAGCGTGGAAGAAAACCGAAGAACGCAAAGCCTGATACGCCACAGGCGGAACCTGTAAAGGAAGCTCCAGCAGACGAAGTGCCTGCCGCAATCGAAGAGAAGCCTGTTGAAGAGGCGACTGCCGCTCCGGTTCAGGATAAACAGCGCAAGAAGAGGGAAAGGATAAAGAAAGGAAATCAGCAGCAGAAGGCAGAAATTCCGGCATCTGCGGAAAACGTTGTTACTGAAAAAGAAACACCAGCAAAAGAAGAAATTCCAGCTGAGACTCCGGATTCACAGTCCCCTGCTCCACATCAGAAACATAAAGAGAATAAGAATCATAATCAGGAACAACGTCAGCAACGTCAGGCTGAGCCTGTCATTGAATTTGACGGCGTAGTAGAAGCTACCGGCGTGCTGGAAATCATGCCGGACGGATACGGTTTTCTACGCTCATCCGACTATAACTATCTTAACTCGCCGGATGATATTTATGTGTCCCAGTATCAGATAAAGCAGCATGCGCTGAAGACAGGAGATACCGTAACCGGAGAAATCCGTCCACCGAAGGCTGGAGACAAGTATTTCCCTCTGGTTAGAATCAAGTTCATCAACGGCCGTACCCCCGAGTTTATCCGCGACAGGATTCCATTCGACTTCCTGACTCCTCTTTTCCCAGACGAGAAGTTCAATCTGCTTGGCAACGGACATAATGACATGTCCTGCCGAATCGTGGATATGTTCACTCCTATCGGAAAGGGTCAACGTGGACTTATCGTAGCACAGCCAAAGACCGGTAAGACGATGCTGCTCAAGTCAATAGCTAATGCCATTGCTGACAATCACCCTGAAGTCTATATGATTGTGCTTCTTATTGACGAACGTCCTGAGGAAGTTACAGACATGGCACGCAGCGTGAAGGCGGAAGTGGTAGCATCTACTTTCGACGAACCGGCAGAACGTCATGTAAAAGTTGCCAATATGGTCATCGAAAAGGCCAAGAGGATGGTTGAATGCGGACACGATGTAGTGATTCTTCTTGATTCCATTACTCGACTTGCACGTGCCTACAACACAGTACAGCCAGCTTCAGGAAAGGTGCTTTCCGGAGGTGTGGATGCCAATGCGCTCCATAAGCCGAAGAGATTCTTCGGAGCCGCACGAAACATTGAAAACGGCGGATCGCTGACCATCCTTGCAACTGCCCTTACCGAGACCGGCTCAAAGATGGATGAAGTGATTTTTGAGGAATTCAAAGGTACCGGTAACATGGAACTTCAGCTCGACAGAAGATTGTCCAACAAGCGTATCTTCCCTGCAGTAGATGTCACATTGTCGAGTACACGCCGCGATGACCTGCTTTACTCCCCTGCGCTGGCGAACCGCATATGGATTATGCGCAAGTTCCTGGCTGACATGAACTGCATCGAGGCGATGGAACTTCTGCAGAACAGAATGCAGAAATACGGCACCAACGATGCACTTCTGCAGAATATGGACAAGGACGACATGTAAAATAGAAAAAGCCTCCCGCGAGAGGCTTTTTCTATTTTACTTACGATCACATTTTTCCTTATGAGGTTTCTTCATTTCAGTCTTCATTTTATCCTTGCGGGCCTTCATGTCAGCCTTGGCATCTGAGATCTGGTTATCGAATTTAGCCTTGAGCTGCTCCTTGGTCAGGCCCTTGGTCTCGAGCCTGTGCTGTTCTTCCTTGAGGTCGTATTTGACTTCATTCTTGAAGAGCTGAATGTTGTCATAAAGTTCAGCCTGTTCCACAGCCCTTCTGTAATGACGTAATGCGCTCATCTGGTCCGGGAATGTATATACCCTTTCTGCTTCCACACAAGTGTCGCCGTCGTAGGTGTAGGCCTTCACATCAATAATTCCGTCAAATATATGGGTATAAATGACAGTATTGTCGATGATGTCCACCTTCTGCACATCCGGACTTCTGTGGCGGATAGCATCACCAATGAATTCCTTTTCCTGTTTGTACTGCTCGTCCACGATGGCTTTTGCAGCTTTCTCTGCACTATTGTTACAAGACGCCATAGCGACCATTGCAGCCGCACATGACATAATATACATTAACTTTTTCATGACACTAATAATTAATTAAACACTGTCATGGACAAAGTCAATTTCTGTGCCTTCGGAATTTATATGATTAATTTTGTAATTTTGCGACTTCAATTCTTGAATGATGGAAAAAGACAGGAGACTGGACGGACATATTGCATGCTTTACGGCATATGCGATATTCGGAATCAATATAATCGTATGCAAAGACCTGACGGGGGGACATCTGATCTCACCTATCGCATTGTTCACTCTGAGATCATTGGGGGCAGGCGCATTGTTCTGGATTCTTTCTCTTTTCGGACCACATGAAAAGGTAGAGAAGAAGGACTACCTCAATATATTTGCAGCAGCCTTCCTCGGGTATTTCGTGACACAGCTGACCTTCCTGATTGCCATTCCGGACGTAACACCGATGCACTGCTCGATCATGAGCGCAATGTCTCCGATATATACGATGTTCATTGCTGCGATAGTGTTGAAGGAGCCGCTAAGCTGGCAGAAGTCCGGAGGCGTACTTCTTAGTCTTTGCGGTATCATCTTCCTGATATTGAATAATGCCGGATCACAATCAGGAACTTCGGAGAGCACTCTGACAGGACTATTCCTGATGTTCCTTAACAGTTTAAGCTTCTCGCTTTATCTTGGAATCTTCAAGCCATTGATCCAGAAATATTCTGTCGTGACATTCATGAAATGGATATTTCTCTTCTCAGCCGCAATGTCCCTTCCGTTATCATTCGGAGAAGTTACCAGTCTTTCATGGACACGCATACCTGCCGCCCAGATGTGGGAATTGGGCTATCTCGTCGTATTTGCTACGTTCATAAGCTATTTCCTTATTCCATATGGCCAGAAACGTATACGTCCTACATTGGTCAGCATGTACAGCTATATTCAGCCGATCATTGCCACAATATTAAGCATAATCCTCGGAATGGACATCCTGACATGGCAGAAAGTGCTGGCTGCTGCCATGGTTTTCGGAGGAGTAATCATCGTAAGCCGCAGCAAAGGGGCATCTACCAAATAGTCATAGTGAACTATATAGATTAGGATGCCACATCAGCGACAGTTGCACTCACGAAGTCAATAAGTGTTTCGGGAGATATTTCAATCTGCAGACCTCGGACTCCTGCGCTGACATAAATCCTTTTGTGGTCAATAGCGGTGGAATGGAAATATGTCGGGAAACGCTTCTTCATCCCTATGGGAGAGCATCCGCCACGTATGTACCCGGTAACCTGAAGCAGGTCCTTCATCGGTATCATCTCCACTTTCTTGTTGCCGCTTACCTTTGCAAGAGCCTTCAGAT
>JAEIGA010002758.1_pt1 | contig 27809 bp, 51 predicted proteins | sample 9270691 | NCBI WGS metagenome assembly JAEIGA01 (sample SAMN17057246, study PRJNA624740) | gut metagenome | biome: biome; isolation source: fecal sample | host: Bos grunniens | place: China: Xizang | collected 2019 | reverse complement strand
GTTTAGAAAAAGATAGAGCGACTTTGAAGGGGATAAATCAACTTGTCAAAACATACAAAAACATCAGCCGACAACTACATATATGCCTATTATCAGCAGATACAAAACGGCAAAATCGTTGTGGGTCATTGGATCAGCGAAGCATATTCCTACATCATAAAGGGTTTAGAAGATAAATCCTTTTATTTTGATAAAAACAAAGCCGATCATGTCATAAATTGGATTGAAACGCATTGCTATCACCTGGAAGGTCGCAAGGCAACCACAAACATGATTCTAGAACTGTGGCAGAAGGCTTTTCTGTCCGTTATGTTCGGAATCACCGATGAGAACGGTTTAAGGCATTTCAGGGAGTTCTTTGTCTGCATAGGACGGAAACAGGGCAAAACGATTCTGTCCTCTTGCATCGCTCGTTACATTTGGGAAACCGAAGGATTCGGAACGAGGATCTACAATGTCGCTCCCAAGTTAGACCAGGCTGATCTGATCTACGATTCCATTTGGACTATGACTACTTTAGATCCTGAATGGATAGAGAAGAAGAAGAGATCGGAGCAGAGGGATGCCCACAAGAGGAAAATCAACGAAGATGATCCTAGCATGGCTAGACACAGGATGTCTGATTTGGTCATTCCTGGAACAAACGCTACCGTCAAGAAGATAGCCTTTAGTGCTAAAAAATCCGATGGTTTCAATCCTAGTTTAGTCATCTGCGATGAGGTTGGAGCATGGCAAGGTGACCAAGGCTTGAAACAGTACGAAGTCATGAAGTCAGGCATGGGAGCAAGGGAAGAGCCTATCCTCTTGTCTATCACTACTGCCAACTACATAAGTGACGGAATCTACGATGAGTTATACATGAGGTCTACTAGATTCCTCAAGGGTGAGTCAAGCGAAAAACGATTGTTCCCTTTGATTTACCAAATCGATGACATTTCTAAATGGAACGATATTAATGAACTTCAGAAGTCCATGCCTAACTTGGGTGTTTCCGTTTCAATAGATTATATGCTTGAGGAGATTGCGGTAGCTGAAGGGTCTTTGAGCAAACAAGCCGAGTTCAAAACGAAGTACTGCTGCATCAAACAGAATTCCAGCATTGCATGGCTAGATACGGAAACAGTAAGGAAATGCTGCGGAGATCCTCTTAATTTAGAAGATTTCAAAAACAACTATGCCTGTCTTGGCATTGACTTATCTCGCACAACGGACTTGACGGCTTGTACCTTGCTGGTGGAGAAGGACGGAGTGATAAATACTTTTGCGAGATTTTATCTTCCGGCAAACAAGATCGAGGAAGCAACCGCTAGGGATAATGTGCCTTATGAGTTATACATTCAGAGAGGTTTCCTATATCCAAGTGGGGATAACTTTATCGATTACAACGATATTTTCAATTGGGCGAGGGAGTTAATTGAAAAATACAAAATCTACATCTTGATGGTGGGGTATGACCGCTATTCATCACAGTACTTGATTAATGACATGAAACAGTACGGTTTCCATGTCGATGATGTCTTCCAGGGTGAGAATCTGACAGGAGTCATCAGGGAAACCGAAGGGATGATGAAGGACGGCAAAATAAACATCGGTGACAACGATCTACTGAAGATTCACTTTTTGAATTCAGCTTTAAAAGTCAATTCCGAAAGCGAAAGGTGCAAATTGATTAAAGTAGAGCAGAGGTCACACATAGACGGCATGGCTGCTTTCTTGTGCGGTATGACCGTCAGGCAGAAATATTGGAACGAGATCGGCAGACAACTGTCGAATGAAAGGAGATAACGATGGGGTTATTCGATTGGCTTTTTCCTAGAGAAGAGCCTAAAAAGTTAGCAAATGCGGAGCAGTTCAAACTCTTGACCGCATACGAGCCTGTGTTCAGAAACTTCAATGGGTCTGTCTATGAGTCTGCTCTTGTTCGTTCGGCAGTAGAAGCTAAAGCAAGACATATCTCCAAATTAAAAGTCGAGTTGCAGGGCGAAGCACAACCTTACCTTAAATCGAAGATGAAACACGCTCCAAACGAGTGGCAGACCTATCCGCAATTCTTGGCGAGATGTTCAACGATTTTAGATTGCACGAATAACTTATTTATCGTGCCTGTTCAAGACAAGTATTTACAGACAATAGGGTATTTTCCTGTCTTGCCGGATAGAGTCAAACTTATTGAGGACAACAAGGGCAAATTATGGCTTCGCTATACTTTCAGGAACAGTTTGAGCGGAATCGTTGAGTTCGACAGATGTGCTTATTTGAATAAGCATCAGTTCAAGTCTGATTTCTTTGGCGATAACAATAGAGTTTTAGATCCCACGATGGATTTAATCACCATTCAGGAACAAGGCATAAAGGAAGCGGTGAAGAATTCAGCTTCCTACCGTTTCATGGCTAGGGTTAGTAATTTCACTTCTCCTGAAGATCTCGCTGAAGAGAGGTCAAGATTCTCCAGGGAGAATTTGAGCGGTGAGAACGGTGGGTTATTACTGTTCCCAAATACCTACACGGATATCAAACAGATCGAAGCATCTCCATATACTCCTGATGACAAACAGATGGAGTTAATCAAGAATAATGTCTTCGATTACTTTGGTGTAAACGAGGATGTCATTCAGGGCAAAGCCGAATCCGATATGCTGGATGCGTTCTTCAATAGTGCTATCGAGCCGTTTGCCATAGCGTTAAGCGAAGCATTGTCTAGAGCCATTTATACGGAACGAGAGAGGTCATTTGGCAATCATGTGTATGTAAACGCAAATAGACTTCAGTATATGTCACAGACGGCTAAAGTTACTGTGGCGAGGGATTTGGGGGATAGAGGAATTTTGACTATCAACGAGATCAGAGAATTATTCAACTACGCTCCATTGCCGAATGGAGATGTTGCCTACATAAGAGGTGAATACAAACCTATCGAGGAGAACGATGATGGAATTAACAGAGAAGCTGAAACAGAAGCTGAATGATGGCAGAGAATATCGAGCCATGACTATGGATGTGACCGAAACCGATGACTATATGGTGGAAGGTTACGCTACTACATTTTCAGACAAGTATCATCTGTACTATGACGGCAAAGGCAGAGAGGTAATGGAAGAGGTATCTAGGGATGCCTTTTTAAATACCGATATGTCCGATGTCATCATGCAGTACGATCACGAAGGAAGAGTGTTTGCGAGATTGTCAAACGGAACGCTTGAAGTCAGCACAGATGAACACGGTCTGAAAGTGAGAGCCTATTTGGGCGGTACAGAGATCGGTAGAAACCTTTACGAAGAAATCAAAGGTGGCTATACAAACAAAATGTCTTTCGGTTTTACCGTTGCAAAGGATAAAGTCGAACAGGACGGTGACGGTTTTCTGCGTTCTATCTTGAGCGTTGGAAAATTGTTTGATGTTAGTGCAGTTTCCCTACCAGCGAATAATTTAACGGAAATTTCTGCTAGAAGTCATTGCGATGGAGCAATCGCAGAGATCGATGAGGAGATTCATCGCCTAGAGGAAGAGAAGAGGATTATGGCTGAAAAGAAGGAGAATCTCTTGGCGAAACTGAAAACTCTTAAAGGAGAACATGATGGAAATTAAAGAAATGCAGATGTCCGACATCGAAACTCGTTCTTTGGAGATCGAAGAAGAACTGAAAAAAGAGGATGCCGACATCGAATCCTTAACGAAAGAGGTCGAGGAAATGGAAGCCAGGAAAGCCGACATCCTTGCCGAAGTCGAACAGAGGAAACAGGAAGCCGAGGAAGCCTTAAAGATCGGCAAAGAAATTGAGAAAGTAGAGGAAAGAAAAATGTCTGATATGGAAATCAGAAACACAAAAGAGTACATCGATGCCTATGCTGAATATGTCAAGACCGGCAACGATGCAGAATGCAGAGCATTATTAACTGAAAACGCAAGTGGCACAGTTGCTGTTCCTGAATTGGTTTACAACATCGTTAAGACCGCTTGGGATCGTGAAGGTATCATGGCTCTTGTCCGCAAGACCGCTATGAAGGGCAACTTGAAGGTCGGCTTTGAAATTTCTGCTGACGGTGCAGTTGTTCATACTGAAGGTGGAGATCCTATTTCACCTGAAAGCCTTGTTCTTGGAACTGTAAACATTGTTCCGCAGAGCATCAAGAAAGTTCTTCAGATCTCTGATGAAGTCTACGATTTAAGAGGTGAAGATTTCCTGAACTATGTCTACGATGAACTTGCATACAGAATCGCAAAGAAGTGTGCTGATCTGATCATCGCTGCTATCGAAGCCTGTGGTACGGTTTCTACTACTACCGCAGTTTCTGTTCCGGCTTTAACTGCTGCTTCCATCGGTCAGGCTACCATCGCATCCGCTATGGCTTTACTGTCTGATGAAGCTGCAAATCCTGTTGTCATGATGAACAAGGCAACTTGGGGTGCTTTCAAGGCTGCACAGTACGGTGGCAACTTCTCTGCTGATATTTTCGAGAATCTGCCTGTTGTATTCAACAACACCATTACGGCATTCTCCGCTGCTTCAACAGGCGATACATACGCTATCGTTGGTGACCTGGGTCATGGTGCTTTGGCTAACTATCCGAACGGTCAGGGCATTGACTTCAAGTTCGATGATCTGTCACTCAAGAAACAGGATCTGATCGAAGTTCTCGGCAGAGAGTATGTCGGTCTGGGCATCGTTGCTCCGAACGCTTTCGTTAAGATCAAGAAATAATTTTTAAGGGAAAGGGAAAAGACATGAAAATCCTCATAGCAGTTCCGTGCATGGATTCAGTTCCATCGCAGTTCGCTCAATCCTTGGCTACATTGAACAGAGTCGATGATTGTGCTATCGCTTTCCAAATGGGAAGCCTTATCTATAACTCAAGAAATTCTCTTGCTTTCAATGCAATACAAGCCGAAGCGGACTATGTGCTATGGTTGGATTCTGACATGATTTTCTCTCCTGATACATTGGAGAAACTTATAGAGGACAGGGATAAAGGTGACATCATCACAGGGGTCTATTACCGAAGGGTGCAGCCTTACACTCCTGTCCTCTTGGACAAGTTAGAAATAACTGATGATAAATGTGAATGGCATGACTATGTGAACTATCCCGAAGATGGGATATTTGAAGTAGCTGGGTGCGGATTCGGATGCGTTCTTGTTCCTACTAAAGTACTAATTGAAGTATTCAACGAATACGGAAATATGTTTGCTCCTATCAATGGGGTGGGCGAAGATCTGTCCTTCTGCTGGAGAGCAAGACGGTTGGGCTACAAGATAGTCTGCGATCCGTCAATCCAATGCGGTCATGTCGGTCACTATGTTATCAACAAGGGTTTCTATGATGCCTTTAAAGGAGCGAAAAATGAAAGTTAAACTTACAAGACCTATCAGAGTGAACTGCCTTGGCGGTGAGGTCGAAGTCAATGAACAGGAGTACGAAAGACTCTTGGTCATGGATGCCATCGAAACCATCGAGGTAAGGGAAACTCCTGAAGTCGAGAAAAAGACTACAAGAAAGAAGAAGTAGTAATATGAACACAATATTAGACAAGGTGAAGTTGGCTCTCCGCATTGTCGATGATGAGTTCGACACCGAAATCGCAGACCTTATCCAGGCTTGTCTTTATGACTTGGGCATTGCCGGAGTCACAGAAGATGACACCACAAATCCTTTAATTATCCGTGCTATCTGTACCTATGCAAAAGTTCACTTCGGTGATGCTAGAGGAGTCGAGGAATTAGACAGACTAAAGGCATCCTACGATGAACAGAAAGCACAGATGCAGATGTCCACAGGCTACACAGATTGGCTGAAATGAACAGATCTAGAGTGGCTTATTTGGTGGTCGAAAACTATACCCAAAACGATTATGGGGTAATGGAAAAGACCACAACGAAATATAAGGTATTTGTGAATGTCACATCGGTGACAGGACAGGAATGGTTTGAGGGCGGCAGAAATGGTCTGAATCCTCAATATCGGTTTACTGTTTTCTCACATGACTATCATGGGGAAAGGATAATCGAATTTGACGGAGTTCAGTACACCATTTACAGAACTTATTTAAGGAATGTGGATGAGATAGAACTTTATGTAGAAATGCGTAAAGGCAATGAGTAAATATGTTTCTGTTAATGATTTTAGCGGTGAGTTTACAAAGATCGTGAAGGAATGGTCTTTGGCAACATTGGAAACCGCTAATGAAACGGTAAAGGAAGTTGCGAACGAAAGCAAAGATCAGTTAAAAGTCGAAGGGAGTTTCCAAAACAGAAGCGGTAAATACCGCAAGGGCTGGAAAGTATCTTTCTTTGAGAAGAGATATGGTCTTGAAGCGGTAGTCCACAACAAACAATACCCATTAACTCATTTACTTGAAAGCGGTCATGCGAAATGGCTATGGGGAAGGAACACAGGCGATTACGTCCAAGCCTTCCCACATATCGAAAAAGTAAATGAAGAAGCACAGAGGAAATTGGTAGAGGAATTGACAAGGAGATTGAGCGAATGACATATAAAGAGATCGCAGACATGATTGAGGATATGGGATTGCCGTTCACCTATGATTCCTTTCCCAACAACATTGCTCCTACACCGCCATATATTGTGTTCAATTATCCAAACAGAGATGACTTCGGTGCGGACAATATAAATTATTCCAAGATCTCCGTTTTGAATCTTGAATTATACACCGCAACGAAGGATTTCGATCTTGAAAGTCAAGTCGAGTCCGTTCTAGAACAGAATGGATTCTTTTATGAAAAATCAGAAGCATACATAAGGAATGAGAACTTGTATCAAATCACTTATGATATGGAATTTATTATTAATGAGGAGTAAATATGCCAAGCACCAATAAAATCAAATATGGTATTTCAAAATGCTATTATGCGGTGGCTACGGATGACGGAACAGGCACATTGACCTATGCAACTCCTGTCGCATGGCCAGGTGCGGTTTCTCTCTCCCTGGATGCACAGGGCGATCAGAGTCCGTTCTACGCTGATAACATTGTCTACTTCACTACTACTGCAAACAACGGCTATCAGGGTGACTTTGAAACTGCTCTGATTCCTGATTCATTCAGAGCCGATGTTTTAGGCGAAACATTAGACACAAACGGTTTCTATGTCGAGAAGTCGAATGTCACTACAAAGGAATTCGCTTTGTTATTCCAGTTTGAAGGAGATCAGAACGCTACAAGACATTGCCTTTACAGATGTGTTGCATCTCGCCCACAGGTCAATGGCTCTACTAAAGAGGAAGCTATTGAGCCACAGACAGAAACGATTCAGATCACGGCTATGCCGAGAATCAACGATGAATTAGTGAAGTCTAGATGCCCATACACCGCATCAACATCATCTGCTTACGCAACATGGTTTAGTGCGGTACAAGAGCCAAGTACTGCATCTTAAAAAACAATGGAGAAAATCATAAGCATTGACGGAAAAGAGGTAGGATTTAAAGCTACCGCTTCGACACCGTTACGTTACGAAATGAAATTCGGTAGGGATTTAATGAAAGACATTCAGGATCTCATACCGAAAGTGAATGAAGGTCAGTTGGGCGAGGGGAGTCTTAACTGTTTCATGAAGATAGCCTATATCATGGCTTATCAGTATGACAACACGATTCCGTCCGATCCTAACGATTGGCTGGATGAATTCGATATGTTTGACATTTACTATGTCCTTCCTCAAATCGTTGAGTTGTGGGCATTGAATACCAAACAGTTGGAGAATCCTAAAAAAAAAGTAGAAGTACAGAGCGGAAAATGACAACCGCTCTGTTTCTTTTACGATGCAAGGAAGTCGGTCTATCCCTTAACGAGTTGGATGAACTAACAATAGGGATAGTGAACGATATGTTCGTAGAAAAGAGCAACGATAATTACGATTGGAAAGAAATCGCAACACAGGACGATTTTGATAGATTTTAGGAAGGAGATTTATGGCAAGTAATAGGATCAAAGGCATTACGATCAAACTTGATGCTGATGTAACACCTTTACAGAAAGCGTTGAGCAATGTCGATAAGTCCATTAAAAGCACACAGGCATCCTTAAATGATGTCAATAAACTCCTCAAATTAGATCCGTCTAATACCGAGTTGTTAAGGCAAAAGCAAGACCTCTTAAAGCAGTCCATTGATGACACAAAAGAGCGTTTGGAAACATTAAAAAAAGCCTACAAACAGTTAGACGGACAAGAAACGGATGAAGCCAGGGAGCAACAGGCTTTATTGGCAAGAGAGATCTCCGAAACCGAATCGAAGCTGAAAACCTTAAAGGATCAGTATAAAGACTTCGGCTCTGTCGCTAAACAACAGTTAAAAGCCGTTGGCGATCAGATGAAGGATGTCGGCAGTAAGATGCAAGATGTCGGCAAAGACTTGTCGATGAAACTGACCGCTCCTATTATCGGTTTGGGTGCTATCGGTGTAAATTACAACGCACAGATCGAGCAGTATCAGACAATGTTCACAACATTGACAGGATCTGCCGAGGAAGCCGACAGGATAATTTCGCAATTACAAGCCGATGCACAGAAATCACCTTTTGATTCAGCTTCTTTGATTCAGGCTAATCAGTATTTGATTTCTGCCGGAGTTAGTGCCGATACCGCTAGAACTGACATCCTCAACCTAGGAAACGCTATTGCAGCCACAGGCGGTGGTAGTGCCGAACTAGAGAGAATGGCACAGAATATGCAACAGATCAAGAATGTCGGCAAGGCTACATCTCAAGATATAAAGCAGTTTGCTAATGCTGGTATCAACATTTACGGATTATTGGCAGAAGCCACAGGCAAAACCGTTGAAGAAGTCAAGGAGATGGATGTCACCTATGAGGAATTAACCAATGCGTTCGCTTTGGCATCCCAGGAAGGTGGCAAATTCTACGGAGCGATGGAAGCACAAGGGCAGACCTTGAACGGCTCTTTAAGTGCAACCAAGGAATCCATACAGATGCTATTAGGTGAAATCACCGAAGCAGCGATGCCTATCATCGTAAAAGTATTAGAGAAGGTAAGAGAGGTTATCGCTTATCTTTCTAGCCTTGATGATGGCACAAAAAAGACAATTTTAATCATCGCAGCAATAATCGCAGCCATCGGTCCTGTCATTGGGATCGTTGGAACAATCATAAGCGGTCTAGGTACATTGATAAGCACGATTGGGATGTTGTTTAGTCCTATGGGTTTGGTGGTCGCAGCCGTGGCTGCCGTTATAGCTATCGGTGTTGCCTTGTATAAGAATTGGGATGTCATCAAGGAAAAGGCATCTGAATTCAAAGACAACATAGTCCAAAAGTTCAATGACATCAAAACTGCTATCACGGATAAAATCAACGGAGCGAAGGATGCCGTCAAGAGTGCCATCGATAAGATTAAATCAATCATGAATTTCTCATGGTCATTGCCTAAACTGAAACTCCCACATATTTCTATTAGCGGTGGGTTTAGCTTAATGCCGCCATCCGTACCTCACTTTAGTATTGATTGGTACGCAAAAGCCATGAAGAACGGTATGATCCTCAACAATCCTACTATTTTTGGAATGATGGATGGCAAATTATTGGGCGGTGGTGAAGCCGGAAGCGAAACGATTGTCGGCACGAATTCATTGATGCAGATGATCCAAAAGGCATCCAAAGGTACAACCATCAACATGACCATCAACGCACAAGACCAAAATGTCTATCAGTTGGCTGATTTGGTCATTGACAGATTGGTACAGAAGACACAGAGGGAAAGGTTGGTATTCTAATGATTAAAACATTAACATTCGGCAATGTCAGCCTTTCTGATTATCAATGCTTCTATGACGGCTCACAGATGTGGAAGAAACCGCAAAGGATGTTCGATACATTTAACATTCCTGGAAAGAATGGAGATCTCGCAATAGATCAGGGGAATTACTCCAACATCTCTCGTTCGTTCAATTGTTTCATAAGAAACAGTTTCGATTCCAACTATTCAGCCTTGATAGATGACCTTTCAAGTGTTCAGGGTTATCAGAGATTTGAGTGTAGTGAAGAGCCTGATGTTTATATGATGGCTTTATTTAAAGACCAAATAGATCCCAATATGTGGCAGTATAACCGAGAGGGTACATTTACCCTTACGTTCGATTTTAAGCCGCAGAAATGGCTCAAAACAGGGGAAAACGCAATAGATGTTACCAACCTCACTTTAATCAATCCGACACATCAGTTAGCACTTCCCTTATTAGAGGTTGTAGGCACAGGGAGCATTACCATCAATGATTCAGTCCTTACATTATCGCAGAACACCTCGACAACTTATATAGATTGCGAGATCCAGGATGCGTATGAAGGAGTCTTAAACAGGAACGGTGACCTGACGGTGGTCAATGGCTTCCCTGTGCTTACCGAAACTAATGAAATTTCAATGAGTGGGTTTACTTCCGTTAAGTTATATCCAAGGTGGTGGCGGTTATGATTAAAGTTCTAGACAGTTCAAAAACATTATCTGCTTTAGTAGCCGACACCACGAATGGATTGGGTCAGCTTAAAGTCATGAACGATTTAGTGACCGAAGAACTGAATGGGATCTATGAGTTGGAGTTTGACATTTTAACCACCGAGAATCACTATCAGGATTTAGTGGATAATCGGTTGGTCAAGGTGAATGTGAACGAAATGGATGATGAACAGATCTTCAGAGTCTATGAGATCACACCGAGCATTAACTTTACGGCTCATGTCCGCTGCCAACACATTACCTACGATTTGAGCAAGATCGTTGTGAAACCTTTTACTGCAACAGGAGCGGTAAGTATCAAAAACGGATTGGTGACCTATATGTTGGGGTCTTATCCATTTACTACCTGGACGGACATTACCAACACTACTTCTACCTTCACAAACGATATCCCTAGAAATTTTAGAGAATGTTTGGGCGGTTATGAAGGGTCGGTTTTAGATGTATTAAGACCTGAATACGAATGGGATAACCTTACTGTTAAGTTACACGCTAGAAGAGGGTCGGATCATGACACAAGGATCGCCTATGGTAAAAACCTAACTGACTTTGAACAGGAAGAAAACAACGAAAACGTATATGATGCGGTATATGGTTATGCAGTAGTCGATGAGGTCACTTACGAAGCATCTAGTATCTACAACAAGACAGGAGCAACCTATCCAAAAGTCTTGAATGTTGATTTTTCTTCCCATTATCAGAGTGGGGAAACACCGACAGGAGCGGAGTTATTACAGTATGCTACCGATTACGCTACGAATAACGATATTGAGATTCCTAGTGTAAATATTAAAATTTCGTTCGTACCTTTGTGGCAGACCGAGGAATACAAAAACATCGCACCGTTAGAGAGAGTCTTTTTGGGTGATACCGTTCATGTCTATTTTGACAAATTGGGTGTCGAAGCATCCTCAAGAGTCATCAAGACGGTGTGGAGTCCTTCATTAAAAAGATACGAAGAGATCGAACTAGGTAGTGCTAGAGCGAATCTTAACACGGTTATTAACGATACAGTAAAAGAAGCTACCGATGGAATAGCTGATGCGATTAGTGTAGATACAGGATTCATTGAACAACAGTTGGATGAATTATCTAGTTTAATCATTAATGGTTTAGGTCTTTACAAAACCGAGGAGCAAGTTCCAGGCGGTGGAGTAAGAATAATCTTACACAACAAACCTTTGTTAGCGGATAGCGACACACAGTATTACATGAGTTCTGCCGGAATCATGGTATCTACCGATTTTGGTACAACATGGACGGCTGGATTCGATGCACAGACAGGGGAGTTATTTACTCAAGCGTTAAGTACGATCACTTTAAAAGCACTTGAGATTTACGGTTCATATATCGAGGGATCTGTGATGATGTTCGGTGATCCTACTGATAAATTCATATCGGTAAATCCGTTCGATTATGATGGCGATAATGTTGTGGATGGAGTCACCTTCGATGGAAACGGATATATAAGATTCCAGCCGCAAGGATCGTTTACCATCAACAACGTAAACAGTAATGGCGATACACTAAACTACTTCCAAATGGAAGCGAGTCAATCACAATATCACAACATTTTCATGAGAAACTACAATCCTAGTGACTTAAGTTCAGGAAATGTGTTTTCTATCGTGGCGAATGCTTCAAGTGGGAATTCCACTAACTTAATCAATTACTCATTCACAAGAGCAAATGCTCAATCAAATTCGATACTTATGAGCAACAACTCTACGGAAAGTTCGATAACAATAAAGAATTGGAATGTTGGTTTAAGCACATCGAATTCCATTGAAATGAAGTCTGACGGTACGATGAAATTTTACTCATCATCGGATATGCAGCTTCTTTCAGGTGGTGCTATTAGGATGCAATCACAGAGTTCACAGGACATCGTTTTTCAGGCTTCGGATGATCTGCACATGAACTATGGTGACAAACTGTACTTCAACGGTCATCAAATCACGCTTGGAACAGGCGGTTATGTCATGTGGACGGCATAGGAGAAAAAATGAAATATTCACAAGCCGAAAATCTTGCTATTGCATTAAATACTTTAAGTGACATCAAAGGTGTAGTTGGTTTCAAAATTGCGAGAAACCTTCGTATGATCAATGATGAATTAAAAGAGTATTATCAGTTTAAAGCAGAGCTATTTAAGAAATATGGGGAAGAGAAGGACGGACAGCTGATTATCAACAAGGACGATCCCAACTTCCCTTTATTCATGAAGGAGTTAAAACCGCTGATGGAAACCGAAGTGAATTTCGATTTTAGGAAAATCACCGAGGAAGAATTGATCGAAAGCGGTCTTACAAGCGGACAGATGTCCTTGATATGGGAGATGGTAGAATGAATCAAAATGTTAATTTAGACTTAATTCCAAAATTCGCAGTATTTGGAAACCTTTACTTTAGTCAGTACGATGTGGGTAGAGAAGCTACCATCAACCTTTTGAATGGTGCTGAAGCCTACACTATCCCTGTCGGTGCTACAGTTAAGATCCAAGCCACGAAACCGAGCGGTTTGGGTTTCAATGAGTCTTGCACTTTTTCAGGGAATGTTGTCACAGTAGTTTCTACGGAAACCATGACGGATGAAGCCGGAAGAATTCCATGTGAGTTGAGAATCGAATACAACGGAGATGTATTAGGTACGGCTAATTTCCTGTTCAATGTCGAGAGATCTCCGCATCCTGAAGGAACAACGGACGGAACGGCTGAAAGTGTATTGAATGATATTTCGGTAGCGTTCAATTACGCTATGGAGCAGATCGAAAATAGTGGTGGTCTAACTTCTAGTATCAAGAATGCTCTGCTGGATTGTTTTGCTCATGTCGCATGGATCGATGACCAAGGGCAGACATATTACGATGCTCTAGTGGATGCATTCTACGATGTCACAGGAATTACCTTAAACTTTGATTCCTTACTCTTTAACTCAATAGGCTCAACGCAACAGTTAACCGCTACATTAATTCCTTCTACATCCCAGGCGATAGTAACTTGGAATTCATCTGACACTTCGGTGGCATCCGTATCTTCTAGCGGTTTAGTCACTTCGGTAAGCGGTGGCAATGCTACCATTACGGCTAGTGTAGGGGAAGTAAGTGACACTTGTGAGGTTACAGTTTCGATTGCGACAGTTACTTCAATTAGTGCAGTATTAAGCGGTGGCACATTCTATGTCGGAGATCCTGTGGATGATATCAAACCTTACTTAACTGTAACGGCTACTTATTCAGACTCTACAACGGCTACTGTACCGAGTGGGTCTTATACATTGAGTGGCTCATTATCGAATGTGGGAGCAAACACCATAACGGTCAGTTACGAAAACGTAACTACTACTGTATCTGTGACGGCTATTAGTGCAGAGTTAGTATCTATTAGTGCAGTTTATACCCAAAGCGGTACTGTATATGATACCGATTCATTGGATTCATTAAAGTCTGATTTAGTGGTTACTGCTACATATAGCGACTCATCAACGGAAACGGTGGCAAGTACGGATTATACGTTGAGTGGAACATTAACAGAAGGAACTTCTACTATAACTGTTAGTTATGAGGGTAAGACGGCTACGTTTAATGTAAATGTCACTTGGGATGCCGGAATTACAGAATTCTTCGCTTGCAATGCGACGATGGATGTTTCTAACGTAGTAGTTACAAAAATATATACACAAAGTAACAATAAGAGGGCATCCATAAATCCGGTAGCAATATTTATGCCAACAGGCACATATACAGTATCTTGCCCATCAGCCTATTATTTCGGAATGATGTTCGCAACCGATAACGGATCAAGTCCTTCTTTGATGAATGCAAATTTTACGAATGATGGAACAGCAAAAACATTATGGGAAGGAACAACAACGAGGGACATAAACAATTCGGGATGGCAGAATTCATCATATACAATCCAAATCGACAGAGATGTTTGGTCTGTAATCAATTTCAAAGTTGGATCAGCTGGAACAACGGCATTTACCTCATCTGACCTTGCGACATTACTCGCCAATTTCAGCATCACAAAGGATTCATAATGATATACGCAATGGACGGAACGGCATTGACGGATGCGTTCGATATAGACGGAGAGCAACTTAATGTTGCTTTTGATATTGAAGGAAACGATGTATATCATTCTTGGTTCGATGAAATAACTGTCGAGAAAAATCGAGATCCGTCAACAAGCACAGCCTATTATGTTGTGACCATACCGCAGACAAGACCGAACGGAACAAAGCAATATCCATTCGTTTTTGCCCCAAATGGTGCAGATGGTGGAACGATGTCGACACTTACGATGATGAAGAACTATCATTTCTATCTAGGAATGAATGGCGGTTATTTCGATGCGTTTCAGACAGGCTCGTTAAAGCCTTACGGAATCACGATTCAGAATAGCGTTCTCATAAGGGAAGCAACGGAACAGTATTTCCTTACCAATTACACGCTAACAATAGACGGAGATGGGAAACTTGGTTATGCAGATACAATGCAGAGCGGAGTAACGGCACAGGATGTGCTTGACAGTGGTGCGGTATCTTCGCTTTTAGGTCTTGTTCCTTTAGTTGTAAACGGACAGCCGTCAGGTGTTTCTAGCACTCAATGGACAAGCACCGAAAAATTGCAAAGGCAGATCATAGGTCAGTATTCAAACGGAGATTATGTCGTTATAACTTGCGAGGGCAAAGATTTCGACAGTTCTCCAGGTTTCACAATTACGGAAGTGCAAAACCTCTGTCTGTCTATGAATCTTGACTTTGCTATGGCTGTTGATGGTGGTGGAAGTACGGAAACAGTAATCGGAAATGAGCAGATAAATACCATTTACGAAAACACCACAGGCAGAATAGTGCCGACATTTATTGTTTTCAACGGAACTGATACGTTTGGAGTTCCTAGATAGTATGATTTACTTTTTTCTTTTCATCCTCACATTACTGTTTTGGTTGCCTTTATTAAAGATATGAAAGGGGATATATGGTAAAAATAATAGATTCCATTTCTTCCGTCCTTACTGACAAAATGGAAGTGGTTTTAGTCTTCCTATTAGTTAGCGGTGGGATGTATGTAGTCAATATCATATTAGGCTCACTTAATGCTATTTTCTCAAAAGAGTTCGATTGGAAAAAACACTTTTACGGAGTCGCAAAAGCGTTTGTGGCTTGTCTTTCGATTTTATTCTTTTGTGTACTTTTGAATCTGTTCAATTACGGACTTTCTTTGGTTGATATAAGAGTAGGGGATCAGGTAGTTACTTTGTTGCAGACTTTGGGTGTGATTGTTGGGTGGTGCTATGATTTAGCCTTGGATATCTACGATAAGATCAAAGGATTGAAAACACTTAAATATATCTCCTACGATGACATCCAAATCCAGGATAATCCTAAAACGGAAGAAGGAATAGGATAATGTTCAAGGTTAGGACAAGTCCTGTCGAACAGGGCGAACAACCATTTTCGTGGGGTGTGCCTAGTGAATACCAATGCACCTGGTTCTGCTATGGGGAGTCCATAAGATTCGCTAGTCCATGCTGCTGGTGGGATAGAGCAACAAAGACAGGGTCATATACGAACGCAAAAGATTGGCTTGAGAATTACCGAGATCCTTGGGTGGTAAAGGGTGTTGACTATACTCCTGTTCAGGGTGATGTTGCGGTGTTCGATGGGGAATACGGTCATGTTCAGTTTTTAGAAACGGACACGATGTTCGCAGAGTATTCAAACGGAGATCCCAATTCCTTCAGAGTAGGGAAGTTCACAAAGAACGATAACCTATTAGGGTTTTTGCACTATCCGTATGAAAGAGTGGAAACCGTTGATAGAGATGTCAATGTCAACCAAATCGAAACTACTGATGAACTGTTAAGAATCAGGAAAGCACCATCTTTGGAAGCTGAAATCGTAGGTCATGTACAAATAGGGTATTACAATGTCCTCAACCAAAAGGATGCTGACGGCTATACATGGTACGAAATATCTAAAGACAGATGGTGTGCCAATATAACTACCAAATATTTGCCTGGCGATCAGGATGACATCATCAAAGAAATCGAGAGATATTTTGACAACATGAAAACACAAGTCAAGAATCTCAAGAATGATAACGAGAATCTAAAAGGCAAACTGAAAGAAATTCACAAAATAAGCGATGTTGGAGATTAACTTTGATTTATCGAGTTTTGAGAGCGTGGAACTCATCGCATTAGCGGATGTCCATATTGGGAATCCCTTGTGCAATGAAGCCGAGTTAAAGAGGATAATTGACTACATAAAGCAAGAGCCTAACGATCCTGCTTGTGGAAGAATCTGTTTATTAAATGGGGATTTAACCGAGAGCGCTACCAAAACCAATAGAAACGGAAATGTCTTTGAACAAACAATGACTCCGTCCGTCCAGGTAGCAACGATGATTAAGTATCTTTTACCTTTAACGGAAACTTCCAAAAAATACCCACAAGGGAAAATATTATCTTACTGTGCCGGAAATCACGATAGTGATCGTTACAAGGAAACAGGCATAAGTGCGAGTGAAAGTATTGCGGTGGGGTTAGGACTTCAAGAAAGATATAGCGAGGTTGGGTGCTATTCGTTTATCAAGTTAAAACCGATAAACGGAAAACCCGTCACGCATACTTTGTACAATACGCATATGAGTGGGGGATCTACTACGGTGGGCGGTAAAGCCAATAGGGTTGCGAAGATATCTTCGGCTATATTTGCCAATACTATCATAGGCGCTCATGTACACCTGCCGATGACCTTTAAAGAGGATTTTATCCTACCTCACACGGCTAACCAGCATAACTCTTTAATTCAGGAAACCATCACTTATATTATTTGCAACTCGTTTCTTCGTTACGGAGATTACGCACAAAAGATGAGTCTGAAACCTTCGACCATCGCAATACCGAAAATCTTTTTACGGAGTTACAGAGAAACAAGCGGATCGAGAACAATAGTTAAATACACAGAAGTCATTTTATAGGAGAATAAATATGGAGCAGATCATTATTTCTTTCATTACAGTTTTATTGGGATCAGGGCTGATTCAATTTTTCTTCACTCGACATGACACAAAAGAGAAAGAGAAGTTAGAGGATAAATTGAATCCAATAGCGGACAAGCTGGACAAAATCATCATCGAACAGAAGAAGTCTGAAAAGGATGCCTTGAGGACTCAACTTTTAGTCATGATGACCGTCTTGCCGAACAACCACGAAGAAATAATGACCTTGGCTGAACGCTATTTTAAAGAACTAAAAGGCGATTGGTTTTATTCTTCTTTATTTAAAAAGTGGCTGAAAGACAACAACATCGAAAATCCTATATGGTTTGAGAAGTAACCACAGGGGCAATTGGCTTGTGGTTTTTCTCCGTGGGGGCGGGTAGACTACTCGCCCTTTTTTTGTTGATATTTTTATATGATAAAACATATATAATAGTAGTAGGGGGGAATGAGTGGTCGAACCTTATTCTACCGGGAAAAGAAAAGGACTATTGTCCTTTTTTTATTTGCTCTCTTATAAGCGATTTTAATGTACCTTGCACATTCGTTTGTTTGGATAGGTAATCTAATATGTCCTTGTCTTTTTCCTTGTTTAGATTCAACACGATACGCTTTAGATGAGTTCTGTGATAATTGATGTCATATTCTTTTTTGCTCATGCTCTTGAAATCTCCTTTTCCATCAGCATCTCATAGGTAGGGAAGAGATCCTTTGTCTTTCTGCCGATCTTCACCGCATATTCATTTCTGATATACTCATTGTAGGCATCTGCACCGATACAGTAGTAGTGATAACTGTCATCGAAGTAGTAAACAATGTAAATATAGTCATCGATTCTTTCGTGCAGCATGAAGTTTTCTGTACGGTCATATTCTTCCTGGATCTTTAAGTCAATCAGCTTCTTCAGTTCATTTAAGTCAGTTCCCTGAAATTGTGCAATTCCAAGGGTAAAGTCCTTGATCTGTTTTTCTGTCATGGTTTTCTCCTTTTCTGTGTGCTAGAATAGGAGTGAAAGGGGAACACAAATCTCTTTCACTCAAGGGTGCTTCCTTTGCCGAGGATAGCACCTTTTTCATTTACATTCTATTACTGTGTACACAGTATGTCAATAGCAAGATAAAAAATCGTATCAAACATACATACATTCATTTGACTTTGCCGAAAAAGTGTGCAAAAATATAGATGGTAGCGATGACTTCGCATAATGGTATGTTATTAAGAAGTCAAACCGCTACTAAATGTAGCGGTTTTTTTACCGCTAGGAAGGAGAGAAAAATGTGGAAAGACATTAAAGACTACGAAGGTCTGTATCAGATCTCCGACGAAGGTCAAGTCCGTAGAATCCTCAAAGGCGGTAGAACTCGCCCTGTAAAAGGAAAAGAAGGGTCAAAGTACTACTCGGTAGATCTTTGCTCTCATGGGAAGAGAAAAGCGTTCAATATCCACAGACTTGTTGCTGAAACATTTCTTGAAAAGCCTGAAGGCATGACCGAAGTCAATCACATTGACGGAAACAAGAAGAACAACCATGTCGAGAATCTTGAATGGGTTACCCAAAAAGGAAATCTCATTCACGCTATGGAACAGTTGCATCATTATCCATTCGGCAAACCGGCAAAGAAAGTGAATTGTATCGATGCCGAAACAGGGGAAGTAGTTCAATCATTTTCATCCTTGGCTGATGCAGCTAGAGCAATCGGCAAGGCATCTGCAAGAACAGGCATCACGCTTGTCTGCCAGGGAATGCAAAGCAAAGCCTACGGTTATAAGTGGGAATACGTTGACTAATTAAATGAAAACATTATCTGCATCTCTATGAGGGCATCACTCAAAAAACCTGTCCTTTCTTACAATAGATGAACCTCATGAAATACTCCTATTAGCTTTGTTGCCATAGAGTGATGTCCTCTTAAAGGTGCAGATAAGGAAAGGGAAGAAAAATGAAAAAAATTGATTTTTTTGGAGTAGCGGTTGTATTCGGATTCATATTCCTGATGTTCTGCTTCGTATGGGTGTTCTTCAATGGCTATCCGCTATGAATGAGATCGTACAAGTAAAAGCAAATCAAGTCTTCAAAATCGATGAGGACTATGACAACAAATACGAAACCATGCTGATGCTTGAAGATTGGTGGAAGGAAGAAAAGCACAAGTTCAGAACAATCGCACTTCCATACACCGATCCAGGAGAGAACACAACAGTAAAGGTAGACAGATACACATTTCAGTTAGTCTACCCAAAAGACAGAATTGCATACACCATCGACACAGACCGAATGAAAAGGGAAATGATTCAAGTTGTTGATGGGGAAACAGGAGAGGTTTCAACGGTCAATGCCTATGAATACTTCTGCACCAAGCCTGTCTTACCAAAAGAACCATATGTGAAAGTGAGAGTAGAAAAATGAGCGAAAAGACAGAGAACATCGTACTGACCTCTAGCAAGGCTTACGGTTACAACTATGCGAGTTTAAGCGACATCGCAAGACAGGGATTCAAGATCCCAAAGATGAAGACAGGAACGGAAGAAGGCAGGGAATATGTCTACTACTTCGACACCGAACTGAAAGAGTGGATTAGGGGTGCGGAAATCGTGGTGCCGGAAATGAAGGGATCTAATTCTGCTCAACGCTACGGAGCATCAATTACCTATGCGAGAAGAGTGACCTGTCAGTTAGCCTTATCCCTTGCATCAGCAGATGATGAGCAGCTGGAAACGAAAGCACCTAAAAGCGAAATATTCGATGAGCCTATTCCTAGTTTGAAAGGTTTGGCAGATGAGTTCCGCAAACTATACACCGCAGAGGAACAGGACAGAATCCTTAAAGGGTTGAAATATGACAGAGCAGAGGACATCGGTATCAACGATTTGCAGAAGTACGTTAATTTCAAAAAGTATGGCAAAAAGTAAAGCCACAAAGATGAAGGAAATATCTGCGAGTACAAAAAACGAAGTCCTCGACAGACAACACAACAGATCAATAACAGGGGTTTACCTCACTCCATATAACTGCACTTTCCATCATGTGATTCAGCGTGGATCAGGAAGTGGGGTGGGGTTACCCTTCAATGTAATCGCATTGACCTTCGATGAACACAGAGCATATCACGATCATCAAGACATATTAGTGAACGGACGGAAACGTTATTCCTACCTAGAATTTGGAATCATCATGAAAAATTATCTAAAGATTCAATATCCTGGGTGGAACGAAGAAGCCTGTTCGATACACAAGTATTGGGAAGAAAAAGACTATTGGGATGCCATAGGGGGAAGAAATGAAAACTAGCAGCGAGATCCTTCAGGAATACTTACTGTCCGGCAGATCACTAACGAAGTTCGATTTCATGGAGATAACACCGACACACTCCGTATGTTTGGCACAGAGAGTCGAGGAGTTGAGAAAAGACGGTTGGGTGATATTGGACAGACAAGTAAAGGGGAAAGGAAACCTAAAGGAATACTACCTGGAAAAGAGCGAAATAGAGCGGATTTTAGCAAGGAACAAGCGAGTTGAACAATTGGTCGAACAGACTAGAAACATCGCTGAAACGAGCCTAAAAGAGCCTGAAAACGAAGAACAGTTGAGTCTGTTTATTGGGGGAAGAAACTATTGAGTTATGTAAAGCTGGACAGGAAATTGCTGACATGGGGATGGAAAGACAGACCTAACATGGTGGCTTTGTGGATCGAAATATTACTACAAGCAAACTATTACGAAAACGAATGGCATGGCAAGGTCTATGAGGTTGGATCGTTCCCTACATCCGTTGCGAAACTGTCTGCTGCCACAGGCTTAACCACTCAACAAGTGAGGACTTGTCTGAACAACCTAAAATCAACAAACGAGATAACAATAACAACAACAAGCCAAGGAACGAAAATATCCGTGAATAAATGGGCAGATTATCAGCTTTGCGATGATGCACCTAACAAGCGTTCCAACAAGCAAACTAACAAACAAGTAACAAACGATCAACAAACGATTAACAACACTATAAGAAATAAAGAAGTAAAAGAAAGAAAAGAAGTATATATAAGACCTTCTCTCGATGAGGTCAAAGCCTACTGTCAAGAGAGGAACAACGGTGTTGATGCTGATCGCTGGTACAACTATTATTCCGCTAATGGGTGGAAGGTTGGCAAGAATCCCATGAAGGATTGGAAAGCAGCCGTCCGCACATGGGAACAGAAGAAGCCGGAAGAAGAGAAACCATCAGCAGAGAGGTATAAAGTGCCATGGCTAGACTAGATGAAATCATGAAAGTAATGGAAGACACTCAAGACGGATGCGACAAGAACTGTCTTGAATGCGATATGTATCTTCCTAACTTCGATATGTGTTTCCACGAAGCCGAGAAGCAGAGGATGGAGTGGAACAGGAAAGAGAAAGAGAGATTCGGAAGAATACTGAAAGGGGAAAAATGAAACAGAGAATTTTCAACGGTGGAAACGGGTGGTATATATCCGCAAGTAACTACAAGGACAAAACCGACAAAGCCTATATGAATGTTCACTTTGCGGTTTGCGATGAGCCTGAATATAAGCCAACAGATGGGAATCCGTTCACATTCATAGACATAGACATCCTGGAGCAGAAATACTCCTCATACAAAGGGAAAATCGGTCTGACGGTGTTCAAGTATGAATTGATCAAACCGACAAACGAGATCCCTGAAATGGACAAGCAGGGCAAAGAGTACGCTACACAACAGATTGATATTGATGTCGATAGCTTACCGTTCTATTGAGAGGTGAAATATGAACAGATACACATATGAAGTCCGTATGACGGTAACCGTAATGGCAGAGAACGAATATGATGCCGAAGACATGGTGGACAGAATACTTCCGGCACAATCCGATCAGGTCGATATCTATCGATGCGGTTTGGATGATGTCGAGGAAATAACATACGAAGAAGCCGTAGCGGATTGCTGGAACGATGAGAGGAAACTATGAAAGCGATATTAGTGATTGATATGGATGAAGAAGATATCGGCAGAGAAGTGAACTACATCAACGTTAAAGGCGGTGGGATGTCTTACATTGTTGGTGCTAAAGATGGTCAGGTCCTAATAAGACCATTGCCGAGTTTTAAAGCGGTGGATCTAAGCGATACAAGGGATGTTGTGATGTTCTGTCACGGATGGAATACCTGTCTAGGGGAGATAGAGAAATGAAAGCAATACTAGTGATTGAAACTGATGCTGAACGCATTGAAGATCTCTATGTCGAACACATATGGAACGATTGCTATCCTGTCGATTTGAGGAAAGAAGTGCATTTCAAACCAATGCCACAAGAACAAGATATTTATGAAATCGGTATGGATGAAGAAGATACAAACGCTAAACGGCAATGGAACAAAGGATGGAATGCTTGTCTTGATGAGATAACAGGAGAAACCGAATGACCGAAAGACAGAGGGATCTATTAACACTATACTTCATCCACATGGGTATCACAGATCCTAGAAAGATGAAGTTCTACATTAAGGACTATATGGAAACAAGAGATATTGTCAGCCTGTGCTGCGAGGAGTTGAGCAATGATATTCAAGAAGAAGACCGAGATTGAGGTCGAAGTCACCGATACCGATATCGAGATGGAAAAGTTAAGAGCCAAAGTAGAAATGTACAAGACTCGCTATGAGAGTTTACTGTCCGATCTGACTTTGCAGAAAATAAGCGATGTCGATTTTGCCAAGGAAGAAAAAGAAATCATGGATGAGGTCGAAGAGGATATCAACAGATATGGCTTCGATGACTTAATGGGCAAACCGATGGAGTGGATGGAAGACTTGTTCCACGGTGACCTATGAAGTTAATAAAGACATTATTCAGCTGGATGCGTAAAGTCCAGCATATGTGTTCAGAACTAAAGTACGGATGCGATTCATGTCCGTTCAGGGCATACCGAGGTGCAAGTAACTGTAAACTGAAAAACCTCACATATGAGTTGTGCAAGAATCCAAGCGATTGGGATGTAGATAAATTGGAAAGGGATTGGAATGCTTAATATTTTATGGAGAGTAGTGTTGTTCTTCCTACTGATAGATTGCTTTGTGATTGTGGTAGGGGGTGGATTATGGGTGTTGAATGTTTGGTTTTATGAGATGTTCAAGATTGATATGGCGAAAGAACTTTTGAAGAGGTGGAACAATGAACGATAACTTCATTAAAGAGTTGAAACGGAACGCCAGGGAAAAGGACAGTATCACTTTTAAAGAATACAGAGTCGGCTGGATCACATTTCATGAGCTTAAAGAACAGGTCTTCGCCAATAATAAAATGACCCAGGAAACTCGAGATAAGACCACAGATGAAGAATTCCACGATTGGATAAGGATGCTTGGGTGGGATGAATAAGCCTGTACAGTACGGTGTGTTTTTGGGGGATTCGATGATTTTTATAGGATCGAGGGAACAGATCTGTGAGTTCTTCCAGGTCAGCAGCAAATCATTTTACGAATTCGTAAGAAGGAAAATGCGAGTCAAGGGGAAGTATTTAATCAAGAGGTTAGGACTTTACTCCCAATTAAAAAAGCCTGATGAACTGCCAAAGATAAAGACTCAAAAAGAGTTAGATATCGAATATATAATCAGCGAGTTCAAAAGAAGTAATAATTTCACTCACAACACGATAACCGATTTCGATCCTGTTCCCTATTTCCCTGATTTATACGAATTGGGTTATGACTGTAAAATTTCAGGAATATACAGTAACACCGATGGGGGTCTTGTTACCAATCAACACAGAACCAAAGATGTTCACTACATAGTGGAGTATGTAAACATATGAACGAACAGATAGATTTATTCTCCTATACGATGCCGAGATTCCACATAGGAGATCGCAAAGTTAGGCTCATTGAGCTTTTCGCCGGAATTGGATCACAGGCGAAAGCATTGGAGAATTTGGGTGTAAACTTTGAAACCTACAGAGTAGTGGAATGGGATAAGTACTGTATCAAATCATATAATGCCATCCACCATACGAATTTTGAAACGAGCGATATCGCCAAAATCCATGCTGATGTTTTGGGGATAGTAGATACAGACAAATACTGCTACATCATGACCTATTCGTTCCCATGCCAGGATTTAAGTCTTGCCGGAAAACAAGCTGGTTACTCAAAAGGAAGCGGAACACGATCAGGGTTATTGTGGGAAGTCGAAAGATTATTGGATGAATGCAACGAACTACCGCAAGTCCTCTTAATGGAGAATGTTCCGCAAGTCATTTCAAAGTCGAACGGAAACCTGGAAAACTTTCAATCATGGAGAAGGAAACTTGAGAGTCTAGGCTATTCCAATTACGTTCAATTGCTCAATAGCAAGGACTACGGAATCCCTCAAAATCGTAACAGATGTTTCATGGTTTCCATATTGGGTGAGTATCATTACACATTCCCAAAGAAGAAGAAACTAGAACTGAAGCTGAAGGATATGTTAGAGGACAAGGTCGATGAGAAATATTACTTATCAGATGACATCATAAAGTATTTCATTGCCAATAGCGAGAAACAGAAGGAAATAGGAAACGGATTCCGTTTTGAGCCATTCGAGAGAGAGAGAGAGAGAGTGAGCAAGTCGATAACGGCAGCAGCTCAACCGAGAATGGACAACAACTTCATAAAGGAGTCGCAAGAACAGTAACGAATCCTGGAAAGAACTACATGGATGATAACTATGTCAAAGAAATACTATGAGTTCAAGTTAGGGCATGGATGGTTTAAAGGGCATAAAAAGGAAACTGATGTGATATGTTGCATCGATTCAGGAATCCATATGTGGCATACGCTGATATTGGAAGAGTTAGCAGATACTAACGAAATAATCGAGAGAAAGAGAGAGAGTTCCTATCAAGGATCATACGAAGATGGGTTACACGATGGCAAGTGATGGTGATGGCATAGATTTGGGTCTGAACCGAAAGAACCATCGGGGAACTGTGAAACATGGGATCTCTCACACGATCAAAACCGAAATAGATTGCGGAGTGATAGAGATTGGCAAATAAAGTAATTCTGTGGGGGGGGGTTGGTGAAATCAATTCTAACAACAATACTCAATGGCATCAGCAGAACAGAATATATGATGCTGACGGAATTGCGTTATGTCTGTCATCAGCTTTCGCTCCTTGGTATGTGATTAAAGATGAAAACAAAAGTAATAGGATTGTTGAACATAAAGGGGATGGAGATCATCAGGAGAGTATATGATCCTGAATTCCTTGCACCGACAATCAGCACTTGCGGGGGGGGGCAGAGAGAACCTAAAGTAATGGAAACGAACAATAAAACAGAACCAATGACAGGGGGTGAAAATGCCAACATCAGGATCAGGAAACTGACACCTAAAGAATGTTGGCGAATACGGCTCATGGGATTTGATGATGAAGATTTCGAGAATGCACAGAAGGTCAATAGCGATACCCAATTGTATCGACAAGCCGGAAACAGTATTGTTGTGGATGTGTTGGAAGCGATATTCAAGGAGATGCTATGACATTGCAAGAGAGAATCGATGAGATGTACAGACAGTTGGAAACCACAGATCCCAAATCCAAACAGAAGATAAGGGATCTCAAACGAGGAATCGAAAAAGCCAAGCGCAAAAAAAGAAGGGAAGCCAGGGGTGAAACCATCATCATTTAGGAGTCTTTATGGAGTATAGAACCTTTGTCATCAACCTTGCCAATCTAAAACGCTACCGAGAAGACCTGAACAAAGTCAATCTTGAATTAGAACAAATCTTCTACGTTTTAAGAAATGTTAAAGGTTTAGGGTATGAGAATATCACTCACTCTACAAATGACTCCCTAAAGGCTTTAAATTGGCTCTCCTTGGATGAGAAGTACAACGATAAGTTAAGAGAAAAAGAGTTCATAGAGAACGCTATAAACCAAATAGAAACTATCTTAAATCGGATGCCGGAAGAGTTGAGGAATATGCTGATTAAAGTCTATTTAGAGGGGTGGACATTCGACAAACTAGGGAGAGAGGTCGGTTATAGCCATAATGGGATGTGGAATTATTTGAAGAGGGAAGCTGAAAGATATTTATAGAAAGGGAAATATGAGAAGAAAAAGGGAAAAAGCGAACATTGATGTCAGAAACTATGCAAAGCAGAACGGAGTCTATCTGTGGGAGATCGCTGATGCTATCGGCAAGAGTTATGACGGATTAATCAGAGAATTAAGACATGAATTGCAAGAAGATGAAAAGAAAGAGTTGCTAGTTGTAATCGATGCAATAATCAAAAACAACAAGGGCAAGGTGTAAATGTGGTAGAGTAAAGAAAAAAGGGGAAAACTATGGTCGATGCTATTGCTACATTTATTACTCTATTGATATTCATCATTCCTGTGGTGGCGGTTGTCGCTCTGATCGTTTATCTAGTAAAGAAGTCCAAAGCCAAGAAAGAAACAGAAAGGCTGGAGAAAGAGAGAATCCTCGCTGCCATGCCGAGATATTCAACGGAAACCTATTGGGTGGTTGATTGCGATTGTGCAGATAAATACCTGAAGTATTACAAAGATGAGTTAGAAGAGAACGATGAATACAACTTATCCGCTAAAGAACTGAAAGAGGACTACATGGATGAGAAGGTCTACAAGTATGAGCCTTTAGAGTTACCGTTAAGAATGGAAGGGTTGGATGTCTATTCTCAAAGAGATGAGTGGGAAAAGATTGGCAGATTGAAAAAGACTTCTGATTTAGAGGGTGAACTGACCTTGAAACTCTATCCGAACACTTACAAGTATGTTAGTGAAGATGGAATCGAGAGGGAAACGGATGAGTCCTACTTCGGTGTAACTGTGAGAAAAAGAATAAATTAGGGATGGTCACCTGATTATAGTAAGTATAATGGTAGTGTAAAAGAGTAGGCGAAGAGAAATCTCCGTCTATTTTTTTGCTCATTTTTTCTTTGCGGTCATAGGCGAGTTCTTCCCTTTCCTCGCTGACCGCTTTTATTATGAAACCATACGCAGAACAGTTTTATAAATCATTGGCATGGCAGAACTGCCGAAACAGTTACATGAAGAGGGTGCATGGACTATGTGAGGATTGCATGAAGGAAGGAAAGATAACTCCGGCTGAAGAAGTGCATCACATCAAGTTCATAACACCGTACAACATAAACGATCCAAACATAACTCTGAGCTACGATAACCTTGTGGCGGTGTGCAGAGAACATCACAGGCAAAGACATTCCAACAGACCGAAGCCGAGATATGCGTTGGATGATAAGGGAAGGGTCATTATCTGATCCCCCTAGCACATTTTTGGCAGCCTGTTGTAAAAGAC
>JAEIGA010002757.1_pt1 | contig 27811 bp, 19 predicted proteins | sample 9270691 | NCBI WGS metagenome assembly JAEIGA01 (sample SAMN17057246, study PRJNA624740) | gut metagenome | biome: biome; isolation source: fecal sample | host: Bos grunniens | place: China: Xizang | collected 2019 | reverse complement strand
ACAATACGCATTGGTGGACTCGATGGCACAGTTGAGTTCCAAGGCGTGAAGGGTTCATTCAGCGGAACAGACAGGAACGACATTACCAACGTGAAGGCCTACTTTGCGACCAACTCACGCGAGTTGTTCGTTGACCCTGACAAGAAGATGACCTGGCGCGAGGAAAACGGCGAGCAGTTTGGCGAGACCGTTACACTTGCTGCCGACGGAACATTCACCATAACAGGAAACAAGACTCTGGTTCCCGGCGACAATTACCTGTGGATTACATACGACATTGCAGAGACTGCAAAAGAAGGCAACACCGTAGATGCAAGCATTGCCTCATACACCATCGACGGCGAAGAGATTGCAGAGAACAATGGCAACCCGGCACATAGCGTTACAATATTCCTTTCCGAGGGTGCAGTCCTCATGCCAATGGATAAGGGTTCACTCTACTACCGCATCCCTGCAATCACAGTGACAAAGGACGGCAAGCGTCTTGTAACACTCACCGATGACCGCAAACATCATAACACTGACCTCCCAAGCCATTGTTACCTTGTAGCACAGTACTCCGATGACAACGGCCGCACATGGAGCGACCCTGTAACTGTTGCAGGAACAGCAGAGACAGGCGGCAACTATGGCCACGGCGATGCCTCTATTGTCACCAACCGCGACAACGGCGAGATTGTAGGTATCATGACAAGTGCCGGAACATACGGCCACGGTTTCTTTGCCGGAACAGCAGCCGAGCCTCCACGCTGGAAGACAATCACCAGCCGCGACGGTGGTTTGACATGGGAGACACCTGTTGACCACACCGATGACCTCTTTGGTGCAAACTGCTCTAACCCCGACACAAAGACATGGAAGAGCGGATTCTCGGGTTCGGGTGCTGCACTCCAGAAACGCGACGGTACACTCGTTTCAAGTTTCGTCAACCGCCAGGCCGACAACAGCCAGCACTTCTACTTCTTCATGAGCAAGGATGGTGGCCAAAGTTGGTACGTGAGTGGTACAAGCGGTACAAGCGGTGCCGATGAGCCAAAGACACTCGAACGCAACAACGGCGACCTCGCCATCAGCGTACGTGCAGGCGGCTACAACTACTACAACTACACATCGAATGACGGCGAGACATGGCATTTGCCTTCACAGACACGCTTCAACAGCGGCATCTCGGGCAACGCCTGCGATGGCGAGTACATGGTATGGTGTTCAACCGTTGAGGGCAACCCCTGGGACATCGCGTTCCAAACATTGCCGAACAGCGGCAGCCGCCAGAATGTGAGCATCGCACTCTCAACCGATGAAGGTGCAACATTCGGCACACCAAAGACCATCTGCCCCATCGGCTCGGCCTACAGCGCAGCAGTGGTACTCCCCGATGGTACACTTGGTGTATACTATGAGGAGAACGGTGTGTTCGGCGGTTTCACAATGCGTTTTGTACGTTTCTCACTCGACTGGGCAAGCAACGGAACATACAAGTTCACTGATGATGCTCCATTCTTCCCAATCAAGTCGACCAACCCCACAGCCATTGAGGAGGTGAAAGGTGAAGGAGGAGAAAGCAAAACTGAAATCTACGATTTGCAGGGCCGCCGTGTCACCAACCCCACAAAGGGACTATACATTGTCAACGGCAAAAAAGTAATGTTCTGATAAAACAAACAGATGAGCGCCTCAAAAAGGCGCTCATCTGCTATACCTTACTACATAAGACCTATTCGGTAAAAGCTCCTGACGACATACAGGAAAAGAGTTGACACAACGTGTAGAAAAAGTTTGCAAACATAGCTTTTTCTACACGTTGTTTACCTTGCAGTTTGCCACTTTAGGATTTTATTGTAAATTCGCAAAAAATCATTAACGACAATGAAAAAAGGGAAGAATTACATACTGCTTGCTTTACGCAAATGGCAGAGAAGCAATCTGATGATACGTATACTGACAGGTGTCATCATTGGAGCCATACTCGCTCTTATATACCCCAAGGTCAGCGGCATCACCTTTTTGGGCACCCTGTTTGTCGGTGCATTGAAGGCCATTGCACCTATATTGGTATTCATTCTGGTAATGTCATCCATTTCCAAGGCACAAGAGGGTTTGGGCAACAAATTCCGCAAGATCATTGTCCTTTATATGATGTCCACATTTATTGCAGCGGTGATAGCTGTATTTGCCGGCAGGATATTCCCAGTCAGCATAATGTTGTCAGACATTGCAGGCGCAGACAATGCCGCCCCCGGAGCATTGGGCGATGTATTCCGTAACATCGTCAACGAGATAGTGAGCAACCCCGTCAAGGCAATCATGAATGCCAACTACCTGAGCATTCTCTTCTGGGCCACCATCACAGGACTATCGTTAAAGAAACTTGCCAATGAGAACACCATACGCACCGTACACGACTTTGCCGAATCAGTATCACTGGTTGTCAAATGGATTATCCAGTGTGCCCCGTTCGGTATCATGGGACTTGTCTATGGAGCCATTTCGGAGAGCGGGCTGGAGGTATTCACCACCTATGGCAAGCTTTTGCTGTTGCTTGTAGGATGCATGCTCGCTGTATCGTTGATTGTCAACCCCCTCATTGTTGCAGTACTTATCAGGAGCAACCCCTATCCGCTGCTGTGGCAATGCCTGAAGGAAAGTGCCGTGAGTGCATTTTTCACCCGTTCATCAGCAGCCAACATCCCGGTAAACATGAACCTGTGCAAACGGATGGGTGTTGACGAAGATTTCTATTCCGTGAGCATACCATTAGGAAGCACCATCAACATGAACGGTGCCGCCATCACCATTACCGTGATGACAATGGCAACCTGCTACACGTTGGGCATAGTCCCCTCGTTGGGAAGCGCCTTGCTGCTCAGCATCATTGCCACGCTTGCTGCCTGCGGTGCTTCGGGTGTGGCCGGGGGCTCGTTGTTGCTCATCCCCATGGCATGCTCGCTGTTCGGCATCAGCAACGACATTGCCATGCAAGTTGTGGCTGTGGGATTCATTATAGGCATGGTACAGGACTCCTTTGAGACTGCACTGAACTCAAGCGGTGACGCCTTTTTCACCATTGCCGCCGATATGCAGGAGCGCGCCAAGTCCCCCAAGGACAAAAAATAATGCATATAACACAAGAACAGCGAGAACCATCAGCATAACAACAATAAAAAACCTGATACAATGAGAAAGAGACTCTTGATGCTTCTGCTTGTACTGCCATTGTTGGCTGTTGCACAGGAAAAGATAAAGGTTGCCTGCATTGGCAACAGCGTCACATACGGCTATGGACACAACGAGCCGGCAAAGACATCGTACCCTACACAGCTGCAGCAACTGCTTGGCGAGGGCTACGAGGTGCGCAACTTCGGACATTCGGGAGCAACACTCTTGAGCAAGGGACACCGCCCATACATCAACCTTCCCGAGTACAAGGCTGCGCTTGAATTTGCGCCGGACATTGCCGTCATCCATCTTGGACTGAACGACACCGACCCACGCAACTGGCCCAACTACCGCGACGAGTTCTATGACGACTATACAAACATCATTGAAGCACTGCGCAAGGCAAATCCAAAGGTTGAGGTCTACGTATGCAAGATGACACCCATTTTCCATTGGCACCGCCGTTTCAAGAGCGGCACACGCGACTGGTATTGGCAGATTCAGTCTGTTATTGAAGATATTGCAAAGTATGGCAACATTGATCTCATTGACCTGAGCCGTTACCTTTATAACCGTCCCGACCTGATGCCCGACGCACTACACCCCGATGCTCAGGGAGCAGGCATAATTGCCAGACAGGTATACTCTGCAATCACCGATAACTTTGGCGGTTTGTCAATGCCGGCAATATATAGTGACAACATGGTTATTCAACGTGGCAAGCCTTTTGTTGTCAAGGGTACAGCCAACGCTGGTGACGAGGTAATCGTGAAACTTGGAAAGCAGAAAGTAAAAGCGGTTGCCAATGACCGGGGTGAATGGACTGCGACCTATGCGCCCATGCAGGCCGACGGCAAGAGCTACGCAATTACCATTGAATGTGGCAAAGAGAAAATCACATACAATAATATTGTTGTTGGCGAAGTGTGGCTCTGTTCCGGACAGTCGAACATGGCATTCATGGTAAAGGAGACATCGCACATTGGTGAGAGCCTTGCCGATGTTGAGGGCAAGGATATCCGTCTCTATGACATGAAGCCACGTGTCTTCACCGACAACATTGAATGGGACTCGGCAAGCCTTGTGGCACTGAACAACCACGACTATTACCGCCCCACTACCTGGCAATTGCAGAACAGGCAGAACGTGAATGATTTCTCGGCTGTGGCATACCATTTCGGTGCAATGCTTGCCGACTCGCTTGGCGTTCCTGTGGGACTCATCTGCAATGCCGTTGGCGGTGCGCCGGCCGAGGCCTTCATAGACCGCAAGACACTGGAGTTCCACCCCATACTTGTAGACATATTGTACAATTGGAGAAACAATGACATGATACAGGACTGGTGCCGCGGACGTGCAAGCAAAAACATTGCCAAGAGCAGCAACAAACTGCAACGTCACCCGTACGAGCCTTGCTACCTGTATGAAACAGGTATCATGCCAATTGCGCACTACCCTATCAAGGGAGCCATTTGGTACCAGGGCGAGTCAAACGCCCACAATGTAGAGCTACATGAAGTCATTTTCCCGACTCTCGTCGAGAGCTGGCGCAAAACGTGGAACGATGATGCTATGCCGTTCTACTTTGTCCAGTTATCAAGCATCAACCGCCCATCATGGCCACATTTCCGCGACTCACAACGCAAGTTGGCTGCCGAAATACCCAATTGCGACTTTGCAGTTTCGAGCGACAAGGGACATCCCAGCGATGTTCACCCAAAGGAAAAAGCACCCGTTGGTCAGCGTCTTGCACGTCTTGCGCTGAACCAGACATACGGCATGCACCATGTAGCACAGCACGGTCCGACACCTGTAAGTGCAAAGGCGGTGAACGACAAGATTGTAATTGAGTTCAGCGATGCCATAGAATTAAATACAAACGATGGCAAACCGTTGCGCGGACTGGAAGTTGGCGGCACAGTTGGAACAATGAATGCCGTGCCAAGCGAAAACATCAAGTTCAATGGCAATACCATTGTCATTGAAGGTTATGAAAATGTACACCGCGTGCGCTATGCATGGAAACCGTATACCGATGCCAACCTGGTAAACGAAACCGGGCTCCCGGCAAGTACATTTGAGATTGAAATAAGCCACCGCAGATAAGAGGCAAGAGATAAGGTTAGGCATATAAAAACAATAACGCAACTGGCTGAAACAAAACTTTTTCATACAAAAATGTATATAGTTTTAAATGACAATATTTTAGACTATATTTGCGGATTATAATAAATACATGATTATGAAGACAGCATTGATTACAGGTATTACCGGGCAAGATGGATCATTCTTGGCCGAGCTTCTTATAGAAAAAGGTTACGATGTACACGGAACAATTCGCCGTTCATCTGTCGACTATCGTGAACGTATTGCCCACCTTGAGGGACACCCCAATTTTCACCTGCACTATGCCGACCTTGGCGACTCAATGAGTCTCGTTCAAGTTATTGGCAAAGTACGCCCTGATGAGATATACAATCTTGCGGCGCAGAGCCATGTCCAAGTAAGTTTCGACTCTCCGGAGTTCACTGCAAACATTGATGCCACAGGTGTTTTACGTGTGCTTGAAGCAGTGAGGCTCACCGGTCTTGCCAACAAATGCCACATATATCAGGCATCGACCTCTGAGCTTTATGGCAAAGTTGAGGAGGTGCCGCAAAACGAAAACACCCCGTTCCACCCCTACAGCCCATACGCTGTTGCAAAATTGTATGGCCATTGGATTGTAAAGGAGTATCGCGAGGCGTATAATATGTTCTGCTGTTCAGGAATACTCTTCAACCACGAATCGGAGCGCAGAGGCGAAACATTCGTAACCCGCAAGATAACTCTTGCTGCAGCACGCATTGCTCAAGGCAAACAGGACAAGTTGTATTTGGGCAACCTTTCTTCTTTACGCGATTGGGGATATGCAAAGGACTATGTTGAGTGTATGTGGCTGATGTTGCAGAATGACAAACCCGAAGATTTTGTAATTGCCACCGGCGAACAGCATTCTGTACGCGAATTCTGCTACTATGCATTCAAGCACGTGGGTATTGAACTGGAGTTTATTGGAGAAGGTGTCGATGAAAAAGGTATCGACAAGGCTACCGGCAGAGTCCTTATTGAAGTGTCACCGGATTTTTATCGCCCTACAGATGTCGTAAACCTTTGGGGCGACCCATCCAAGGCACGAAAGAAACTTGGTTGGAATCCGCAAAAGACCACATTTGAGCAACTTATAAAGATTATGGTTGACTCCGATATGGCAAAGGTTGCCATTGAAAAAGCCGGAGATAAAATACGAATGAACCTGGCCGAGTACCTTGAACGCGGCATTGTGAAATAAAAGCAGACATACAATGATGGAAAAAAGTTCTAAAATTTATGTTGCCGGTCACCGTGGAATGGTCGGTTCTGCCATCGTACGCGAACTGCAACGCCAAGGCTACACCAATATAATAACCCGCACACACAGCGAACTTGATTTGTGCCGTCAGGAACAGGTCGAGCATTTCTTTGCAACAGAAAAGCCCGAATATGTATTTCTGGCAGCAGCCAAGGTTGGTGGAATCATTGCCAACCACACAGCTCTTGCCGACTTCATGTACGAGAACATGATGCTCGAAATGAATGTCATAAATGCGGCATGGCGCAATGGTTGCAAGAAACTGGAGTTTTTGGGTTCATCATGCATATACCCACGTATGGCGCCACAACCTATGAAGGAAAAATGCTTGTTGACTTCAGAACTTGAACCAACCAATGAAGCATATGCTCTTGCAAAAATTTCAGGTCTCAAATACTGCGAATACCTCAATCGTCAATATCATACAGACTTCATAAGCCTTATGCCGACCAACCTTTACGGGCCCAACGACAACTACCACCCCACACATAGCCATGTGCTACCTGCACTCATACGCCGTTTTCACGAGGCTAAGTTGAACGGAGCCACAGAAGTTGTCTGTTGGGGCGACGGAACCCCTATGCGTGAATTCCTTTATGTTGACGACCTTGCAGACCTGTGCGTTTTCCTGATGAACAACTATAGTGGCAACGAAACAGTGAATGCCGGTACAGGAAAAGAGGTTTCAATTAAAGAGCTGACAAGCCTGGTAGCCAAAGTTGTCGGGTACGAGGGCGAAATCAAATGGGACACAAGCAAACCGAACGGCACACCACGCAAACTGCTTGATGTATCAAAGAGTAGAGCACTCGGCTGGAGATACAAAACGGAACTTGAAGACGGAATAAGACTCGCATACGAAGACTTCCTGACCAATCCTGCAAGAGCAGAAAGATAAAAAGCATAAGTATAAGGGCTGACAATAGTGATTTTGTCAGCCCTTATACTTATGCTTCATTTACTCTTGGGACGATACATTGCAAACATTGTAAGATTCCCCGTTTTTATTGCAACCTCTTCCTTTAGCCGGAAAGAAAAATGTTCATACATCCCGACATTCTCCGGTTTCAGCGTCTCAAGATAACACCCCTGCCCTGTTGCATCAAGGTAATGCAGAAGAGCTTTCATCAACGGCTTGCCATAATTTTGCCCTTGCTTGTCAAGGCGAGTAGCAAAAGCAAACAGATAACCGTCGCCGGAAGCCTTGTATCGTTGAGCCACTTTTTGTGCCTCGGCATCAAAACGCGACAATCGGATAGAACGTCGCATCCCTATCTTAAAGACCATCCTCAGCAACCCAGCTTTCAAATAAGAGAGCAAACCGGGTTCTTTGCTTCTTGGGGGAATATATATCAAGACAGAATTGACATCTTTGCTATCGGCAATACAGATTGCATCGGGCGAATTAAGGACAATGTTAAAAGCCCAGAAGTGGCTCATTTTTCTATGGTCATACTTTCCGCAACAGGTGTACTTAAACAGATTGTATTGACTGAAGCCATCGGCAAGCGTATCAGCAAAGCGTTCAATATCACGGCGTTGCATCATATAACAATCCTTAAAAGCAGAATTGTGATTTACATTCATGGTATTCCCCTTTCAATTAGCTAATCATTCAACGCAACAGGTCCGGCGTTGCCGGACCTGTTACATATAGTTCAAGTTGAAAGAATCACTTTATGACCCCAAGCTCCTTGCCAACCTTTATGAAGGCCGCAATAGCCTTGTCAAGATGCTCCTGTTCGTGAGCGGCAGAGAGCTGCACACGGATGCGCGCCTCGCCCTTTGGAACAACAGGATAATAGAAACCTGTAACAAAGATACCCTCCTGTGCCATCTTCTGTGCAAAGACCTGTGACAGAGGAGCATCATAGAGCATAACAGCGCAGATTGCCGACTGTGTAGGCTTGATATCGAAGCCTGCAGCCAACATCTTGTCGCGGAAATAGTTCACGTTGTTCTGCAGCTTTGTGTGGAGTTCATCACTCTCGGCAAGCATCTTGAACACCTCTATTGATGCACCCACAACCGATGGTGGCAACGAGTTAGAGAACAGATATGGACGTGAGCGCTGGCGCAGCATGTCGATAATCTCCTTGCGCCCGGTTGTGAAACCACCCACAGCACCACCGAAAGCCTTGCCCAATGTACCGGTGAAGATGTCGATGCGGCCATAGCAGTCGAACTGTTCGGCAACACCGTGACCTGTTGCACCTACCACACCGGCCGAGTGCGATTCATCTACCATAACAAGTGCGTTGTACTTCTCGGCCAAGTCACATATCTTATCCATTGGAGCCACATTGCCGTCCATTGAGAACACACCATCGGTAACGATTATGCGGTAGCGCTGTGCCTGCGCCTCTTGCAGACAACGCTCCAAGTCGGCCATATCGGCATTTGCATAACGGTAGCGCTGTGCCTTGCAAAGACGTACACCGTCAATGATTGAAGCATGGTTCAGCGAGTCGGAGATAATTGCATCCTCGGCTGTGAACAATGGCTCGAACAGACCGCCGTTGGCATCGAAACAGGCAGCATAGAGGATTGTATCCTCGGTCTTGAAATAATCGGCAATGGCCTTTTCAAGTGTCTTGTGATAATCCTGTGTTCCGCAGATGAAACGCACCGACGACATACCAAAGCCACGTGCCTCCATAGCCTCTTGTGCAGCCTTCATCAGACGTGGGTTGTTCGACAGGCCCAGGTAGTTGTTGGCACAGAAATTGAGTGCCGTTGAACCATCCTCGAGCGTTATCTCGGCAAACTGTTGCGATGCAATGTTACGTTCTCTCTTGTACAGGCCGGCAGCATCAATTGCAGCCAATTCATCCTGCAGATGTTGTTGAAATTTTCCGTACATCTTTATATCTATTTTTAGTTTATGATACCCTTTGCGGTTCATCAATGCCCCTCACCTACAAAGGGAAGCGACATGACGATTTACAAAAATACATTTTTTGATTCAATATACACCCTTGAAGCAGGAAAATATTTCATCATTTACACAATTACGGCCCCACGGCAAGGGGTTACATAGAATTAAAATTTGTCAACTTATGATATTTTAATAAAAAATTGTACCTTTGAGGCCTGTTATAACGTGAATTTATACTTGACGCACAATAAAAAATGAACAACATATGCTGACAAACATTCTACTACTGATATTTTACCTCACAGCCCCGGCCGGAATCCTGTTCATATGCCGCAAGACAAAATTCTTCAACAAGATTGGCCCAGTGCTGACACTTTACCTTTTGGGTGTCATCGTTGCCAACATAGGCATTCTCCCCACAGAACAGGTGGCACACGACAAGGTGTTCAAATTCATGGAATCTTTATCCGAGGTTCTCATCCCGTTGGCCTTGCCAATGCTTCTCTTCGGCTGCAATTTCAAGAAATTCTCCTTAGGAAAATCAATGGGAGCCTTGATTGCAGGCGTGTTCTCCGTCGCAGCATTTGTCTTCATCGGCTTCATCATTTTCAGGAAGAACCTGGGCCAGGAGAGCAGCATGATGGGAGCGGCACTCACAGGACAATATCTTGGCGGCGCGGCCAACCTAGCCGCAATAAAGCAGATGCTGGGTTTGAGTACCGAGAATTTTGTCATTCTCTCAACCTGTAACCTAATTGTGTCGTTCTTCTACCTGATGTTCCTGATGGGTGGTGGCGTGAAGCTGGCACGCAAGTTCGTGGGTAAAAGAGGAGGCAAGGAACAGAACGTGAACATCGAGGAATACACCGAGGAGAACCCATACAAGGATTTCGGCAAGAAGAAGAGCCTCATACAGCTCGTCAAGGTATTGGTAGCATCCGTTGTCGTCATGGGGATATCGGTATATGTAGGCACGCTTGCAAGTGGCGGAAAAGGTATTTCAATGGTCGCGCTGATCCTGTCAATCACCACCCTGTCTCTATTGTTGACAGGATGGAAAGAGGTACGCACCTGGGACAAGAGCTACGATGCCGGAATGTATCTCATCTATGTATTCTGCCTTGTCATGGCTACCATGGCCGATTTGAGCAGCATCAACTGGAGCCAGAGCTTTTACATACTGCTCTATCAGGCAGTGATAATCTTCGGTTCACTGTTCCTCACCGTCATTCTTGCGAAGCTGTTCCGCATTGATGCCGACACCGCAGTCATAACATCCGACACGCTCATCAATTCACCTATCTGCGTTCCAATGATTGCAGCCACAATGAAAAACAAGGATGTCATCGTAACAGGTATAACAAACGGTCTTGCAGGCTATGCTGTCGGCAACTACATAGGCTACCTGATGTTCAACATCTTTGGTTTGCTCTAAAAATATTTTATAATATTTTATCAAAAAAAATTTGTAGCTAATGCAAATTTAGCTGTAACTTTGAAAAACGAAAAAATCAGAAACGAGATAATAGAAACAAAATCATATTGCCCTATGAAGAATGTATTGGTTATCGGCTCAACCGGACAGATAGGTTCGGAACTCACAATGAAGTTACGCAATATGATTCCTGATGGAAACATTGTTGCCGGATACATCCCCGGCGCAGAACCCAAAGGAATTCTACTTGAGAGCGGCCCCGCCGAAGAGGCAAACGTAAAGAACGCCCAGCAGCTTGCCGACATTGTCGAGAAGTACAAGATTGACACCATATACAACCTTGCAGCACTGCTGTCGGCGGTTGCCGAGTCAAAGCCCCTGTTGGCCTGGGATATCCAGATGAACGGCCTCATCAACATACTTGAGATTGCACGCGAAAAGAAGTGTGCTGTGTTCACACCCAGTTCAATAGGCTCATTCGGTCCCAACACACCACGCGACAACACCCCACAGGACACCATACAGCGCCCCAAAACGATGTACGGTGTTACAAAGGTTGCAACAGAGTTGCTCAGCGACTATTACTACACGAAATATGGTGTTGACACCCGCGCTGTACGTTTCCCTGGCCTTATATCAAATGTCACACTCCCCGGCGGTGGAACAACCGACTATGCAGTGGAGATATATTACGCCGCAGTCAAGGGCGAGGATTTCGCATGCCCCATCCAGGCCGGCACATTCATGGACATGATGTACATGCCCGATGCGCTCAAGGCAGCTGTCGACATAATGAATGCCGACCCGTCACGCCTCATCCACCGCAACGCATTCAACGTTGCATCAATGAGTTTTGACCCCGAAATCATCAAAGCATCAATCCAGAAGTACATCCCCGATTTCAAGATGCACTATGAGTTCGACCCTGTGCGTCAGGCCATTGCCGACTCTTGGCCAAACAAGATGGATGACAGTTGCGCACGCGAGGAATGGGATTGGAAGCCAAGCTACGACCTTGACTCAATGACACAGGATATGATAAAGACTCTGCGTGAGCGTTTCAACAAGTAAATCCACGAATTCAATAGATTGACAGGTTGCAGCCGTCGGCTGCAACCTGTCTGTTTTATGGCATCATTGCCACCCTTTTACAGGCAATTCCACCAAAGGTCACGTTTTTATGTTTATAACGCACAAAATATCAAAACTTTTCGCCCAAAAAAACGTATATTTCACAATATATTTATATCTTTGTGAATTACTTTTAGAAAGATTATATAAATAATAACCATAAAACAAAACACTATGTCAATCAATCAATTGAAAAAAGGCTTTGTATTGACCGCTGTGGCACTATTGTGTGCTATCGGCATCAATGCTCAGGAAGCTTTTGAGAAAGGCAAGCTGTACCACATCTACGGCGCAGGAGAACAAGAGAACCTTGTTGCCGAGAGATTGGGTGAAACCGCTGGATTTGCAAGCTATGACAAGGAAGACCCGTCCATCTATTGGAAAATCTCCGAATTGTCAGGCAGCTGGCGCATCATCAATCCCGTAACCAACAACGCACTGCGTGTAAACGGCAACCTTGTAGAGGTTGGTGAGAACAATGGTTCGGACGAGGCACAGTTGTGGAAGTTCGAGAATGGACTGCTCATTCCGGCAAACAGCCCCACATTGGCTGTTGCAAAAGGCAAAGGCGGAATCCTTATACTTATAAAGAAAGAGAGAGCCGAGAGCATGCGTGCAGCCAAATTCAAGATTGAAGCATCGGAGGTTGCAGGCTTTGACAATGACCTCACATACCAGATCTGCCCCGTAACAAAACCGGGCCAGGTTCTCGGCAACGGCGACTCAAGTGCCAACAACGCACGAATCATCAGCGAAGACACCGTAAGCGGCAACAGAGGACAGTACTGGAACATCAAGACCATCGACCTCTTCACATTCGCCATCGAGAACTCCTATTACGGCATCCACTTTGACGATGGCGGCAGCAATGCAAGCATTGACTATCTGCTCCAGTGGCCGGCAAAGGCAGGCGAGTGGAACAATGCAAAATTCCACTTTGAGCCGGTAGAGAAGCAGAAGGGTGTATTCCTCATCACATCGGCCGGCAAAGAGGGCACAATGTACGCACTCAAGGAGGGCAATATGATGCTTGTGAAGAAGAACCCCGCCGATTCGGCAGCATGGTTCACCATCGCACAGGTAGAGAAACCCAAAATTAACGCTCCACACTGGGAGGACGAGACAATGTTCGCCGAGAACAAGGAGCGCGCTGTGGCAACATATATGCCATATGACAACGTAAGCAAGATGCTTGCCGACAAGGCCTACTACGCTACACCATGGACCGAGCCGGTCAACAACCGCTACCAGAGCCTCAACGGCAACTGGAAGTTCAACCTTGTGAGCGAGCCTTCACAGCGTCCGCTCGATTTCTTCGAAATGAACTTTGATGCCACAGCGTGGGACGAGATTCCCGTACCATCGAACTGGGAGATGCAGGGATATGACAAGCCCATCTACAACAACGTAGAGTATCCGCACGCAAACACACCACCGTTCATCAAGGCTCGCCCGGGCTTCAATGACAACGGCAGCAACTACGGTATCAACCCTGTAGGTTCATACATACGCACATTCGAGGTACCCGAGAATTGGGACGGCCGTCGCACATTCATCCACTTTGGCGGTATCTACTCTGCAGCCTTTGTATGGCTCAACGGCGAATACATCGGTTACACACAGGGTGCGAACAACGTTACCGAATTCGACATCACCAACCAATTGAAGAAGGGTGAAAACAAGCTTGCCGTTCAGGTATTCCGTTGGAGCGACGGTTCATACCTCGAGTGCCAGGATATGTTCCGTATGAGTGGTATCTTCCGCGACGTATACCTCTACAACGTACCTTTGACAGCCGTACGCGACCACTACATCACAAGCAAGATGTCGGCCGACCGTTTCAGCGCCGAGGTTAACATCAACTTCGAGATTGACAACAGAGACTTCATCCCCGGACAAAAGACCATCAAGGCACAGATATTTGACCCAAGCGGCAAACTCGCAGCCGAGGAGTCTACCGTTGTGAACACAGCAGCAAAGATTGCATCACCAAGCGGCAACATCAAGTTCGAGGTATTTGACCTCAAGCTGTGGAGTGCCGAGAAACCGAACCTTTACACAGTACGCATCATCCAGTGCGACAAGGACGGCAACGAAGAGATGGCATTCTCAACCAAATACGGTTTCCGCGACATCGTAATCAAGAACTCACTTGTATACATCAACGGTGAGAGAGTATTCTTCAAAGGTGTCAACCGCCACGACACACACCCTGTATACGGCCGCGCCGTTACAACAGAGTCAATGTTGCAGGACGTTATACTGATGAAGCAGAACAACATCAACACCATACGTACAAGCCACTACCCCAATGCGGCCAAGATGTATGCGATGTTTGACCATTATGGTCTTTATTGCTGCGACGAGGCTGACCTTGAGAACCACGCGAACCAGAGCCTATCGGACCGCAAATCTTGGATTCCGGCCTTTGTAGACCGCATAAACCGTATGGTATTGCGCGACCGCAACCACGCCAGCGTTGTAATGTGGAGCTTGGGTAACGAGGCCGGCAACGGCAGCAACTTCGGTCCCTGCTACGACGAGGCAAAACGCCTTGACAGCCGTCCCGTACACTACGAGGGAACACGTTCAAGCGGTGACTACGGCGGTGGACGTTTCAGCGATTTCTACTCAAAGATGTACCCCGGTCAGGCATGGATGGACACGTACACCAACAACCTCGACAAGCCAATGTTCATCTGCGAATATGCACACGCCATGGGTAATGCCATCGGCAACCTCAAGGAGTACTGGCAGAAGATTGAGGCTTCAAACTCTTGCATCGGCGGTTGTATCTGGGACTGGGTTGACCAGGCTATCTATGATCCACAGGAGATGAAGGAGGGCGTATACCGCATACACACCGGTTACGACTACCCCGGCCCACACCAGGGCAATTTCTGCTCAAACGGCATCGTACCTCCAACACGTCAGGAGAGCGCAAAGCTCAAAGAAGTAAAGGCCGCTCACCAGTTCATCGACATCACAATGCCCGAGGTCAACACCGAGTTTGACGGCGGTATCGTAACAATTGCATTCAAGAACAAGTACAATTTCACCAACCTCAACGAGTTCGAGGCAATCTATGAAATTGTAGAGAATGGCAACATTGTACACGCCGGAACAATGCCTATACCACACATCGAGCGTGGAGAAACCGGCAAGGTATGGATCACCGTGGAGAAGGCAGACATCAACAAGGCAATCAAGAATGGTGACGAGCTGCTCATAAACATCCACGTTGTACACCGCAACGAGCAGACATACGCACCTGCAGGCCACGAGGTTGCTATGGCACAGTTCACACTTGTCGAGCGCGCACCTCTTGCCGAAATAGCATCAACCGGTGCGCCCCTTGCAGCGACATCATCACTCCATGAGACAATAATCGGCAATGAGAATGTACAGTTGACATTCGATGCCGAGACCGCACAGCTCACAGCGCTTGCATTCGGTGGCAAGAACATCATTGCCGAAGGCCAGGGCTTCATCTATGACAACCACCGTTGGATTGAGAACGACCGCTTTGGCAACACCTCAAACGGACTCAGTGCAAACGGTGAAATCAATGTTGTAGAGATAAGTGGAAAAACAGTCGTAAAGACTGTGCGTAAGGGCTCAATCTGCGATACAGAAATCAATTACACAATCTACCCACAGGGCATTGTGGACGTAGACGCCAAGTTCATTCCAAAGAGCGGCGACTTGCGCCGTGCAGGTCTTGTATGCGGCATTGACAAGTCATTGAGCAACGTAAACTATTATGCATATGGTCCCTGGGAGAACACCGTAGACCGCAAGGATGGCGTTATGGTTGGCCGTTATACAACAACCGCCAACGGCGAGATGGCCGACAGTTACGTCAAGCCACAGAGCAGCGGCAGCCGCGAAGGCCTGCGCGAGCTCGTACTCACCGACAATTATGGCCAGGGTGTCAAGATTGAGACTGAGGGTAACGTAAGCTTCTCGGCACTCCCCTACACCGATGCCGACCTTATGAATGCACAGCACTATTGGGAGATGGAAGAGCGCCCATACACAGTACTCCACCTCGATGCGTGGATGCGCGGTGTAGGCAATGCATCTTGCGGACAAGACGTAAACACACTCCCCGAGTATTGCGTTCCCAACGTGCCGATGAGCTATAGACTCCGCATTACTCCTGTGGGATTGGTACGCATTGCAACTGCGCCAAAAACCAAATCTGTAGTGACAAACAACTTTGCCAGCAACTGGTTCTTTGGTGTAAACGTTGGTGCAAACCTTTACAACGGCGTGTTTATGAATGGTGAAAACATATTCAACCACGTATCACCGGCCCTTGATGTTTACTTTGGTAAGTGGCACACCCCCGGCTTCGGTTGGAGAATTGCTTACCGTGGTTTGAACATCCAGACATACAAGGAACTTGACCACGCAGCATTCATGAACTTCCATTTCGATGCAATGTTCAACTTGTGCAACCTTATCGGCGGTTACAAAGCCGACAGGGTTTGGAACGTAATACCTTACGTAGGTGTTGGTTTTGCAGCCCGTCATGGTTTTGACAACGAAAAGGATATTGCTGAAGGAGCCTTCACCGGTTCACTTTCTGCAAACTACGGTATTCTCCAGTCATTCCGCGTTGGCAAACGTTTCTCTATTAACCTTGAGTTGGCCGGTTCATTCTTCCGCAACGGTTTCAGCAGCATCCCGGGTTGGAGCGGTCACGATATGATGTGGACTGCAACAGCCGGTTTCACAGTTGACCTTGGCAGAGTGGGTTGGAACAACGCTCCCGACATCGAGTCTCTCCAGGCTAGATACAATGATATGATCGACGGTCTCCAAGACCAGCTCGACGATGCATTGGCAGCCAACAAGGATAAGCAGAACCAGATCAGGGCTCTTGAGGATGCAAACAAGGCTCTCAAGGCCGAGGCTGAGGCAGTGAAGAATTTCAAGCAAATCAACATTACAGAGTCCATCTTCTTTGAGCTTGGTTCTTCTAAGATTGCTTCCAAGAAAGAGGATTTGAACATCAAGGCTTTTGCAGAGGCTGCCAAGATTGCCGGCGTAAAGATCAAGGTTATTGGTTTTGCCGACGTTACAGGCTCTACACAGTACAACAATGAACTGTCACAGTCTCGTGCAGAGGCTGTAGCAGAGATTCTCAAGGCTAACGGTGCTGAAGTTGAGAGCGCAATTGGTCATGGTGAATCTGAGGAGTACAAAGAGCGCTTCTTGAACCGTCGTGCGCTTATTCTCCTTGCCGAATAATATTCATTGGCAATATAATGAAATGGGCAAGCTGCTGGCAGCTTGCCCATTTTTTATACAGAAACATAAGCGGTGAATACAGCGGCCTCTTTATGTCAAACGAAAGAAAGCCTCTGTTGATTCTTTTCTAATCCCAAATGTCACCCCAGGAACGGAATTCTTCATTCTCATCCTCAGGTCCCGTTTTAAGTGCCGCTCTTGTCGCATCGGTCGATGCGGCAATTATGAATGTCTCGATATAAATACTCTCTGCAACAGGCGAACAATAGAACTTTCTCATAACTACTCCATTTAAAGGTTAACCAATACAACCGGTACATCCGTAACGGATATATAAAAAGCACCTGCGACACTTGCATCCAAATGTCGCAGGTGGCTGTTGTATTAACAACACCTCAAATAGCCCTTTTGTTTACATGAAAGGCATTTCCCGTTGCTGTTACTTCTTCTTTTCCTCCTCAACGGTGGGAGCAGAATCCTTATACTTGAAACGTCTGATTTTCTGTGTGGCAGTCTTTTCAAAAGGCTCCTTCATAACCTCAACGGAACTCACCTGTGACGACTTGTTCACGTTCTTGTTGGTAACGCTCAATATCTTCGCCTTCCAATGGTCGAGCTTTTCATAGAACTTGTCCTCGCTCTCCTTGTCCCACTGGATGAAATCCTCGGCCGGGGAGACAAGCGCCACAAGACGGCCGTTACGCTCAACCACAATAGACTCGTTCACACCCTCTACATTGTTCAGCACGTTCTCAATCTCCTCGGGGTAGATATTCTCACCCGATGGTCCCAGAATCATATTGCTGTTACGTCCCTTGATGTAAAAACGTCCCTTCGCGTCCTGCACGGCAATGTCACTTGTACGGAACCAGCCATCCTCGGTAAAGACGCTCTTGGTGCGAACAGGATCCTTGTAATATCCGAGCATCACGTTCGGTCCCTTTGCAACAATCTCGCCCTCACCCGTTTCGGGGTCTATATTATGCAGTTTCAGTTTCACATTGTATACAGGATAACCGAACGAACCAACGCTTCTCCATCCATCCATCGAATATCCAAGCAATGGTGAGGTCTCGGTAAGTCCATAGCCTATGGCATAGGGGAAACGTGCGGCAAGCAGGAATTTCTCAACCTCGGAGTCGAGCTTCGCACCGCCAATGCCATAGAAGCTTATGCATCCGCCAAAGGTCTTCTTCAGTTTCATACCTATAATGCGGCACATAAGTCCATACATATGCTTGTTCATCCAAGTGAGCGTGCGGCTCTTCTTTATAGTGGGCAACACACTACCCTTATATACCTTTTCAATAATCATGGGCACGGTGAGCATTGTGGTAGGCTTGACTAGCTTCATTGCCTTGAGCAGCAAGGGAGCTGCAGGGGGCTTTGGAAGGTAATAGACCGTTGAACCGGTATACATGGGATACAGCATACCCAGTGTCATTTCAAGAGTATGCGCCATTGGCAATATTGAGAGCCAACGGTCCTTTTCGGTCCTCTTGCAGGAGTGGTAGCAGGTTATCATATTCGATGCAAGATTACGATGGCTCAACACCACGCCCTTAGCACTGCCTGTGGTTCCCGACGTATAGATTATCGTGGCAATCTCATCGGGTGTAGGCACCGCAGTACGGCCATCGCAGGTGAATTTCTCCTCATCGGCCTTCAGAATCTCAAGCGTATCCATCTCAATGACAAGAGTCATCTTGTCCATAACCTCCTTTGAGACCTTTCCAATCAGTTTCTTTGCAACAAACAGCACCTTGCTCTCGGAGTGGTTTATAATATTAGTCACCTCGTTTTCAGAGCTGTCGGGCAGAATGGGAATTGATATCCTTCCAAAAACCACGGTGGAGAAGAAAGCCACTGACCAGTTGGGCATATTTGTAGAGAGAATGGCAACCTTGTCACCGGCACCTATACCATACTGTGTCAACACCTTTGACAAGGCATCACACTCGTTCTTGAACGATGTATAGGTATATGAGCCCTCTTTTGTATCATACCATTGGGTGTATGTCTTCTTTGAGTACACCGTAGTCGCATAATCATACAGTTTTGCCAAAGTATCGATATACTTTTCGCGCATCTTTTTCAGTCGTTTGTAAATCTGAATCATAACGTGTCGTTCTATTTGTGTTTTATTGTGTTAAAGTAAGTAAAAAATAGGCAAACAAACAGCAAACAAAGGTAAAATATTTGATTTTTAGCTCAAAATACCACTTTTTACAGCAATGGAATCAGCTATCAACCTGTGTCCACGTGCATTTGGATGGATACCGTCACAGCAGTACAGTGTCCTCATGGCACCCTGGTATTTGTCGAAAGGTGTAGTAATGTCTATAATAGGTACCTGCATAAGATTGGAAATCTCGAACAGAGCCCTGTTATACATCTCGTGCCAACGGCCAATGACATTTATGTCACCGCCAAGCCACGAAAAGACATTGTTACGCTGTTCTTCGCTCATGAAACGGCTTATGAAAGAGAAGTAATACTCCGAATCTATAGGAGGCAGAGATATAATCACAGGCTTTGTCCCCAATGCACGCACACGTTCAATGAGTACGCAGAATTTCTCCTTGAAAGCATCAAGTAGAGTCTTGGGGTGATGCTCCCCTGCCGGCGAATCGGCAATTCTCCCCCAATTGAAATCGCAGTCGTTGCCACCGAATTCAAGGAATGTGTACTCCGATGCCGATATGTCATCGGCGTGACGGTCAATCACCTGTTGTCCGAAATCCACCGTACAACCGAACTTGCCATAATTTGCAATCTCAAACCCGAGCTTTTCCCTTATGATATCTATAAAACTACCGTTCAACACCGAATAGCGGTTACTCTCGTTAAGCACCACTCCCCTTGTCAATGAATCGCCGAGCGCAGTTATCTTCTTTTGTTCCATTTTCTTCATTCAATTGTTTGCCGCAAAATTACAACACTTGACCATTGTTGCACAATCTTAGTTACAGGGACGAGTACTTTGGGATAAAAACGGTACATTCGGGGATAAAACCTGGGATTTTAGGGGAGTTTGACAATTATTTCGTATATTTGTCCCTGCAAATACAGGTATAAAAAAGATGAAGAATAACTATATGTTGAGTGGGGTATGCACTATCATCCATTCATTGGTCATCCCAGTATTCATTCTCATATTCATAACATTCTACAAGCCGCTCGGCATTCACGAGTTGCTCGAGATGGAACACGCCAGTTTCACCTTCAATGCAACAATAATATTCTGCATAACACTTGTCTCCATCTCCATCACAAGAGGATGGCTGTATCTTATAGGCAAATACAGGAGCGTGCCACGTTCCATCTACACGATATGGTGCTTTGCAGAAATGACCATTGCAGCACTCTTCGCATCGCTCTATGTCACACTCATGCTCAAGGAGCCGGTATCCTATTTTGAAATGGCCGGCACATTCATACTGCTGATAACAACAACCGCCATATACCCCTACAGCATTCTGTGGCTTGCATATGAGCTGTACACAAAGAACAATGAGGAGAGCGTGCAGCCCGATGACAACTCACTCATCCGCTTCTACGACGAATACAAGAAACTGCGCCTGGTGATTGCCCCCGAGGCTGTGATCTTCATAAAATCGGAAGACAACTACGTGCAGATACACTATCAGGACCAGAACAGGGCAAAGAAATTCATTCTGCGTTCATCAATGAAGGCACTTGAGGAGACACTTGCAAAACGGGGACTTGTACGATGCCACAGGTCCTACTTCATCAACCCTGCATACATAAAGATTGTACACAGGGACAACACAGGCACCATTGTAGCAGAACTCAAGCAAGAGAATTTCGAGAGCATTCCAATATCAAGGAAATACCAGGATGCAATAACAAGACTGTTATAAAGCAGCAAGTCTTTAGCTTTAAACACACTTTGTGTGCTTGAACCTCGGCTGCATTCGCTGTAAAACGCGAAAGCAAGCTTTCCGTTTCGCTCATTTGCACGAGCTTTCACCTTTATTTTATCAGCGCAGCATAGCCACAACGGCGGCACAACGGTTCAACAGCCCTACGCTGCGAGAAGCCATCATAGATAGCCCTTGCACGCGGCGTGGCAAGTATTTCATCAAGCTCCTGCTGAAAAAGATTTCCCAGATTTATGGCCCCGGCGCTGTCAAGGCAACAAGGCACAACCGTACCGTCCACAAGCACACCAATCTGATTGCGCAAGGCATAACAGAACGCCTCTTCTTCGCCATTTTCAGGCTTTTCACCCTCGGGCCACTCAAACATACGGCCATATTCAATAAAGATATTCTCGGCAAGTTTCCAACCACTTTGGCACGATATCCACGGACGGGGAATGTACTGCGAAACGATATCCAGCAGATGTTCATTCTCCTTGTCATATCCACCCTTGTTCCACAGGCGCAACACCATTATCACCCCTTTGGCGGCCGCCTCAAGAGCAAAACGCATGACCTCACCGACATACTGCTCAAGATTATCCTTTCCGTTACCCTCGTGCGAATGCATCGACACCTGCATCTTGTACGGACGAGCATCCATCACAGCCTGCGCACGCGACAACAAAGTCCCATTGGTTGTCAACACCGGCACAAAGCCCTTTTCACGCGCAATGGCAATGAACTCCGGCAAATGACGGTGTAAAAGCGGTTCACCCATGAGATGAAAATACAGGAACTTTATCCTGCCGCGCAATTTATCTGTGAGCAGGTCAAATTCCGCCGGCGTAAGGCTACGCTTCTCCCGCGCCGTCTTTGGACAGAAAAGACAGTCAAGATTGCATATATTCGTTATTTCAAGATAACAGCGTGTAATCATATCAGTCAGTCATATAAAACAAAAAGAGAGAAAAGCGTTGCACTTTCCTCTCTTGCAGTGACTCGCTTGGGGCTCGAACCCAAGACCCCATCCTTAAAAGGGATGTGCTCTACCTGCTGAGCTAGCGAGTCTACCTAGTTGCCGTTAAGCGAGTGCAAAGATACTACTAAATTTGTAAATGGCAAACTTTTCGCATCCTTTTTTATCTCTTGTTGCAAAATTAGCGTGCAGGCCACAAGCCGGCACAAGCCGGGGGTTATTCATTTGTCTCCTCGTCCAAATCACCGGCCCCCTTATCTTTTGTTATACGGGCGCTGTCAATTGCCTCCTTGAGGATATACTCCTCGGAGCTGCCCGATGTTTCGGCAATCTCATTATAACGGCGCAGATAGGCAAGCAGCAGCGTTGTGAGCGGCAATGCCACAATCATACCCAACGCCCCGAGCAAATGTCCCCATATCGAAAGCGACAGCAATATGACAGCCGGATGCAGGTTCATGCGCTTGCCCATTATACGCGGCACAAGGAACATATCCTGTATAACCTGCACAACCAGCATTACGCACAGCGCCATGAGCATTACAGGCCAGAAACCCACACCCGTATTTGCCGCTTTGAGCATTGCCAGCAACGCCATAGGCAACACCGACACCACTTGCAGATAGGGCACCAGATTCAGCACGCCAATGAACATACCGAATGCTATTGCAGCGGGGAAGTCTATTATAACGAAACCTATAGAAAACAGGATTCCCACACACAGAGCCACCAGCACCTGTCCACGGAAATACTGGTTCATGCCATAGACAAGATCCTTCCACAACTTTGACACCACGCCGCGCCATTTCTTGGGAATGTAAGGATGCCACCCCCTTGACACCCGTTCAAAATCGAACAGGATAAAGAAAAGGTAAAGCATTATCAGCGAGATTGTCAACACCTGTCCAAAGATATCCACCGTACCGAGAAGCAGAACCTGCAAGCGTTCAAAAATCATTGTCATCAGCCCCGAGTCACCCGAATTCTGCAACAGTTCGGCAAAGCCATACTGGGCCGACATCTCCCTGAAGAATTCCATAATGGGCTTGGGGATGGAACCGTCGTTTATGTTTTTCCCAAGGAAGGAGACCGTTATATCCTTCAGTGCATACAGCTCGCGGAACATCGACGGCACCACAAGCATAAACAATCCGTACAGCACACCGCCCACAAAAAGCATCGCAAGCACAATTGACAAGGCACGATATTTCACGCGCATCCTCTCCTGCACAAAGTTCACAAGCGGGTTGAGCATATAGGCAAGCAACCAGGCAATGGCAAAAGGAAGCAGCACACTGCTCAAGCTGTTGAGAACAAAATATACCGCAATAATCACTATCGTGAACAGCACAATGCGTAAAAAACGCCCAACAGTTATCTCATTCTGTTTCATAGATATCATAGAACTGATAGAAAATCATTCCTTGTCGGCCGGGCGTTTCTCCTCTACCCCGCCTACAAGCAGAACAAACTCACCACGCGGTTCGTTCGCCGTAAAATGCTGCACCAGCTCGGCCAACGTACCTCGCACACACTCCTCGTGCAACTTGGATATCTCCCTCACCGCAGCACCCTGACGGTCGGCACCGAACACCTCGGCAAACTGCGTGAGACTCTTGAGTACACGATAAGGCGACTCATAGAAAATCATCGTGCGTTGCTCGTCCTTCAGAGAGTTCAGTTTTGTCTGTCGCCCCTTCTTCTGTGGCAGGAAACCCTCGAACACAAACCTGTCCGACGGGAGTGCCGAACTCACAAGCGCAGGCACAAACGCCGTTGCTCCCGGCAGGCACTGCACCTCTACCCCGTTGCGTACCGCCTCGCGCACAAGCAGGAATCCGGGGTCGGATATGGCAGGCGTGCCCGCATCCGATATCAGCGCAACATGCCGTTCACTGGTTGCTATGCGCTCCACAAGCGAACCCACCGTCTTGTGTTCATTGAATTTATGGTGCGAATACATTGGCACCTGTATCTCAAGATGCTTCAACAGTTTCGCCGACGTGCGCGTATCTTCGGCAAGCACAAAATCGGCCTCGCGCAAAATCCTTATCGCACGCAATGTAATATCCTCGAGGTTGCCCACCGGTGTGGGCACAACATATAATATTCCCATATTCACTCCTTTATTTAATCCTTGCGTAATTGCCAGTGCAATACCGCAAGCACGTATAAATCAAACAATTTGCCATGGAAATCAAACACCGGGCCCCATCACATACACCCGGAGCAAACGCACACAGGCGCACCATCCCAAAGCATTATGCAAATTAAATACAAAATATCAAAAAACCGCCCCTATTTCGCCAAAACTTTTGAACCACCCTTTTAAAGGGTGTTGATAATTTGTACGGGATAATGATTCCATTTACCGACCAATATTCGTATATTTGCAAAAATGACACACAAGACTTTGGCAAAACAATAAAAAAATACCGATATACCAATGAACAGATTTTCTGAATTCAATCAGATGGAGACAAGCCGACGTGGCCGCATCGAGGTCATCTGCGGTTCAATGTTCTCGGGCAAGACCGAGGAACTCATACGCCGTTTGAAGAGAGCAAAATTCGCCCGCCAGAAGGTGGAGATATTCAAGCCCTCACTCGACACACGCTATTCCGATGTTGAGGTGGTGTCACACGACAGCAACCACATCACCTCTACCCCCATTGAATCATCGACAAGCATCCTGTTGCTTGCAAACGATGTCGACGTAGTGGGCATTGACGAGGCACAGTTCTTTGACAACGACCTTGTCAATGTATGCAACGAGCTTGCGCGTCGTGGAGTAAGAGTAATCATTGCCGGCCTTGACATGGATTTTCGTTGCCAGCCCTTTGGCCCCATGCCTGCACTTATGGCCGTAGCCGACTCTGTGACAAAGGTACACGCCATCTGCATGAAGTGCGGCAACCTCGCCTACGTCTCACACCGTCTTGTCGACGGCGACAAACAGGTGCTGCTCGGCGAGAAGATGGAATATGAGCCATTGTGTCGCGAGTGCTATTACAAAGCCTTGAACGAGGCCGCTAACGCAGCGAAATAAGACAGAGGCATGGCAAGATACCGCAACCTGTTCATTGACCTTGACGACACAGTCTACGACTTTTCGGCAGCATCGCGCGAGTCGTTCCGGGAGACATATGAGCTATTGCACTACGAACGCTACTTTGACTCGTTCGGGCACTACATGTCACTGTACGAGCCATACAACCTTGAACTCTGGCGCATATACGGCGAGGGCAAGATAACAAAGGAGGAGCTAAACAGGCGGCGCTACAGCCATCCGCTTGAAGCTGTGGGAGTGAATGACGAACAGCTCGCAGCCACCTTCTGCCGCGAGGCGCTCGGCCGCATCCCCACCAAAGGACACCTTGTCCCCGGAGCTGTGGAACTGCTCGAATACCTTCGCCCCAAATACAATATGTATATATTGTCCAACGGTTTCAAGGAACTGCAATCGCGCAAGATGCACACCGCGGGCATTGACAGATACTTTGACGCACTCATACTCTCCGAGGACATCGGAGTCAACAAGCCCGACACAAGGCTATATGCACACGCAATGGCCATCACCGCATCGGAGCCTTGCGATAGCATCATGATAGGCGACATGTTCGACACCGACATTGTAGGCGCTGCCAACTCTGGTATCGACAGCATCTACTACAACCCCAAAGGCAGGACAGGACACCCCTTTGAGCCAACATACGAGGTACGACACTTGTTAGAGATAAAGGAGATATTATAAGGATATATTCAAGCCGAAGCACAAGAACCATGAGCAACAAAGCCAACACATCAATACTGATAATCTACACCGGCGGCACAATCGGTATGATACAGAACGCCGAGACAGGAGCATTGGAGAGCTTCAATTTCGACCACCTGCTCAACCACGTTCCCGAGCTGAAGCAATTCAACATCAACATCGACTCAAGGACCTTCACGCCGCCTATAGACTCATCGGACATGGAGCCCGAGCTGTGGAGTCGCATAGTAACGATTATCGAGGAGAACTACGAGCGATACGACGGTTTCGTGATACTCCACGGCACCGACACCATGTCTTTCACGGCATCGGCACTCAGTTTTATGCTTGAGGGCCTTATGAAGCCCGTAATTCTCACAGGTAGCCAATTGCCCATCGGCGCACTGCGCACCGACGGCAAGGAAAACCTCATTACAGCCATTGAAATTGCAGCGGCCAAGAACCCCGACGGCACACCAATCGTGCCCGAGGTATGCGTATTCTTCCAAGACAAGCTCATGCGCGGTAACCGCACCACAAAAATCAACTCCGAGAGTTTTGGTGCATTCGACTCAAACAACTACCCACCGCTTGGGGTTGCCGGCACAAGCATACAATACTACACCAACAACATAAAAAAATACGCACCCGGAAAAAAGCTCAAAGCACATCACGAGTACAACAACAACATCATCATCTTCTCGCTCTTCCCGGGTATAAAGAGAGAGATTGTCGAAGAGGTACTAAGGGCAAAAGAACTCAAGGGAATAATCTTCCGCACATTCGGCGCAGGAAACGCCCCGCAGAAAAGATGGCTCATAGATGCGCTGTCAAAGGCAACCGCCGAAGGGAAAATCATAATAAACATCACACAATGCGCCGGTGGCAGCGTGCATATGGAACTTTATGAGACCGGCCTTCAACTGCTCGAGGCAGGTGTCATCAGCGGAAAGGACTCCACCGTCGAAGCCGCGCTCACCAAGCTAATGTATCTGCTCGGCAAAGGACTCCCCACCGAGGAGGTGCGCCGCCTCATGAGCAAGAGCCTCGAAGGAGAGATAACGGAGTAGAATTCCGCAATTTGAGTTAAGGTCAAGACAAACCATTACCTTATATAAAACAAATGAAACAGGCTTCGCATGAGCGAAGCCTGTTTCATTGTAATTATTCCTTATATCAGAACAACTTGTTAGGATACTCACCTGCATCAACAAGTGACTGAATCTTCTCGACAGTTGCAGGACGGTCGGCAGCATATGTAACACCGAACCACTTTGCTGTAGTGTCAAGAACCTCACAAGAAGCCTTGCCTGTAGTTGTAAGGTTGTTCACAACCAATGGGATGAAATACTCAGCCTTTGGTTTGTCGATGTTCTCCTTCAAGAAGTCAACGAACTGCTCCTCGGAATGTTTGAAATAGTCGGGTGTGAAGCCCCAGAAATTCATTGAAACAGGAGTCTCCTCACCAACAGGCTGCCAAGCGCCCTCTTCGTCCTTGTAGCAGATAGGGCCGTCAACACGCATAATCTCTGTGCGCTCAACAACACCTGTCAACATATTCTGCTCGTTCTTCTCGCAAACGCCGCGAGCTACGCTACCGTTCTCGCTGAGAGTGTTGCAGATGCGGAAACCAACCATTGAGTATTTGCCTGTAGAACCCTCGGGAAGCTCGCTGAGCCACTTACCCATAACGGCAAAAGCATCGCGGCCATAGAAGTCATCGGCATTGATAACAGCGAAAGGCTCGTTGATTGCATCCTTACCCATAAGCACAGCATGGTTTGTACCCCAGGGTTTTGTACGCTCCTCGGGAACAGTGAAGCCCTCGGGAAGGTTGTCAATAGCCTGGAAAACCAACTCTGTAGGGATGTGACCCTCGTACTTGCTCAATACCTTGTCGCGGAAATCCTGCTCAAAATCCTTGCGGATAACGAACACCAACTT
>JAEIGA010002756.1_pt1 | contig 27838 bp, 36 predicted proteins | sample 9270691 | NCBI WGS metagenome assembly JAEIGA01 (sample SAMN17057246, study PRJNA624740) | gut metagenome | biome: biome; isolation source: fecal sample | host: Bos grunniens | place: China: Xizang | collected 2019 | reverse complement strand
GGGTATCAAGGTTAAGTGCTCCGGCCGTCTGGGCGGCGCGGAAATTGCCCGTAATGAGCAGTATCATGAGGGCACCATTCCGCTGCAGACCCTGCGTGCGGACATCGACTATGGCTTCGCTGAGGCGAACACCACCTACGGCAAGATCGGTATCAAGGTCTGGCTGTATCGCGGTGAGGTTCTCGTCGGCGCTGCCAAACCCCGTCGGGAAGGAGGCCGCAAGTAATGCTGTTACCCAAGAGAGTAAAATATCGTCGCGTTCATCGCGGCCGTCTGACCGGTAAGGCCCTCAGCGGCAACAAGGTCACCTACGGTGAGTTTGGTCTGCAGGCTCTCGAGCCCGCGTGGATCACCTCCCGTCAGATCGAGGCTGCCCGTATCGCTATGACGCGTTACACCAAGCGTGGCGGTAAGACCTGGATCAAGATTTTCCCCGATAAGCCCATCACGGAAAAGCCCGCCGAGACCCGCATGGGTTCCGGTAAAGGTTCTCCCGAGTACTGGGTGGCCGTGGTCAAGCCCGGCCGCATTATGTTCGAGATGGCCGGCGTAGCCGAGGACGTTGCCCGTGAGGCTCTGCGTCTGGCTGCCAACAAGCTGCCCATCAAGTGCAAATTTGTCCGTAAGGAAGAAACGGAGGTCGAGCAGTAATGAAAGCTAGCGAAATGGAAAAGATCCGTGAGATGAACGACGTGGAACTGGCTGAGAAGCTCGACGATCTGAAGAAGGATCTGTTCAACCTGCGGTTCCAGCACGCGATCAACCAGTTGGATAATCCGATGCGCCTGAAGGCCGTGCGTAAGGAGATCGCCGTTGTTAAGACGATCATCCGCGAGCGCGAGCTGAAGGCTCAGGCGTAACGGAAGGAGGAGTTATTGTGAGCGAACGCAATCTGAGAAAGACCCGTGTGGGCACCGTCGTGAGCGACAAGATGGATAAGACCGTCGTCATCGCGATCGCCGACAACGTGCGTCATCCCCTCTACAAGAAGATCGTCAAGCGCACCGTGAAGCTGAAAGCGCACGACGAGAACAACGAATGCCGCGTGGGCGACCGCGTGGAGGTTATGGAGACCCGTCATCTGTCCAAGGACAAGTGCTGGCGCGTCACCAATATCATCGAGAAAGCGAAATAATTGTGTCAGTTGCACCGCATACCGTCTCGTGGCATAGCTTTTTGCTAGGGTCAGCGGGGTTGGTGTGATAAAAATGGTGCTCCTTGAAAGGAGGAAAAACTGTGGTTCAACAGCAAACCTACCTCAAAGTAGCCGATAACACCGGCGCGAAAGAACTGATGTGCATTCGCGTTCTGGGTGGTTCCGGTCGGAGGTATGCCAACATCGGCGACGTGGTCGTCGCTTCCGTTAAGAAAGCGGCTCCCGGCGGCGTCGTGAAGAAGGGCGATGTGGTGAAAGCCGTTATCGTCCGTTCCGTGAAGGGTGTTCGTCGTGCGGATGGTACCTACATCCGTTTCGATGAGAACGCGGCGGTCATTATCCGTGATGATAAGACACCCCGCGGCACCCGTATCTTTGGGCCTGTGGCCCGTGAGCTGCGTGACAAGGATTATCTGAAGATCCTGTCCCTCGCTCCCGAAGTACTGTAATGGAGGTGTCGAAATTGAGTAACAAACTGCATGTGAAAAAGGACGATACCGTCCTGATCATCAGCGGTGACGACAAAGGCAAGCAGGGCAAAGTCCTGGCTGTCAGCCCCAAAGAGGGCAAAGTCATCGTCGAGGGCCAGAACATGATTAAGAAGCATGTGAAGCCCCGCAAGGCCGGCGATCCCGGCGGCATCATCGAGGCTGAGGGCGCGATGTACGCGTCTAAGGTTCAGGTGGTCTGCCCCGCCTGCAAAAAGGCTACCCGCGTTGCGCACAAGAAAGTGCAGAACGCTGCCGGTAAAGAGCGCTCTGTCCGCATCTGCAAGAAGTGCGGCGAAGAACTGTAAGGAGGGAAAGAAGCGAAATGGCTAGATTAAAAGAAACGTATAAAAGCGAGATCGCTCCTGCCCTGATGAAAAAGTTCGGGTACAAGAGCGTAATGCAGATCCCGAAGCTGGACAAGGTCGTCATCAACGTCGGCTGCGGCGAAGCCCGTGATAACGCGAAGGTCATCGATGCCATCATCAACGACCTGTCTGCGATCACCGGTCAGCGCCCCGTCGTCTGCAAGGCGCGCAAGTCCGTCGCGAACTTTAAGCTCCGTGAGGGCATGAACATCGGCGCGAAGGTTACCCTGCGCGGCGAGCGTATGTACGAGTTCGTCGACCGCCTGTTCAACGTGGCTCTGCCCCGCGTCCGCGACTTCCGCGGTATCAACGCGAACTCCTTCGATGGCCGTGGCAACTACAACATGGGCCTCAAGGAGCAGTTGATCTTCCCTGAGATCGACTACGATAAGATCGACAAGGTGCGCGGCATGGACCTGTGCTTTGTCACCACCGCCACCACCGACGAAGAAGCGCGTGAGCTGCTCACTCTGATGGGCGCTCCGTTCGCGAAATAAGGAGGGAGAATTGTTATGGCGAAAACATCGATGAAGTTAAAGCAGCAGAAGGCGCCGAAGTTCTCCACCCGCGCGTACAACCGCTGCAAGATCTGCGGCCGTCCGCACGCGTACCTGCGTCGGTATGGCATCTGCCGTATTTGCTTCCGTGAGCTGGCCTACAAGGGCGAGATCCCGGGCGTGAAGAAGGCTAGCTGGTAAGTTCCGCAATAGCAACCATTTATAAGGAGGTAGAGGTTATGCAAATTTCTGATACTATCGCCGATATGCTGACCCGAATCCGCAACGCGAATTCTGCGAAGCATGAGACGGTGGATATCCCCGCTTCCAACATGAAGAAGGCTATTGCCCAGATTCTTGTTGACGAGGGATATGTCAAAGAGTTCAAAGTTATCGAAGATGGCAAGCAGGGCATCATCCGCATTGCGCTGAAATATCAGGGTGCGTCTCGTACGCCCGTCCTGATGGGTCTGCGTCGTGTGTCTAAGCCCGGCCTGCGCATCTATTCCAGCAGCGAGGACATGCCGAAGGTCATGAAGGGCATCGGCACCGCGATCGTTTCCACTTCCAAGGGCGTTATGACCGACAAGGCAGCGCGCGCAGCGAACGTGGGCGGCGAAGTCCTGGCGTTCATTTGGTAAGGGGGTAGAAGAATATGTCTAGAATTGGTCGTAAGCCGATCGCTATCCCCGCCGGCGTCGAAGTCAAAGCGGCGGACGGCGTTGTCACCGTTAAGGGCCCGAAGGGCACCCTGACCCAGAAGTACAACACCGCCATGACCGTTGAGGTTGCCGGCAACGAGGTGCTCGTCACCCGTCCCAACGACGATAAAGAGAACCGTTCTCTGCATGGTCTGACCCGCACCCTGATCAACAACATGGTCATCGGTGTCACCGAGGGCTTCAAGAAGGAGCTCGAGGTCAACGGCGTTGGTTACCGTGTGCAGAAGCAGGGTTCCAACCTGGTGATGAACCTGGGCTACAGCCATCAGGTCATCGTGTCCGAGATCCCCGGTATCACCATCGAGGCTCCCGGTCCCAACCAGATCGTCATCTCCGGCATGGATAAGCAGCTGGTTGGCCAGTTTGCTGCCGAAGTCCGCGAGAAGCGTCCGCCCGAGCCGTATAAGGGCAAGGGTATCAAGTACACCACTGAGCACATCCGCCGCAAGGAAGGTAAGGCCGGCGGTAAGGGCAAGAAGTAAAGAAGGAGTGAAACAACTATGGTGAGCAAGAAAGACAGCAATGCAGCTCGTCTGCATCGCCACAAGCGTGTCCGCGGTAAGATCAGCGGCACTGCTGAGCGTCCCCGCCTTGATGTATATCGCTCCCTCAACCACATCTACGCCCAGGTGATCGATGATGTCAAGGGAGTAACACTGGCTGCCGCCTCCTCTAACGAGAAGGATTTCGGTATGACCGGTGGCAACAAGGCTGCCGCCCGTAAGGTCGGCGAGCTGATCGCAAAACGCGCCGCTGAAAAGGGTATCACCGAGGTCGTGTTCGACCGCGGCGGCTATGTCTACCACGGCCGTGTGCAAGAGCTGGCCGAAGGCGCCCGTGAGGGCGGCCTCAAGTTCTAAGGAAAGGGAGGAATATACTTTGGCCAGAAGAGAAGTAATCGATAACGAGTACAAAGAAACCGTGGTTGCCATCAACCGCGTCAGCAAGACCGTCAAGGGCGGCCGCGTGATGAAATTCGCGGCGCTGGTCGTCGTGGGCGATGGCAAGGGCACCGTGGGCTTCGGCACCGGTAAAGCGGGCGAAGTTCCGGATGCTATCCGCAAGGGCATCGAGGATGCCAAGAAGCATCTGGTGAAGATTTCCCTGAAGGGCACCACCATTCCGCACGAAGTCATCGGCAAGTTCGGCGCCGGCGAGGTTCTGATGAAGCCCGCCGCCCCCGGTACCGGCGTTATCGCCGGCGGTGCTGTCCGTGCGGTCGTGGAAGCTGCCGGTATCAAGGATATCCGTACCAAGGCTCTGCGCTCGAACAATCCCTGCAACGTCGTCAGCGCCGCTATGGCGGGTCTGATGCAGCTGCGTACCGCGGAGGAGGCTGCTGCCTCCCGCGGCAAGACGGCGCAGGAAATCGTGGGTTAAGGAGGAACTGAATTATGGCTACGAAAAAAGCTAAGGTTGCGACCGTTCAGGTCAAACTGGTGAAGAGCCTGATCGGTTCTAAGAAGGACCAGATCGCTACGGCTGAAGCCCTGGGCCTCCACAAGATCGGTGACGTCACTGTCCAGCCGGACAACGCCGCCACCAAGGGTAAGATCACCAAGATCATTCACCTCGTCGAGGTAACTAACGCGTAAGCAAATCGAGCAAGGAGGTGCACAATATGAAACTTCATGAGCTTTCTCCGGCTCCCGGCTCCGTTCGTGAGGCCAAGCGCATTGGTCGCGGCCACGGTTCGGGTCAGGGCAAGACCGCCGGTAAAGGTCACAAAGGTCAGAAGGCACGCGCCGGTCGCGGACTGCAGATCGGCTTCGAAGGCGGCCAGATGCCTTTGCAGCGTCGTATTCCCAAGAGAGGCTTCAACAACATTTTCGCGACTCCCTACACCATCATCAACCTCGCGGCTCTCAACCGTTTCGAGGAGGGTGCTGTCGTAGACGCGGAAGCTCTGCTGAACGCCGGTATTATTAACAAAGCCCCCTACGGTGTCAAGGTTCTTGGCAACGGCAAGATCGAGAAGGCGCTGACCGTTAAGGTCTCTGCGTTCTCTGAGTCCGCTAAGGCTAAGATCGAGGCAGCGGGCGGGAAGGCCGAGGTGATCTGAGATGTTTCAGACCTTGCGTAATGCCTGGAAAATCGAAGATCTCCGCAAAAAAATGCTGTTTACCGTCTTTATCATTCTGATCTTCCGCATCGGCTCTGCCGTGACCGTGCCCTTCGTGGACGGCGCGGCGCTGCGTGATGCGATGGGCGGTGCCAGCAACTACCTGATGATGATGTCCGGCGGCGGTTTCTCCACCGGCTCCATCTTCGCCCTGTCTATCACGCCGTACATCAACGCCAGCATCATTATTCAGCTGCTGACGGTCGCCATCCCCTATCTGGAGCGTTTGGCGAAGGACGGCGAGGCGGGCCGCAAGAAATTGGGCCAGATCACCCGTTACACGACGGTGATCCTCGGCCTGATCCTCGCGGTTGCCTACTATCTGCTCGCGCGCAACCGCGGCGCGCTGGCGCTCGAGGCCGAGACCGGTTTCGGCGCGTGGTTTGCCGCGATCGTGATCATCCTCTGCTTCACCGCCGGTTCGGCGCTGATGATGTGGCTGGGTGAGCAGATCAATGAGAAGGGCATCGGCAACGGCATTTCGATTCTGCTGTTCGCCGGTATTCTGTCCAGCATCCCGAGCGCGGCAACCTACCTGTGGGCCTACTTCTATGATTGGGGTATCAAGGCTCTGCAGGCGGGCGATTCCAGCGGTCTGGGCTGGATGCTCAAGGCGATTCTGGTGATCGTGCTGTTCCTCGCGATGGTCGCGTTCATCGTCTTTATGGGCGATGCCGAGCGCCGCATTCCGGTACAGTACGCCAAGAAGGTCGTTGGTCGTAAGATGTACGGCGGTCAGAACACCTATATTCCGATCAAGGTGAATATGTCCGGTGTTATGCCCATCATTCTGGCGGTGTCGATCCTCGGTCTGCCCGGGATCATCTCCAGCTTTATGTCGAAGGTCCCCACAGAGGGCTTCTGGGGCTGGTTCTTCTCCGCCTTCCGTGAGGACAGCTGGCTGTACATCATCCTCTACTTCCTGATGATCATCGGCTTTGCCTTCTTCTACGTGACCATTCAGTATAACCCCACTGAGATGGCGAACAACCTGCGTAAAAACGGCGGTGCCATCCCCGGCCAGCGCGCCGGCAAGTCCACCGCGGACTACATCAAGCGGGTGCTGAACAAAGTCACCTTCATCGGTGCGCTGTTCCTGGGTGTTATCGCACTGTTCCCGAGCCTGTTCGGCAAATTCAGCGGTGTGCAGGGCCTGACCATCGGCGGCACGTCGATGATGATCGTGGTCGGCGTTGCGCTGGAGACTGTGCAGCAGATCGAGAGCCAGATGATGATGCGTCACTACAAGGGTTTCTTAGATTAAGCTCTTGACGTAACGAGTTGATTATGCCGACGCCGGCGGTGTCGGTGTCGGCACACAACCTGTCAAAAAAGGAGAACTCTATGAACCTCATTTTGTTAGGCGCCCCCGGCGCCGGCAAGGGCACGCAGGCGGAGATCCTCTGCGAACGCCTGAACATTCCTACTATTTCCACGGGCAATATGATCCGTGAAGCGCTGAAAAGCGGCACTGAGATGGGGCTGAAAGCGAAGGCCTTCATCGAGGCGGGCCAGCTGGTCCCCGACGAGGTGGTCATCGGTATCGTCGATGAGCGTCTGCGTCAGGACGACTGCAAGAACGGCTTTATCCTCGACGGCTTTCCCCGCACCATTCCTCAGGCCGAGGCACTTGACCGTATGGGCGTGACTATCGACCGTGTGGTGGACATTAACGTCCCCGACGAGGTCATCGCCCGACGTGTATCGGGTCGCCGTGTATGCCTCGACTGCGGCAACACCTACCACATTGAGACGAAAAAGCCTCACGTGGACGGCGTGTGCGACCGTTGCGGCAGCACCCTTGTTCAGCGCAAGGACGACCAACCCGAGACCGTGCAGGAGCGCTTGAGTGTGTATCACGCGCAGACTGAGCCGCTCAGAGACTATTACGCCGCCGCCGGCAAGCTGCTGGTGATGGATGGCCAGATGGACATCCAAGAGATCGCGGAAAAGACGCTCGAGCAGCTCAAGGCCTAAGCGTATGATCAGCATCAAGAGCAGCCGAGACCTCGCCCACATGCGAGAGGCGTGCGTCATCTCGGCAAGAGCACTAAAGCTCGGCGGCGAAGCGGTACAGCCCGGTGTCACCACCGGAGAAATTGACCGCATCATTCGTCAGTATATCGAGAGTATGGGAGCCAAGCCCAACTTCCTCGGCTACGGCGGATTTCCCGCGAGCGCCTGCATATCGGTCAACGCGACCGTCATCCACGGCATACCCGGCCGCTACGTGATCAAAGAGGGCGATATCGTCAGCATTGATTGCGGCGCGGCGATAAACGGCTTTAACGGCGACAACGCTGCCACCTTTGCGGCGGGCAAGGTGTCGCGGGAAGCACAGGCGTTGATGGACGCCACGCGCGAGAGTCTGTACGAGGGCATCAAAGCCGCTCAGGCAGGCAACCGTGTGGGCGACATCGGCGCCGCGGTACAGCGGTATGTCGAGATGCGTGGTTACTCGGTGGTACGGCAGTTTGTCGGCCACGGAGTAGGCACGGATCTACACGAAGATCCCAGCGTACCCAATTTCGGTACACCCGGACGCGGCCCTAAGCTGCTGCCCGGGATGACCTTAGCCATTGAGCCAATGGTCAACGCCGGCACCCACGAGGTGAGCATACTCGGGGACGGCTGGACAACGGTGACGAAAGACGGCCGTTTGTCCGCGCACTTCGAGCATACGGTAGCGATCACGCCGAACGGGCCCGTCATTATGACCGACCCCGAAGGCAAGCTGCGGTAACAAACAACCGTGGCTGCAAAATATGGCAGCCGCAAGTGCCACGCACATTGAGGGAGGTTAATAACTATGTCGAAAGACGATGTGATCGAATTGGAAGGCGTCGTTGTTGAGGCACTGCCCAACGCGACCTTTCAGGTAGAGCTGGCCAACGGCCACAAGATCCTCGCGCACATCTCCGGTAAGCTGCGTATGAACTACATCCGCATCCTGCCGGGTGACAAGGTCACCGTCGAGATGAGCCCCTATGATCTGACCAAGGGCCGTATCACTTGGCGAACAAAGTAAGCAGGGTTTCACAGCCCTAAGTTCAAACGAACCGCGTCAATACGCGGAAGGAGGTATTCTTTATGAAAGTCAGACCTTCTGTGAAGAAAATCTGCGAAAAATGCAAGGTCATCAAGCGCAAGGGTCGCGTGATGGTCATCTGCGAAAATCCGAAGCACAAGCAGCGTCAGGGCTAATGCCGACGCAACGGAAAGGAAGGATTAACTATGGCACGTATTGCTGGTGTCGACCTGCCCCGCGATAAGCGTGTGGAGATCGGCTTGACCTACATCTTCGGTATCGGCCGTAAGACTGCCACGGATATTCTGGCAGCCACCGGCATCAACCCCGACACTCGTGTGCGGGATCTGACCGAGGACGAAGTTTCCAAACTGCGCGAGTACATCGACCACAACTGCACGGTGGAGGGCGACCTGCGCCGTAACGTTGCGTTTGATATCAAGCGCCTCATCGAGATCGGTAGCTACCGTGGCCTTCGCCACCGCAAGGGTCTGCCGGTGCGCGGCCAGCGCTCCAAGACCAATGCGCGTACCCGCAAGGGTCCGAAGAAGACCATCGCCAACAAGAAGAAGTAAGCAGGAGGGATTGTAAATGGCTGCTGCCAAAACAACTGCGCGCAAGGGTGCTCCCCGTCGCCGCAAAGAACGCAAGAACATTGAGCGTGGCGCCGCGCATATCCAGTCCACGTTCAATAACACTATTGTCACCGTCACCGATCTGCAGGGTAACGCTCTGTCCTGGGCTTCCGCCGGTGAGCTGGGCTTCCGCGGTTCCCGCAAGTCCACTCCCTTCGCTGCTCAGACCGCTGCCGAGACCGCTGCTAAGGCCGCTATGGAGCATGGCCTGAAGACCGTTGAGGTATACGTTAAGGGCCCCGGTGCCGGCCGTGAAGCCGCGATCCGCGCCCTGCAGGCCGCCGGACTCGAGGTCACGATGATCAAAGACGTGACCCCCGTCCCCCACAACGGATGCCGTCCTCCCAAGAGAAGACGCGTCTAATCCAACTGGAGGTGTAACCAAATGGCTAGATATACTGGTGCGGTGTGCAAACTCTGCCGCCGTGAAGGACAGAAACTGTTTTTGAAGGGCGAACGTTGCTATACCGGCAAGTGCGCTATCGACCGCCGTTCCTATGCCCCCGGCCAGCACGGCCAGGCGCGCAACAAGAAGGCGTCCGAATACGGCAAACAGCTGCGTACCAAGCAGTTCGCTAAGCGCTACTACGGTGTGCTGGAAGGTCAGTTCCGCCACTACTTCGCTCTCGCGGAGAAGATGGCCGGCCCGACCGGTGAAAACCTGCTCACCCTGCTCGAGTCCCGTCTGGACAACGTTGTCTATCGTATGGGCCTCGCGAGCTCCCGTGCGGAAGCCCGTCAGCTCGTCGGTCACAAGCACTTCTCCGTTAACGGTCGTACCGTGAACATCCCCTCCTTCCTCGTGAAGCCGGGTATGGTCGTCGCTCTGCGTGAGGGCCACAGCTCTCTCGACAAGTTCAAGGCGATCATCGAGACCAATGGCTCTCGTCCGGTTCCGCAGTGGCTGGAGACCAATAAAGAGAAGACCGAAGCCAAGGTCGTCGCCCTGGCGAAGAGAGAGGATATCGACCTGCCGATCGAAGAGACGCTCATCGTCGAGTTGTACTCCCGTTAATCGGGTCGCACACATCCTGTCTGACCGAAAGATTTATACGGCAAGGGCAGCACTCGCCTGCGTGCGATGCGCCCTATGCCAGTTACAAAGGAGGGTTTTTGCATGATCGAAATCGAGAAGCCCCGCATTGAAGCGCTGGATCTGGCGTCCAACGGCACCTATGGCAAGTTTGTCGTGGAGCCTCTGGAGCGGGGATACGGAACCACCATCGGCAACAGCCTGCGTCGCGTACTGCTGTCTTCCCTTCCGGGTGTGGCAGTTACCTCTATCAAGATCGACGGCATCCTCCACGAGTTTTCGACCATTGAAGGCGTCAAGGAAGATGTCACCGAGATCGTCCTCAACGTAAAGGGCCTCATCGCCAAGATCAACGGCGAGGGACCGAAGGTCGTGTACATCGAAGCGGAAGGTCCCTGCGAGGTGACCGCCGGCTCGATCAAGTGCGACAGCGAGGTGGAGATCCTGGTGCCCGATATGCACATCGCCACGCTGGGCGAGGGTGCGCGCCTGTTTATGGAGCTGACCTTGGATAAGGGTCGCGGCTATGTGCCCGCCGACCGCAACAAGCAGCTAATGAACCCCGTTATCGGCGTGATTCCGGTGGATTCCATCTACACGCCCGTGATGAAGGTCAACTACACCGTGGAGAACACCCGTGTGGGTCAGATCACCGACTACGACAAGCTGACGCTGGAGGTTTGGACTAACGGCGTGATCAGCGCGCAGGAGGCGGTGTCTCTGGGCGCGAAGGTGCTCACCGAGCATCTCAACCTGTTTGTCGACCTGTCCGGCGATGCGCTGGATGGCAGCCCCATTCTGGTGAAGTCGGATGATCAGGCGCAGCAGACGGTACTGAGCATGACGATCGAGGAGCTCGACTTCTCCGTCCGCTCGTTCAACTGCCTGAAGAGAGCCGGCATCAACACCGTCGAGGATCTTATCAGCAAGACCGAAGACGATATGATGAAGGTTCGCAACCTCGGACGCAAGTCCCTGGAGGAAGTTATCAACAAGCTGGAGTCGCTGGGCCTCGCCCTGCACGACGACAAAGAATAATTCCCGATTCACGGTGGATACTCAACGCCCCGTGATGATTTAGAAAAAGGAGTGAATTTCCATGCCCGGTACCAGAAAGTTAGGCAGACCGACTGCCTCTCGTATGGCTATGCTGCGTGCTATGGTTACGTTCCTGCTGGAGAACGGCCGGATCGAGACCACCGTCACCCGCGCGAAGGAAGTGCGTTCTCTGACGGAGAAAATGATCACCATCGCGAAAGAGCCCACCCTCGCCAACAAGCGTCAGGTGTTTGCTTTCGTGACCAAAGAAGCAGTTTCCAACAAGCTGTTCAATGAGATCGCGCCCAAGTATGCGGACCGCAACGGCGGTTACACCCGCATCATCAAGACCGGCGCTCGCCGCGGCGACGCTGCCGAGATGGCGATCATCGAGCTGCTGTAATTCTGCCGAGGATCAACAAAACGCAAAAGACCGTCCCGTAATCACGGGACGGTCTTTTTTGCATTTCTGCCCTTGTCAACGGCGCGCGGGTGTGGTAAAATAGACCCGTATGTGAGTTCTTCTCTGAAAGGAGATTATTATGACAGGCATTCAACGCACCGACAACACCTCCCGCTGCATCATCCGCGCTTGCTCGCTCGCGATGGTGTTTCTCGCGTTGGGGTTGGTCGTTTTTCTGTGGCTGCGCCACGCATTTCTACAAGAGAATGGCGGTGTCGAGGGGCAGGTCAACACCCTGCAGATGGCGCTGTACACCGTCGGTGGCAGTGCGCTGGTGGCGGCGATCGGCGCTTTGTGCGTAAAGGCGTGCCTGCCGATGGAGGAGAGCCATCCGCGAGGCGTATGGGCGTGTCCGCTGGCCGCCGCAGGGCTTAGTCTTGCGCTGATGGCGCTCGCGTACGTGCATCTCGGTGTATGGCCTGTAGGGGATAAGTCTATCCTGATGGTGGATATGCACCACCAGTACGCGCCGCTGATGAGCGAATTGCGGCATATGCTTATTGAGGGGGCGGATTTCACCTACTCCTTCCACGTCGGACTTGGCGCGAATTTCATTCCCTGCTTTGCGTATTATCTCGCCAGTCCGCTGAATCTGCTGCTGCTCTTCTTCTCTGAAGCGCATCTCGCAGAGGCTATTCTGGTCATCACCCTGCTTAAGAACGCGCTCGCCGCGGCGGCCTTTGCCGCCTGCGCGCAGTACATCTACCGCAAGCGCAATGCCGCGGTGGTGGTCGTGTCGGTGATGTATTCGCTGATGCTGTATATGCTCGCCTATTCCTGGAACATTATGTGGCTGGACGTGGTGGCGCTGCTGCCGATCGTCGTGATGTGCTTTGAGCGGATGCTGCGCGAGCGTAAGTGGCTCGGCTACGTGCTGACGCTGGCGCTCGCGCTGTTCAGCAACTACTATATCGGCTTTATGCTGTGCGTGTTTCTGGTGTTATATTTCATTGTCTGGCAGTTGCGTGAGGAACGCTCGCTCGGCGAGCGGGCGATCGCCACGGGGCTGTTCGCGGGCGGTTCATTGCTTGGCGGCGGTCTTGTGATGGCGCTGCTGCTGCCGACCGCCATCGCGCTCGGGCGCACCTCGGCGGCGGGGGATGCCTTCCCTGATTTCAAGGCCACCTTTGAGATGTTCGACGTGTTCGGGCGGATGTTTTACGGCGCGACGCCGACCATCCGCTCGGGCAACCTGCCGAATCTGTATTGCGGCGTGGTGGCGGTGCTGCTCGTGCCGATCTATGCGACACAGCAGTCGATCCCGCTTCGTCGCCGCATCTGCTACACCTTGTTGCTCGCGGTGATGTTGGTCAGCTGCACAATCAATCAGTGGGACCTCGTGTGGCACGGTCTGCACACCCCCAACGATCTGCCGTACCGTTTTTCCTTCCTTGGGTGTTTTGTGGTGCTGCTGATGGCGGTGCGGACGCTGACCCACCTTGCACAGATCACGCCAAAGCAGATCCTAGGCAGCCTGACCACGTGCGCCGCGTATCTCATTCTGTGGGAGAAGTTCGGCGGCGAAAAAGCCCCCGATTCGGAGCTGCTGTACATCAATCTGTTGCTGCTCGTTGTTTATGCGATCGTGCTGCTGGTCGGCGCTATGCGCCGTCTGCCCGTGCGCGCGGGGCGGCTGTTGCTGCTCGGTGTGGTAACGCTGGAACTGCTCTTCGGTACGTCGAGCACGCTGGATACGATGGACGGCAACGAATATTTCACCCTGCAGCAGAATTACGTAGACAACGACAAGACCGCGGCGACCGCGGTGGCGGTCGAGCGGGCGCAGGCGATCGCCGAGCAGGTGGGGGACGAGTTTGCTCGCATTGAGTATCTGCCGCGCAGCACCTGTATGGACACCGCCCTACACCATTACAAGGGCATTACGACTTTTGCGTCGAGCAACTCCTATGACACGACTCTGTTTATGGGGGACCTCGGCTATGCCATCAACGGCGTCAACAGCTATCTCTATCACAGCTTTGTCGCGCCGTCGGATTCGCTGCTGGGGCTTAAGTACATCATCCTCGACTTCTCGGTCAGCGGGCACAGTCAGCTGAAACTGATCGATTCGCTCGCGGTGGGCGAGGAGGAGCGCTACATTTACGAGAACACCACCGCGCTGCCCGTTGGCTATTATGCGACGGATGCTATTCGCGATTATGCGGGCGCAGACTACGCGCCGTTTGACAATCAGGAGCTGTTGTACAGCGGGATTCTCGGCGCGGAGGCGGAGATCTATTATCCTCTTGACCTCGAGCCGGAGGACGACAACTCATCGATCTACGGCAGCTCGTTTGTCAAGAGCGGGCAGATCACCGAGGGCTATTACAGCGGCGTTATCGATCAGCGCGGACAGTATTTCGCCTTTGTGGATTGCCGTGCGGCGGACAGCATTGGCGTGGCAGTGTATAAGGCGGACGGCGAACAGCAGAATCACTGGAACGTTACCACATACGAGCCGTACGTTATCGATCTCGGCACGTTATCGCCCGATCAGACAGTCGAGGTGACCATCTCGGCGGAAAGCGCGGTGTCGGGCAATATCCACATTGTGCGGATGGATGCCGCGGCGCTGGAGAGCGCCACCGCGGCGGTGCGTGTGCACGGTCTGACTATTACCGAGAGTACGGCGACTTCGCTCGCGGGCACGGTAACCGCTCCCGAGGACGGCGCATTGTTCCTGTCCATCCCCTACGACAGAGGCTGGACGGCTACCGTTGACGGCAAGCCTGCGGTCACCTTCCCTGTTGATAAAGATGTCGATGGCAAGGATGGTGCGATGCTGGCGGTGGAGCTGCTTGCGGGCGAGCACACGGTAGCGCTCAAATACCACGCCCCCGGTCAGACCATCGGTTTAGTGATCAGCCTTATTTGCGCGGCGCTCATCGCGGCGCTGTGGTTTGCCCAGCGCCACTTTGCACGAAAGCGCTCGGTGATCACCATCCCTACCGAGAAGTCTGCGTCCGACACGGAAGAAACCTCTGCTGACGCAGGGGAGGACACCTTTACCGAGTTTTTAAGCGAGATTGCTCAGTCGCCTGCTGAGCCGACCACCGAGGCGCAGCCGAGCGCAGCGCCTGAGACGGCGCCCGAGTCTACAGCGGCAGAACTCCCCGCCGAGCAACCCTCTGCGGAGGAGAAACCAACCGAATAAACAATATCGCCCCTGCGAAGACAACGTCTTCGCAGGGGCGATTGCTTTTTCTATGGTAAACTACCGCTCTTCGCGGAAGTAGGGGAGCCCCAGGCTCTGCGGCGGCTGATGCTCGCGCTTCTTACGCATGCTGGTGACGATGAGTACGACCAGTGTCACGATGTAGGGGAGCATCTTGACGGCGTATTGCACCATACGGTTCTCGCCGAAGTTCAGATAGGCGGGGAGCACGTACAGCGCACCGAACAAGAAGGAGCCGAGAATGGCGGTCCTGGGACGCCACAGCGCAAAGATGACCAGCGCGATCGCCAGCCAGCCGCGGTCGCCGAAGCTACCGTCGCTCCACGTACCGTAGGCGTAGTCCATAATGTAGTACAAGCCGCCCAGGCCCGCGATCGCACCGCCGACGATGGTGGAGACGTACTTGTAACGCGTTACGTTAATGCCCGCAGCGTCCGCCGTAGCGGGGTTTTCGCCCACCGCACGCAGGTTGAGGCCGACGCGGGTGCGCTGTAGCACAAACGCGGCAATCAGCGCAATGATGATGGCGAGATACACCAGAAAGCCGTAGGAGAGCAGCAATTCACCAACCGCGCCCCAATCCTCTGCGAAGGGCAAGGTCGCGCGGAAGAGAGAGCTTGAGCGCTTGACCGACAGCGAGCCGCCCTCGCCGAATAGCTGCGCCAGCGAGCCGCCGAAGAAGTCACCGATGCCGACGCCGAAGGTGGTCAGTGCCAGACCGGTGACGTTTTGGTTTGCGCGCAGGGTGATGGTTAGGAAGCTGTACAGCAAGGCGAGCACTCCGGCGCCGATCAGCGCAGCGACAAAGGGGATCAGCACGCCCAAGAAGGGGTTAAGCTCGCCACTTCCCACCGATTTCTCGTAAAAGAAGGCGCCGATAACACCGCACACACCACCCATATACATAATGCCGGGAATGCCGAGGTTGAGGTTACCGGATTTTTCAGTCAGGATCTCACCGGTCGAGCCAAAAATCAGCGGTGTGCCTTGCTTGATGGCAACGGCGATGAAGCTGCACAGGAAAATCAGCACGTCTCTCATTTGTCAGCCACCTCCTTTTTGCTGTGACGGAAATGGATCTGATATTGGATGAAGAATTCGCAGCCGATGATAAAGAACAGGATGATGCCCGTTACGATATCCGCGAGGCTGGCGTGCAGACGGAAGGTGGTCGCGATCGCGATCGCTCCCTGCTGCAGGAAGATGATCAGTGCGGTGGTGAGCACCATCGCGATGGGGTTAAACTTCGCCATCCAGGATACCATCATAGCGGTGAAGCCTTGTCCGCCCACCGTGTTGGGGCCGATGGTGTGGCCTGTGCCGTTGACCAGCAGGAAGCCCACCAGACCGCAGATAGCACCAGATACGATCATGGTACGCACAATGACATTTTTGACGTCGATGCCGATGTAGCGCGCGGTGTTCTGGCTTTCGCCGACCACCGATATCTCATACCCTTGCTTGCTGTGCTTCAGATAGATGTGGACGAGCACGCACACCGCGGCGACAATCAGGATGTTGAGCAGATACCGCTGACCGAACAGGCTCGGCAGCCATCCCGCCTCCGTCTGGCGGTTGATCACGCCGACGTTGCCGGAGTTTTTGGGGTTTTCCCACAGCACCTGCAGAATCTCGACGATCTTGATCGCCACATAGTTCATCATCAGCGTGAACAGGGTCTCGTTGGTATTATAGCGCGCCTTGAAGAAGGCGGGGATAACACCCCATAGCGCACCGGCAAGCACCGCCGCGATGAAGGATACCGCTATGATCAGCCAGCTCGGAGCGGAGCCGCCCATGTAGATCATACACGCCGCCGCGGCCATACAGCCCGCGAGCGTCTGGCCTTCTGCGCCGCAGTTCCAGAATTTCATCTTAAACGCGGGGGTGACCGCCAGACCGATGCACAGCAGGATCGCCGTGTTCTGCAACAGCATCCAGAATTTGCGCGGGGTGCCGAAGTTGCCTTCAAACATCTCGGCGTACACGCTCAAGGGGTTAAGCCCTGTGAGCAATACGATGACGGCGCCGGCGACGACCAGTGCCGACAGAATGGCGATAGCGCGTACCATCCACGCTTTCCACCAGACCATTTGATCGCGCTTGGTGATGTGGATCAGTGGCTCGTGATGCTTCTTGTGTGTCATGCCTGCTCACCTCCGCTCGTTTGTGTCATCAGCAGACCAACCTGCTCCTTGGTGGCGGTGCGTCCGTCGACAATGCCGGTCACCTTGCCACCGCCGATAACCAGTATGCGGTCGCAAAGCTCGAGCAGCACGTCAAGGTCTTCACCGACGAAGACGACCGCCACGCCGCGCTCCTTTTGCTCGTTGAGCAGGTTGTAGATCGTGTAGGAGGAGTTGATGTCCAGTCCGCGTACGGGATAAGCCGCCATCAGTACGGTGGGCGACGCCGCGATCTCGCGACCGACCAGTACCTTCTGCACGTTGCCGCCCGACAGACGGCGCACCGGCGTGTTGGCGCTGGGGGTAACGACCTCCAGATCTTCAATGATATGTTCGGCAAGGTCGCGGGGGGCCTTGCGCTCAAGGAATGCGCCCTTGCCCTTACGGTAGCTGCGCAGCATCATATTGTCGATGATGTCCATGTTGCCCACCAGACCCATACCGAGTCGGTCCTCGGGCACAAAGGACAGGCGCACACCCAGCTCGCGGATCTGCAGCGGCGTCTTGTTTTGCAGATTATCCACATTGCCGGTTTTCGGGTTGTGATAGAGAACGGCACCGCTGTCGCTCTTCTGCAGGCCGGCGATGGCCTCCAGCAGTTCGCGCTGTCCCGAGCCGGCGATGCCCGCGATGCCGAGGATTTCTCCGGCGTTGGCCGCAAAGGTCACGTCATCCAACACCTTCGCGCCTTGGCGATCGGTGCAGTTGATGTGGTGCACTTCGATGCGAACCTGCGGGTTCTTAGGTTCGCTTCGGGCGATGTTGAGAGAGATCTTCTTGCCGACCATCATCTCGGTGAGAATCGTTTCGTTGGTTTCGGCGGTGTTGACCGTGCCGATATACTCGCCCTTGCGCAGCACCGCCACGCGGTCGGAGAGCGATAGCACCTCGTGCAGCTTATGGGTGATGATGATGATGGCCTTGCCGTCGTCCCGCATTCGGCGAAGGACGGCAAATAGCTTGTCCGTTTCCTGCGGGGTAAGCACGGCGGTGGGCTCATCGAGGATGAGAATATCTGCGCCGCGATACAGTACCTTGAGGATCTCGACGGTCTGCTTTTCGGACACCGACATCGTGTAGATATTCTTCTTCGGGTCGATCTCGAAGCCGTAGCGCTCGCAGATGTCGGAGACGCGCTTTTCCGCCGCGGCGAGATCGTATTTGCCCGCCTCGTTGAGGCCGAGCACGATGTTTTCGGTCGCGCTGAATACATCCACGAGCTTAAAGTGCTGGTGGATCATACCGATCTTGTAGTCGAACGCGTCCTTCGGCGAGGCGATGATCGCCTCCTCGCCGTCGATGAAGAATTGCCCCTCATCCGGGAAATAGATGCCGGAGATCATATTCATCAGGGTGGTTTTACCGGAGCCGTTTTCACCAAGAATGGACAGGATCTCCCCTTTGTAAACGGTGAGATTAACATTGCTGTTGGCGACGACGCTACCGAAACGCTTGGATACCCCTTTCAGTTCGATGGCGGGAACAGCCGCCGCAGATTGTTGTTTCATCGCGGTACCTCCTTTTGCACTCAAAACATATCGCCGGTCGATATCTTTTCAAAGCAAAAACAACCTCAACAGGCGAGGCAGAAACTGGTCCGCCTCGCCTGTCGGGTTTTGTTACTATAGGGTTGTCGGTCTCTTACTTCGTGGTAACACCGTCGATGTCGATGTCAAAGTAAGGAGCGGAACGATACTCGGACTCAAGGAACGCACCGTCCTTGATGACCTCGGTGTCGCCGGTGAAGGCGGCGTCGCTGTCAACATCCGCGAGGTAGCTGGTCAGCTCCGCGCCGCCCTTCTTCCAGGTGTTGGTCGCGAACACTTCGAGCTGACCGTTGATGAGCTTCTGCTTCGCAGCGGCGATCGCCTCGGCAGTGCCGGCGGCGCAAGCGGTACCCAGAGCAGACAGCTCGACAGAGCCGGTCTCCAGAGAGCCGGTCCAGTCAGCGGGGATCTCCTTGCCGTTCTTCACGCAATCAATGATGAACTTGTAATAGGGAGCCCAGTTGATGCGGGAGGAGACGAGGAAAGTGTTGGGGCAAGCCGCCGCGGTGGAGCCGTTGTAGGAAACGTTGGGAACCTTGGCAGCCTCGCAGGCGTCGGGAGCACCCATCGAGTCAGCGTGCTGGCTGATGAGGACGCAGCCGTTCTGAATCAGCTGGTTAGCATACTCTTTCTCCAGGTCATAGTCGTACCAGGAATCGGTGTACTTGACGTCGATGGTGGCGCTGGGGCAGACAGAGCGAGCGCCCAGATAGAAGGAGGTCATACCGGACTTTACTTCGGCATAGGGCTTGGCACCGACGTAGCCGATCTTAGCCTGCTGAGCGGTGATCTTGTTGTTCGCGATCATCTCGTTGAGCTTCATGCCCGCCGCGATACCGGCAAGATAACGGCCCTCGTAGATGGAAGCAAATGCGTTGTGGAAGTTCTTCACACCTTCGGTGTGCGCCTTGGTACCGGTCGCGTGGCAGAACTGCACGTCCGGATAGTCCTTAGCGGCCAGGATCATGTTGTCCTCGTGACCAAAGCTGTCAGCGAACACGATGTCGCAGCCATCCTCAGCCAGCTCGCAAGCCTTGTTGTAGCAATCGTCGCCCTCTTCGGGGATGCCGGTGACGATGATAACCTGCTCGTCGGTCAGGCCAAGTTCTTTCTGAACCTCTTTCGCCGCGTTGATGAAGTTCAGGTCGTAGGTCGAGTTCTCATCGTGTAGCATGATGAAGCCGATTTTGAAATCGTCGTCCGCCTTGTTCTCACCGCCGCAAGCGACCAGAGAGAACATCATCAGAATTGCCAGGGTCAGTGCCAGAATCTTTTTCATGATTTACTCCTCCGTTTTGTTTATATTTTAACCGCCCGTGCGGTTACAGAGACGATGGGAGCGCGTAAGAAAAACATTACGCATAATAACTTATAGGTATATTATAGTCAGTATGGGGGTCATTGTCAATAAAATTGTCAACTTTTGTCGGTGATAAAATGGTGGTTTTTCGTTTCACTTGCGTGCAGCGGAGATGTCGTTACGCAGCTTCTCCCACGCCTCGGGATGCCGCACATAGTACAGAGGACATTCTTTTTTCGTGACATCGTGGTGACGGATGACATCGTCGGTGTTGAGGTCCCCGAGGTTGCACAGCCACGCGGTCAGCCGCACAAGCGAGGCGTAGGTCGCGGCAGAGAACTGCCCGCTCTCGTCGGGGTGGCATACCTCGATGGAGATGGTGTCGCGGTTGCGATTGTTGCTCGCGACCGAGCGCTCGTGCAGCGGAAGGCACTGCACCACCTCGCCGTCAAGCCCGACGACGAAGTGGGACGCCACCTCGGTGGTGGGTTGGTTAAAATAGTTGCGATTGCCCATCGCGGTGGTGGCGGGGTTGCCGACGTAGTGGATGACCACCCCCGTGAAATCCGCCAGCCGCGTGCCGTGGCGGGCATTTTCGTTGTCAATGTAGGCGACCTGTACCCAGTCGGGAACGGTCGCTTTTTCCAGCACCTTTACCCGCCGTGCCGCCCGCAGAGAGGGGGCGGTCAGCGCCGTCGCGGTGGCGCACACCGCGAGCAGAGCAAAAAGCAGTAGCCGCCGTAATATGCGGCGGCGACGGCGGTTACGCATAAAATCACCTCGTAGATAGGTATGCGGCATCAATCGCTCTTCTTCTCGGCAAAGGCAAAAAATCGCTGTCCGAGATAGTTAAGCCCTGTAAACAGGCACATACCGACGAGCATCGCGACATTGTCCCGCACCTTGTCGGTGGCGGCGAACAGCGCCCAGATGACGAGCGGCTTGGCAATGCCGTAGGCGATGCCGTAGCACACCGCGATATTCAGTGCGAAACGCAGGATCTCGCGCAGGGAATTGCCCTGTGAGCGGAAGGTAAAATATTTGTTAAGGAAAAAGCTCAGGATGCTGGTGAGGATATAGTTTGCCGCGGAGGACAGCCAGTAGCTGGCTCCCGCGAAATTATACAGCCAAAACATAATTGCGCTGCCGACGAGGGTGTTGATCACCCCGACGAGCAGGAATTTGAGTAGCTTTGCGTCGATGACCGCGCGCAGCCGTTGCCACAGAGAGGTCATGAATCCTTCCCCTCCCCGTCGAACGTCGTCTCGCTGATGATGTAGCGGGGGCGGCGCTTGACCTCGGCGTAGATCTTGCCGATGTATTCGCCCAGCACCCCGACGCACAAAAGCTGCACGCCGCCGAGGAATAGGATGATGCACATCGTGCTGCTCCAGCCGTTGATGGTCAGGCCGCTGAAATGCCGTGTCAGCGTCCACACGATCATCACCAGACTGATAAAGGACACGCCCAGACCCAGCGCTGTGATCATTTTCAGCGGTTTCGTCGAGAGGCTGGTGATGCCGTTTGCCGCGAGGGACAGCATCTTGCGCAGCGGGTAGTGGCTCTTGCCCGCGACGCGTTCGGTGCGGGTGTAGTAGACGCTGCCCGAGCGGTAGCCGACGAGCGGGATAAGTCCGCGCAAAAAGAGGTTAGCTTCTTCAAATTGCGCCAGCCCGTCGAGCGCGCGGCGGCTGAGCAGGCGGTAGTCGGCGTGGTTGTACACGCTCTCCGCTCCGAGGCGGTTCATCAGCTTATAAAACAGCTGCGCCGTGCCGCGTTTGAAGGCGGTGTCGCTCGTGCGGTCGGCGCGCACGCCGTATACCACCTCACAGCCCGCGGCGTATTCGTCGAGCATCGCGTCGACGGCGTTAATATCGTCCTGTCCGTCGCAGTCGATGCTGACGGTGACGTCGGCGTGCTCGCGCGCGACCATCAGCCCCGCGAGCAGGGCGTTCTGGTGTCCGCGGTTGCGCGAGAGGCTGATCCCCTCGGCGAGCGGGTTATCCGCCGTCAGGGAGGTGATGATATCCCACGTGCCGTCGCGGCTGCCGTCGTTGACGAACAGCACGCGGCTGTCCGCGTGGATGCGGCCGCTCGCCTGAAGCGCGCGCAGTTTGTCGAAAAACAGCGGTGCGGTCAGCGGCAGTACGGCTTCTTCATTGTAGCAGGGGATAACGAGAAACAGGATGGGGCAGGTAGGATGGTTCATTGGTACACCCTCTTATTCATAAAGTTTGGCAAGGCCGCCCTCGCTGGTCTCGCGATAGCGGTGGGAGAGATCCCGCCCCGTTTCGTACATCGTCTGCACCACGAGGTCAAAGGAGATCTTACGGCTGTTGGTGAGGAAGTTGGCGAGACTGACGGCGTTGATGGCGCGCATCGCGGCGACGGCGTTGCGCTCGATGCAGGGGATCTGCACGAGGCCGTAGATCGGGTCGCAGGTCAGCCCGAGATGGTGCTCGAGCGCGATCTCGGCGGCGTACTCGATCTGCCCGAGCTGCATGCTGAATAGTTCACCGAGCGCGGCGGCCGCCATCGAGCAGGCGGTGCCGATCTCCGCCTGACAGCCGCATTCTGCGCCGCTGATGGAGGCGTTGGTTTTGACGAGGTTGCCGATAATACCCGCCGTCGCGAGCGCGCGGCAGATCTCGTGGTCGGAGAATCCGTGCTTCTGCTGCTCATAGTAGAGCACCGCAGGCAGTACGCCGCTCGCGCCGCAGGTCGGCGCGGTGACGATGCGCCCGCCCGCCGCGTTTTGCTCGCTGACCGCGAAAGCGTAGGCGCAGACGAGGCGATTTTCCCGCGTCTCGCGGGTCTCGTCGATGTGGTTCTGGGAGTAGAGGTGCTTTGCCTTGCGCTGTACTTGTAGGCGGCCGGGCAGCGTGCCTTCTTGCCGCAGCCCCTCGACGACGCACGCTTTCATCGTCTCCCACACGGTGTGCAGGTAATCGAACAGCTCGCCGCCCTCCATCTGTTCGGCGTATTGCCACAGCCGCAGCCCGTGCGCCTCGCAGTAGTCGGCGATCTTGGCAAAGGAGTGCAGCGGATAGACGTCGCGGTTTTCCTCGAGGGTCTCACCCTCGATCTCGATCTGCCCGCCGCCGACGCTGTAAACGCGTGCGGTGCCGAGCGCCTCGCCGTCCGTATAGGCGGTCAGCTCCATCGTGTTGGGGTGGGGTAGGTCGACAGCGTCGGTATCGCGGATGATGTCAGTTGCGATTGGCGCGAGCGTCTCGCGCACGATGGCGGTGGTGTCGTGTCCCTCGGCGGTGTAGGCGAGCGAGCCGAACAGCGTTACCGCAAAGCGATCCGCGGCGGGATAGCGCTCTTTCATATACAGGCACGCCTTTTCAGGGCCGATGGTGTGGGAGCTGGACGGCCCGCGCCCGATCTTATACAGTTCCTTAAGGGAACACATTCGGTCAGTCACAGAGGATCACCTCGTCTTAATCAATATCTAAATGATAGCATAAAACAGCGTACGGTGCAAGGATTTATGCGGAAATTATGGCTATACTAATTTCGAAAGGAGCGTGAGAGTGATGGAAGAAGAGCGCAAACGCCCGCGGGTGTTGCCCGAAAAGCCGAAGATCGCGCCGGTCGACCCCGTCATCGCGGGGGAGAAGCTGGCACAGCAGGGGGATAATATCGTCTCGGATATTCTCGGCAGCTATACCGGCACGCCGGTCGACGGCGGCAAACCGCAGCAGGACGCGGACGATCTTTAAGCAACCATCCAAAAACACCGCGTTGTCCTAACGGGACAACGCGGTGTTTTTGTGCTTGGGAGAAACGAAAAACAATGCTTTCACAGCGAAAGACGCGCCGCCATAACGGTAATATCGTCAGGGTGATCACCCTCAGCGGCGCGCGCCGCGTCGGCGATGCGGTCGGCGAGAGCCTGCATCGTCTCGCCCGCGGGGCGGTCGCGCAGCAGAATTTCGACGGGCGCGAGCCCGTCGCACAGCGCCCCGTCGGACAGCATCAGCAGAATATCGCCGTCAGCGAGCCAGTCGGCGCAGTGCTCGAAGCGGATGTCGGTGAGGATGCCGATCGGCAGCGAGGGGCGCTCGAGGCGCGATACCCGCGTGCCGCTGCACAGAAGGGTCGCGGTCGCGCCCGCCTTGTAGAGATCCAACCGTCCCGAGAAGGTGTCGATCACCGCGACGTCCAGCGTGGCGAGGCTTTCCTCGCGGCTTTTGATGAGCAGCGCGGCGTTGACGCTGTGCAGGATGCTGTCGGGGCTAAAGCCCGCCTTCCACAGGCGGGAGCTAAGCCCTACCGTCATTGCGCCGTCCACCGCAGCGCGCCCGCCGCTGCCCATTCCGTCAGACAGCATCAGCACGGTGCGTCCGTCGGCGGTGAAGGTGTCGGTTGCGTCGCCACACAGCTTTTCGCCGTCGCACATCCGCTGGGCAAGCCCGATCTCCACGTGATAGCGCGGCGGCTCGGTCAGGGTGATGCGCACCTCGCTTGCGCAGGGCTCGGCGATGGGGGCGGCGAAGGTGCAGGCGCACGCCGCCTGCATATCCCGCAGCCAGCGCCCGCCGCTCAGCCGCACGCCGACGTCCTCGGCGAGGATCTCCACTGTCAGACGGTTGCTGCGCCCGCGGGTGCACAATGCGTGGCGAACGGGCATCCCGTGGTCGGCGCATACCGCCGCCACCCGCCCCGACAGCTCAACGTCCACCTGCTGCGGATCGCTCATATCCTGCGCGATGGAGTCGAGCAGCCCAGCCATCCCGCTGAATTGGTCATTGACCGAGTGCTGGATCTCCCCGAGCCGCCGCCAAGCGGCCTCGCGCACGATGTAGCGTTCATAGTCGCGGTTAAGACGGTCGGTCAGCCGTTCGGGCTGGCGGCAGTGCGCGGCGGGGTAGCCGAGCAGATCGGTCGGGGAGACCTGCCCACGGGATTTCAGCAAGGAGACGAGGCGCTCGAACGCCATCTGTATCTCCTCGGCGTGCTGTGCCCAGCAGACCGCCTGTAGCGGGCAGGCGCCGCACACCGCCGCGCGGCAATCGTGCAGGATGGCCGAGGTATCTGGGGCGCTGTGATGTGAGAGCCGTTCGGTGACGACGCCGACGGTCTGTCCGATCTCGGTCATGGTGTTCGCCGCCACCTGCAGGCGCATAGTCACGGCGCGGCGCACACCCTCGACGGCGGGCAGCTCCCGACCGCGCAGGATGAGCCGATGCAGGCGGCGGTCAAGACTCGGCGGCAGCAGTAAGAACAGCACGCTCGCCGCAAACAGCTCGTATAGCCGCACGACCGTGTTGTCGGCGCTCTCGGTGAGGGTGAGGATGCCCGCCGCTACCAGAAAAGCGGCGGACTGTGTGAGCCGCCCGAAGCGGGAGAATACCCCCGCAAGCAACCCACCGAAGGCGAGCGCGAGCGCCAGCGAGAGCTGTCCCGGCGCGGCGAGGGCGGTAGCGGCGCCGATGATGACCCCCGCCATGCTGCCTTCCTGCTCCTGTCCGGCGCGTGCGAGCACCAGCACCATCCCCGCGGCGAGTACTCGCCCGGGGGCGAAGGCGCCCACGGTGACGGTGGAGGCGGCCATCAGGATGATCGCGCCCGTGAGGATGAGTGCCGCTTGCTGCGGCGGGGTGATACCGCGGGTGTCGTCGGGCTCCTGCAGACGGCGGGAGAATCCTACCGCCGTGCGGAAGAACAGCGAACAGCCCGCCGCGACCCCGCTTTCCGCGATCAGCACCACCACGCGGTAGCCGTCCAGACCGATAGCACTATACATCGCCAGCCCCGTGGCGAGCGAGGCGACAAAGGCCGCCAGCGGCGGGATGAAGGAACGCTTGTCCCACTCGGGGATGGCGGCGAGCACCCAACGCACACCGCCGACCGCCGCAACGGCGGCTATGTAGCGCAGGGGCGCGGCAGTGTCCCCGAGCAGATACCCCACCGCGAGGGAAAACAGCACAGGCAGTAACGGCTTGTCCATCGCGGCGGCGAGGCTGATGCCGAACGGGGTCATTTGCCCGTACAACGCGGCGCGGGGGATGAGCAGGCCGAGCAGGCACCAGAGCAGCGTCACCGCGCCGCTCTGCCCGCGGACGGCGGGCGCGGCGGGGACGGGGGTAGATTTAGCGGCGGATTTCATAGGCGATCGTCCTTTCTGTTTGCGAAGATGGCAGTTGGTATCAGTATACTCGCCCGCGGCGGCGCTTTCTGTCGCAAGCGCGGAGAGAAACGGCAAACCGTTTGACGCAGAACGACAGCGGCGGCCATTTCCCGTTATGTCCCGCCGAAAAACATTGACATTTTCAAAAATTTCCAGTAGTATAAAATTGTTCCTCGAATACGGTGGGGACGATTTTGGATATGATAGATAACGGGAGGAATCGTTATGAAAAAGAAAACTTGGATCATTCTCGGTGCCGTTGTTGCCGCTATCGTGATCGTGGTCGCGCTCATTGCAGGCACCTACAACAGCCTTGTGTCTCTGCAGATGACCGTGGAGGAGAAGCAGTCCACCATTCAGGTCGACTTGCAGCGCCGCGCGGATCTCATTCCGAATTTCGTCGCGTCGGTGAAGGGCTATACCGACTATGAGCAGTCTACGCTGCAGGCGGTGACCGAGGCGCGTGCCGCCGTCGGCAAGGCGGCGAACGCGGGCGAACAGGCGGCGGCGAACGAGCGGCTTGACAGCGCCATCGACATCTGGGTGAACGCCGTCACCGAGGCGTATCCCGAACTGAAAGCCAGTGCGCAGTTTATCGCTCTGCAGGATGAGCTCGCGGGCACGGAGAACCGCATTGCGGTCTCCCGCAAGGATTATAACGACGCGGCGAAGAACTACAACACCGCCATCCGTAAGTTCCCCAAGAGCATTTTCGCGGGGATTTTCGGCTTTGAGAAGGTGCCCTTCTTCGAGGCGAGCGAGGGTGCCGAGCAGGTGCCGACCGTGTCCTTTTGAGTGAGCGGGCATGAGGAAGGGTAAAATTGTTTTATGTCTGTGTGCGGCATTGCTGTTGCTGCTCGCGGGCTGTGATGCACAGCAAGCGGTTGCCTATCCTGAGCCGACCGAGCGGTTTTTCGTCAACGACTTCGCCGATGTGATGACCGACGAGGACGAGCAGACGGTGTACGAGGCGGGGGCCGCGCTGTATCAGGCGACCGACGCGCAGATCGTGCTGCTGGCGGTGAGCGACCTCGGCGGGCAGAGCCTGGAGGAGTATTCGCTGCACATCGCGCGCGACTGGGGCATCGGCGATGAGGAGAAGGACAACGGTATTCTGCTGCTGTTCACCCCCGACGGCCCGCATTCCCGCATCGAGGTCGGCTACGGACTCGAGGGCGCGGTCAACGACTCCAAGGCGGGGCGCATCCTCGATACCTATCTCGTGCCGTGGTACGAGGAAGAGGATGCGTGGTCGAAGCAGCTCACCGATACGTACAAGGCTATTCTCAACGAGGTGTATTTTGAGTACGGCCTGACCGAGAATATGCTGGAGGTGGATACCCCCATCTACGACGACAGTGGCGATTGGGCGCTGGTGATTCCGATGCTCATCGTGCTTATCATCCTGCTGGCGAGCAAGCGCGGCGGGTTGTTCTTCCTACCGTATTTCGGCGGGTTCCACCATCATCACGGCGGTGGTGGCTTCCACGGCGGCGGTTTTGGCGGAGGCGGAGGATTCCGCGGCGGAGGCGGCGGCTTCGGTGGTGGCGGCGCCTCGCGGTAATAACGAAAAAACAGGCTTGGTCTGCACGCAGACCAAGCCTGTTTCTGTGTTGTTCTAATTTATATCACTGCTCCGAGATATTGCGCGAGGGCGACCATCAGCGGCATCGTCGCGAGGGCGAGCAGCGTGCTGATGGATACGAGGTTGACCGACAGCAGCGTATCGCGCTCGTAACGGGTGGAGAACATCGTTGTCGCGGTCGCGACGGGCGCGCAGATGCAGATCATACACGAGGTGAGTAGCGTTCCGCGTACACCGACGAGCAGCAGCCCGCCGAGCGCGAGTAGCGGGACACCAATAAGGCGCAAGGCGATGCACAGATAGCTTTGCTTGTCTTTCAGCGCGTCGAGGATGTCGGTCTGCGCAATGTAATAGCC
>JAEIGA010002755.1_pt1 | contig 27843 bp, 42 predicted proteins | sample 9270691 | NCBI WGS metagenome assembly JAEIGA01 (sample SAMN17057246, study PRJNA624740) | gut metagenome | biome: biome; isolation source: fecal sample | host: Bos grunniens | place: China: Xizang | collected 2019 | reverse complement strand
CCAAAATTCCGTTATTTTCTTCGTGCGTAAATTTGCCCACTACCCCGCGCTCGGCGGGGGAGAGAGCCTGGTATACTACCTACCCCCCTGTTAAATGGTTTTTAAACTATCACCATGATACAATATATTTATAATGACAAAACCAAGAACGAAAGGGGCGAGGCGAGATCCTCGCAAAATAAATTCAGCGTTGCGAAACACACTTCGCAAGCGTGTTCTTGCAGCTTATGATACCTGTGCAATTTGTGGGAGGGAGGTAGACAAAACACTCCCCTACCTTGACCCGCTTGCTCCTGAAGTAGATGAAATTATTCCAGTATCAAGAGGTGGTTCTCCATATGACTGGGATAACTTACAACTAGTACACCGCATCTGTAACCAGCGCAAGGGGAATAAAATGACGGGGGATATTGATGTGAAAAAGGTTGAGAACCCTACCCCAGTATCGAGAGCGTGGTAGTTATAAACTGCTTAGGATATCGTGCCATTTCTTATTGTTTTCTTCGATTGTAGTGCCGGTTGGTGCTTTCTTACAGAATACTTTCTGACCCCAGAACGCATAGGTCGCCGCATCTAGTGCCACGGTGGATAAGTTCTTTGACATAGTTTCCCAACCGAATCCACCATACCTACCCATTTGTCGCATCTTCGTGACTCGTACTGTCTGATTCAATAGTGGCTGGTTGTAGTGGCTGAACTCGCCTTTCTGAATCGCATCATATACGAACTGATGCGCAGCCACAATCTCTTTCATGTTAGGTTGCACAATCTTCTTTGGTGGTACACCAGCGCGTGTCAGTTCTTCGTATAGAATGGCTTGGCCAGTCGCACCATCAATAATAATCTTCGCCGCATCATGCCAGCGGTCAATAAGCCATTTCGATAGTTTTGCCCAGCCCTCACTCATTGGTCTCTGCATCACAATTTCCACATGAATCTTGCCGTCTGTGAGTGGTAATGCAGCCGCTAGTGAATAGTCGGAACGGTCAGGGCTGAATTTCACTGCATATACCGGCCTGAATCCTTCGTCATATTCCGGTTTTTTGGTATAGAGTTTATCCCACGTCTTTTGCGCTATGGCGCGCTTATCTTCCACGCCACTCCACCATCCGAGTCTCATGCGGTTGAAATTATCACTCGATAGGCTCGTGGACTCAGCTTCTACAGCACTTGGCAGTAGGAAATGACCGAGGCTAGGATTTGCCTTATACCATGCCTTCTTGTCTTCGCGATCAGTCAGTTTGTCTACGCTCCATTCCGTCCATGCACCTGGTGCGCCACTTAGTAACTGCTTACGATTCCGTGGAAATACCTCACCTACAGAGGTGGCGACTGGTGGCGTTCCGCAATATATCACTTGCGGATTACCGGACTTTGCAGCCGAAATAGTCGGCATCAAAGTCGCCTCGTGGTCATCTGTCATATCCGCCGCCTCGTCACATATAAGTTCGTCATTAGTCGTACCGAGCCCACCCATCCGTGTTCTCGTAGTAAAATGATAGATCGCGCCGTTCTCAAACTCAATATAGGCATAATTACGCGGTTTATTCCGGAACCGCGGTGTGAGCAGGTTGAATATTTCCTCATACGGATTCTCATAGAAGAAGTCCTGAATCCGCCGTTTCACCACATCTGCCGTCTGCTGTTGCTGTGCAGTGAATAGTCCAATAGCCTTCCGAAATATAATTCCATAAATAATGCGCGCCACAATGACTTCCGTTTTGCCGTTCTGCCGTGGAACTGACAGACCGCATCGCAAATTCACAAAATTGCCGTTTTCGTCTTCCGCCAACCACCGTCTTAGTACCAGTCTTTGCCATGGTAACAGTTTTGTGCCGTATTCATCAAGCAATTCGAACAATAATTCCGCCTTTTCGGTATCGCCTGGCTGATACAAATCAATTCTTGGCTTTTGGCTCGCTTTTAACACTCTTTTTCTCCTTAGACGATACTTTGGTCGTCTTTTTCTTTACAGTAGCCTTAGAACGCGTTTTAGAGGCCTCTTTTTTCGCCGGTTTTTTCGTTTTTGCAGGTTTTTTGGGCATTTGGGCTTTTTCAAGCACTTTTTCGAGCACCGTGCCTTTCTTCGGCTTTCGGCTCCGGATTTCGCGCAGTTCTTTCCGGAATATGTTGATATTTTGCGTCAGTCGCGCCACTTCCTGCTGGCTAATATTGGATGTATTGAGTTGTTGCACGTTCTCACGAATCAACGCCTCGTAGAACTCCTCGTCATCATCACCCACGGCAACATCCATAATTGCCTTGTCGTTATCGGCTTTCAAACGCCCTTGGTATAGTTTGTCCATCTTTGATGGATTCTCCAAAATCTCCTGCCAGCGTTCGAGCGCTGCATAACCTTCTGTCGGTATTTCGTCTTTAAAACGCTCAAACAGTGCTAACTTGCCGGCCGGTTGTTTTCGGAAGAACTCCAGCCACTGGCTGTAGTCGTATTCTTCCTCCGGTAGACCGGCTTTGAGATATGCCATGCTAACGCATTTGAACTTTTCCGCTTTGACGGTTTTTTTCTTCGCTTTTGTCGTCTTCTTCTTCGCAGTCGTCATTTTTCGAACCTGCTCCTCTTATTAAATCGCTTTCGAACAAACTCACCAACCGTGCCTTCTCTAAAACTCGTGTCAGAAGTCGAAAGAAACTCCCAGTCATTTTCTACCGCATACATTTTCGGGTATTTCGGCACCTTTACCTTCATATCGTGCTTTGATTCGCCACCAATCTTCCAATAATTACCATATAAACTCCGAAATGCCGGAGTATCTGGAAACCTATTCAGCACTTCAAGTGCTTTTTTGCGGTTGATAAGTAATGGCTTGTGTACTTCGTAATTATAAGTAGTCAAACCAGCCTCTCGGAGCGTTTTTTCGGCCTCTCGCAGTCGATTCGTATAATCATCTGCGTGTCCTTGCTTTCTTTCGACTCTTTCAATATAAGGTATCAATTCGCCATTATAACATGGTGGCACATCCAAACCAGCCGGTTTCAAAACGTAGAAATCATCATTGAATAACCAGAAATCCTCCGATATTTTATCGTTCTGACACACCTTCCGGATCATATTCCGCACATTATCCCACTTATTCAAACCATCCTGCACGACATTGAATTGCCTATCCGGCACTAATCCATCTGGTCGTCCTCCGCAAAACCATACATACCGATGAGGCCAGTTAGCATCGACCGACCGCAGGGAATAGCGCAGTTCTTCATTCGATATCGCATCTTTAAGGAAATATACCACATCATATTTACCCTTAGATTCTCTACCGAAACCATACTTCCGGTATATTTTTGATGCTCGATGCTGGTTGATCACCAATTCTAGCCATGCCTTCTTACCACCGTCCGTTTGTTTATCTCTCAAAGTACAAAGTTCCTTATCTAGTAAGTTTATGCGTTCCAAACTTAAACTATCGCCTCTCGTGAGCGATTCATTATCATCCAAGCAGTGTATCACCGTAACTGGTGATGCATGATATAACCCATTATTTGCGAGTATACACTTTGCATTGAACAGTGCATCTTCACCAAACGCCATCCCACGTTTGAATCGAATCTTATTCTTGTCTAGGAACTCCTTCTTATAGAGTTTATTCCAGACATACACCCAATACCTCGGTATATCGCCGAATGAGTAACTGCCTTTTGGCGAACAGTGCGGAATATAATTCAATAAGTCGTAAATTCGACACCGATACTGTCCAAACTGGTAGATATTATATCCGCGCCAAAGCACTGCTTTCATATTTTCCAACGCATTCGGTGTAAGCAGGTCGTCCGCATCCAGAAATGTAATATAATCGCCCTCGGCTTTATCCATGCCGTAGTTTCGTGCCACCGATACCCCACCGTGTTTGATATGATATACCTCAAAGCCTAGTTTCTCGTATTCGTCACATATCTTTTCGCTACCATCAGTGGAACCGTCATCTACTACTATTATTTGCGCACTTTTGTCGCGCTGTGTATAAACGCTGGCAAGGCACCGCCTGAGAAACGGTGCCTTATTGTAAACTGTGATTATTAGACTAATCATTTTCAAATGCCTCCACATATATCTCAGCCCTAGGATTTTCTTTATCGATTCCGCAATTTCTAATCGACAGACTCGACAGCACAAAACAATTATCATCCGGTATCACATTTGACTTAACTAAACCATCAAGTATAGCGGTGGCTTGATTATCCAAATCCCGACGGTGGTTGTCTTTCTGCCAAATTTTAATATCAATTTTATATGACTCACCTAATTTCGGATTCCATCCTTGCTGCATAGCCTGTTCTTTAAACAACCACATCATTCCAATTTCCTGTCCCTTAGCGTTTCGGTTCGATACAATGACCGGTCGCCCTGTTCGGCGATTCGTTACAATCCGTTTGCTGTTCTTCTTGCTATATATCACCCCTGGGTATACCAATTTAACATAATCTAGCCATTGAGGACGTTCCATGACTGGCATATATTTAATCGTGTCAGTTTTACTCATTTTCCTCCTCAATTACGCCTTCCGATAATCCACCCCACCTTACCTTTTCAATGACTAGTTTCGGAAGGTCTTTGTTAGGTTTCATTTCATTCTTTGGTTTCATTCGCTCTCCTTCCAATTTCTTATTACTTTGCATACTATTTCATCCATAACACGTTCCTTTAACTCGGTAACATCAAAGTCGTCAGCCTGGATTTGCGACAGTACCTTTTCGAACTGTTCTGTTTTGCACCACTCATCAACTATTCGGTCAACGATTCTACGAGTAATCATGTCTGGCAATATTGACAATGCCAGATCATCCAACTCTACCGTGATATTGCCTTGCATCATTCTTCACCTCCGAAAAGCAAGTCTAGGTCTTTTGTATATTTTCCATCAGAATCTGTTGCATCATCTATATGGGCCTTAATTATTAGTTCTCCACTTATATTGTCATCATATATGTATTCCCACTCCCACATTTTTGGTCTAAACTCTTTATCTTTCAACCGCTTCCAAGCCTTGAGCTTTTCTTCAACGATATTCAGGATTTTGATTTTCTCCAAATCTCCACTATAATACGAGTGTTCATTACAATATTCACCTATAGCATCAAGGACAATATCGATTTCGCTTATATCTTTCGGTTCCTCATAATCTTCCCACTCCCTGTTAAGTTCAGCGAGAGATTCGTAAATCGCTCTATGTTGTGGATTTATCGCTACACCATCGACAATAGGATAATACACAATGATTGCATTGTTGCTTGTCTGTGCTATATCACCTATCTCCCCCGTCTTTTTATTCTTGAGCTTCATTTTTTCACCTCCTTTTAAGATTTCAGTTCTCTAATCTGGTATTCAAGGTTTCTAATTTCAGCCTTGAGTTTCTCATTTTCAAGCACCACGCTAGAATATGCAGCCTTATACCAAGCACGGCCTTTCTTAGCCTTTTGCCACTCGCGCCTATACCAATCTTTCGTATACATTGTTTTGCCTTTCTCTTATGGTTATATCTTTCGTATGCTTGGTGACATTCGTCACAAAGAACTGTTAAATGGATATTACCCCCCCCACGTGGTGCGTTGTGAGGTTTGCGGTTGATCCACACAACGAACACCACGGTTGCTGTCTTATCGCTTTTCGCCTTTGCATTTTATACCTGTTATTGTACTTATACGTTCCACATTTCCGCTTGAATCGCCTGTTTGCCATTCTGCTTATTCGCCTTTGGCGTATATGACACTTGGTACAACACTTTGCCTTCGGACTCCGACTGAATATACAAATTTTGTGACACTCTGGACACCTCCGAGGCTTAAAGAACGTGTGTTTCTTAATCCGAATCACCATCTTGTGCCTCACATTCGCTTACCACATCATGCCCACAGTACCACTTTGCCGCCTTATTCAGTTCCTGCACATCCTGCACCTTTAATCCACCAAATCTATCCCTAAAACTACTCATTTTACCTCCTTTTGCACCTAGTTATTTTATTATCACCATTGCGATAATTAGTATGATCACTGCGATGATAATCATCCCGATTATCTTCTCTACGCTGGCGTAGATTTCGCCCATAATCGTGTTCTTCAGCACGTTTATTTCGCTAATAATTTCGTTGTCGCTTTCGCCATCATCGAGATACCCAGCCGACATCAACAGTTCCGGAATGTTTTCTTTGGAGAGTTTTCCGTCATCTACTGTTATTTTGGCGAATCCGGCTTCCAACACTTTCTCCGGTTCCGGTTTCGCTGCCTTTTTGACGTGACATCCGGCGTATTTGCCAATGTATTCTTCGTAACTACCAGTCCTCCGAATCCGGTTGACCGTAGAAACTCCGATTCCGAACCTCTTCGCTATTTTCACGTCATCTTTCGGCTCTTTCGCCACTGCTTTCACTCCAGCCCATAATGCCTCGGTGAGTTTGTCTATTCTTTTTGCTTTTTTTGCCATACCCTGTGACCTTTCCTTCGTTTTGCCTGATTTCCATCCGTTACACACACTCATATAGAGGTTATAAAATTTAGGGGGTATATTTAATACCATAATGATAAACATAACAAATCATCGAGTGTGCCGAGGAAGTTGGTCAAGTGGGCTATTGGAACCCCACAACTCCCCTTGCTCGTGTCAATGTGCTCATAGAGCTATCCGCGTTGTTAAACGTGTGCTTCTGCTGTTTCACGATGCAGAATCGTATCGCAGTCTACGTTTGATTGCAAGTTCCTGCAAAGTTTAAGGTCATACACTTTATTAAATTTATCCAGGTAACTTGGTAGCGGATGGGAACCAGGCAAAACATATTGTTAAAGTGATATAATTGCGGGCTACTTACCCTCGTCTTTGTGGACTACGAATCCACCGGTTGCATCCACCATTTTTTCACTCGACCGGATGCCTCGTATCTTTTGATGGGCATTGAATATAGATTCCATTGCCTCTTTTGCCTTGTCGAGATCAGTCTTCGATTCCAACTTCTTTACAAAGTTATTCAGAAGTTCAAAGTCTGAATAATCGTTCTCGCGAACAACTTGTTGTGGACTTTCGTCCATTCTTCTCCTAAACATTGTTGATGTTACCTCCTAATTTCTTTACGGTGGCGATATATATTCTCAGCCACCACTTATCTTTTGTCTGGTGGTATTGCTTGCTGGCAAGCATTTCCAAACATTCGAGAATCGCTCGTTCCGTCATCTTTCGAACTCCTTCCATAACTCACTATCGAAGAAGTTATCGATATCGAGCCTTCCATTATCCTTCAAATACTTCAGCCTTGTCATTTCTGACCGTAACTGACCGCGCGTGGCGTGTGTCTGTAAGTACTTATCTACTCTTTGCAAATCGCTTGTCGGAAACTTCGTCTCGTAATTCAGCCAACGGCAAATGGTATTTAACTGTGAATATGTCGGCTTATCCTCCCAAGCCATTGTTACCTCCTTTCGCACCTACGGTAAACGCGTTACCGGCGTTGAATTTACTTCGATATATTCATGGTGATCCAAATCTCCGTTCAAACCTATCAGAATCACCAGTAGAATAATTGTAATAATCGCTAATATCTTTTTCATTTTTCCTCCTTGTGTTTGTTTTGTAGTTCAGTTATCAGCCCGATGCTAGGGGCTATAAGAAATCAATGGGCAACTTAAAAAGACTCTTATAACTGCGCAATATCCCCTAGCATTGGACTGACAACTGTTTTGACCATCCCCGCAGTTTGCGACATGGTCAAAAATAATATGTTTTGTTGGCGATACCTAATTGTTAATGAACAGCCGATTCCTCGTAATCAACCAGAAAAACAGACTCGACCTGTGTGTTATCAAAAAACAGCTCAATTTGAGCTGAAATTTGAGTGAAATAACGAATTGCCTCTGTACGTCCTATATTCTACTAGAGTGCTTCATTCGCATTGCACTATCGACTAACCCCCATGAAGTACATTATAAGACATACATTATGGGGTGTTAGCTCAGTTGGTAGAGCGACTGGTTCGCAATCAGTAGGTCAGGGGTTCGAATCCCCTACACTCCACCATCTCCTTGTTTCAGCTTAGTTTCCGCCTTTTTAAGTTGCTTTTTGATAACCTAATTATAGCGCAACCGCATTGAAATGTCAATGCTTATATCGTATGAAAACGCCGATATTGCGCTTCCAGATCGTTATCCACAACATGGGTGTAAACAGTGGTAGTACTGACTGATGCATGGCCGAGTAAGCTACTCAAATATCGAATGTTACCATTGTTTTGTAGGAAATTAGTAGCAAAAGAATGCCGCAGAATGTGCGGCGTTACTTTTTTTGTAATGCCAGCGCGAATAGCGGTATTCTTGATGAGTAGTTGCACATTGGTCGGTGTCATTCTCGCTTTATTCTTATAAGACACCACCAAAGCCTCGCAGGTGTCGGTTCTCGTTTCCAGATACTTATACATCAGTTCCTCAGTCCGACCGTCAATAAAGCACAGCCGTGCCTTCTTACCTTTACCCACCACTTGGAACTTCCGGCTCTGAATCGAGCCACGATCCAGCGATATTAGTTCCGACAATCTGATTCCGGATGAGTAGAGCAGTGATACGACAAATGCGTTCCTGGTGTTGAATGCGCAACTAATCATTGCCTCGACCTCCTCGGCGTTCAAGAACGGTCTTTCCACATCCTCTCGCTTTGGAATCGGTATCAAATCCGGTTCTATCACCTCATGACCCAGTAATCTCATATATTTGATTACCATCTTCAGGCGGATAAGGTCATTCCTAATCGTGTTACTTTTCCGGTCTTTTAGCGTGCCATCCGGCATCTGCATCTTTGATATACTTTCTGCCCAGTATGCGATATCTGACATAGTGAGTGATTCGATATCTACATCACCCAGTACTCTAACCACCCTCTCTTTGACGTAATCCTGATTTTCAAGAACTCTTCTCGATAAACCTTTCAAGAACATATAATTCGTCTTGTAAAGGTCAAACGCCTCTGATATCTTCATTATTATTTCTCCTTTCTCTACCTACCGGCGAAAGGAGAAACGTAATGTCTACATCGTGGGCATCGTTGCCATCTGGTTGCGACAGGCTCCAATAAAGTATTTTATGGGTGAGTTGATTCCTGGCTTCCTTGTTGCGGTTTCGTAAATATCCCAGATAATATTCTCAGGGAGCGTCTGAAAACATTTCACGAAATACCTGAAACATCTCTCCGCATCACTGCAGCCGACCTTCTCAAACTTTTCCACAAGATACTGTGCCTGCCCATGTGGCCCAACGTTTAACGTTCTTAACGTTTGTTTTCTTTTAGAAAACAACGTTTCAACGTTTAACGTTGCGAATTTCTCTCCGTTCACCAGCATTTTACCTCCTTTGTTTGTGGCGCACAAAATGCAATCCGCACGTTATCGCACCTGTGCTAAATTAAATTTGATATTGTTTTCCACAACCATGCCGTACGAACACGGTCATGGAAACGAATTATTATTTTCACAATCGAAGTATATAAAACCCGACCACAAATAATATGTGCAAGTCGGGTCTGTTTTTTTGGTTGATTACTCTCATATTAGCACAGACGGCATCAAAAGTCAATTCTACCCCTAATCATATGTCCTACAACATTGATTTTGCGACATTCGGAACAGTCTTGTATTCTGGAGACGATCATTGCCCAATAACATTATCTGATAGTGCTGCCAATTATGAGGAATTAGTGATTGAATATAGATGTAATAACCAAACTCATGCATCGGTTGCAGTATATAATCCCAACAATAAAGATGTTTTCCTTACCACTGGCTTTAACGATAAAAACAGTGGTTTCTTCCTTAAAACCCAAAATGTTTTGATATCAGGCACTACAATCGACCAAGTACCAAATACATATGCAAGGGAAATCGGAATCAATGGAAGCACAGTAACTTCACCCACGATTAATAATATTTGGATTACTAAAGTCACCGGTTATAAATCAAGAATATAATCATTTGTAAGACATCATAATGTCTGTATAATATGCGCCTGCCAATAGATATCTGAAGATACCGAACCGGTATAAACATTTTGAGTTTGTATCTCTACTTTACCATTTCCGAAATCCACAAGTCCACATACGTTAATCGCTTTATCACCGCTCGTGCCACTTACTATGCCTCGAAATGTTTGATATATATCTAAGTCTGTCGGTTTAGCAGACACCTGCCTAGAAGTCCATGTCGAGCCACCCATTGTTATACTGAATGAGCCTTGCTTAGCGTACATAACGGCATTGTTGGCGAGTTTCACCTTTATCCATCCGTCAGCATCGACTGATGTCGCACAATCAATGTTCTGCGACGTAACACCCGCTTTATTTGTCGTAATTTCACTACTAGTAATTGCCGTGGTACCATTTTCAACCAAAACAGTCGCAATCACACAATAAGATGCCTGCGAACCGGTCGCACCATCCGCCGTGATAGCACTTCGGATAGTTGTATCATTTGGTGCCGTAGGCGAAGATGCCGCCGTTCCGTTCACTACAATAAGTCCACATGATCCAGGCGCACCTGTCACCGTATCTTGAGTAGTCGGCAGTGACAAGTCATCCGTATAAGCCACAATCGCCGAAATCCGCTTATTTGACGCAGGCGCAGTAATTGCCACCGCCTGCTGTCCGACAATATCAAGCGCGATTTTGTATCCTGCTGGATTCGTGGCGATCACCACATCCGGCTTGGTTATAGAACCGCCTACTAACACATTCATATCAGCAACCGTGTTCTGTATCACTCCATTGCCTTCAAGAAGTCCGGTCGAGAACGCCTGGCACCAGCCATTCGCCTCATACACACTCGCACGTCCGCCGTTCCGTGCCCTTACTCTTACTATATTATCTGGATTTGTCATTTTTCCTCCTCTTAATCCCTATATTCAATTACATCACCGGCAAATAGTCCTACGCCGTTCAAAGATGCCCAGCCGTCATACACGGTCAAATACCTTTGAAACTTTGTCGAATACCAATGTGAGGCATATTCGTTCATTGTAGCGCCCCATTTGGTCTCACCAGTGCATTCTTGCATTATTTTGCCAAGCGTATCGCCTTTTACTACTTCTCGCACTCGACACACATCTACAGTCGGCTCAGGTTCCGGTTCTGGCTCCGGTTCCGGCGGAATATAGATATTCGGTCGAAACGCCCCTGCGAAGTATTTCAGACTGATATTGATGAGGTTCACCCTTGCACCCATAGTAGAACCCGGACATAAGCCACCGCCCTGATTCTGCCCTGCAAGCGTGATATAGCCGTTATTGTACGTGCCAACCGCCATCCCCACGTGTCCGAAGGTGCCATTGTTAAACACAATCCAGTCACCAGCCTGCAACTGCGTAGCATCCCAAATCATCGTAAATTCGTTACCAGCGTTCTTTTGCCAGCATCCATCCGCAATCGCGCCCTTGGCTGCACCGGTTCCGCAAGTATAGAACGTATGGCCAGTGTAATTAAGGAAATAAAGCGCCGCATAATCCCAGCACTGCTCATTATAATAGCCATCGACATCATAACACCCACCGAGAGTCTGATTCAGGAACGCTTGTGGCGTGCTAATATCCACCTGCGGATATGTCGCACCGCGTCCGCACTCCTCGCCTTCCGGGCATTCCTGCTCGTTGTCTTCCGTGACAGGCCCATTTGATTCCACCGCCTCGACAGTTGGTATAGGATACCCATCCACCGTCTCGACCGGTACTTGCTCGCCCACCGCGCCTTGTCCAGTTTCTACACCTTCTATTGTCTCCTCGCTTTTAGTAATAGTCGCAGGCACCGGTTCTGCACTGTATTCGATTACCGCCTCCGGTGTAGTGGTGGTAACTTCAATTTCGCCGTTTTGGTTGAAATTGATATTGACTATCAGTCCAAACAGCACCGCTACTATCGCCACGGCCAGCGAACCGATAATCGTTTTGATTTTAGTATTGTATTCTACCATTTTTCTCTCCTTTCTTTAATTTTGGTAGCCATCCGTAGGGTACATTGTGCTCAATCGCCCATTTTTCAAACATAGCGTGTGCGTAGGCGTTGCCATCTAGTTCGATAAAATAGTACCGAGCCACCTGCACTATCGCCTCAATATTATCCGGATCATCTCGCATCAAATCTTTGAGTTCGCCTCGCGTGACTCTGAGAATAGTTTCATCCTGCACCTTTTTGATACTAATGAGTTCTTTCTTGATTTCTTCCAAATCGTCCTTCCTGTCATCATGACGTTTGATAATGAACTGAATCAGGCTAAACACTCCAGCCGAGCTGAGTATGGTAGAGATGAGTAGCCCGTAGTCCATTTACGCCGCCTCCGCCCTTCCGATTACGCCAAGTACGCCCGCCAGACTATTCCGATATGCTGACACCTCTAGTATCGCCGGCAGATTCGTTCCAGTCGCCGAGACCGTGATAATTGTCTTGTCTTTGTATCCCAGCGCATCCGCCAAAGCATCCAGTTCCGAAATCAAAGTTGCATCGGTAATCTTCGTATTAGTCGGAGTAGCAAGTGGATAGCAAACTGTGGTATTATTAGAGCCAAGCCATGTCTTGAAGATATCAGCATCTGCGATAGATGTATTCTTAAACAATAGTCTATTATTGCTGCTAGACATAAGTGCACAACATTTATTATTAGTAAGTTCTGAGAATTGAGAAACATTAGCTTGACCAATAAAGTGAGTTGAAACCGGTGCTGTACCATCACCGGAATGTGGATGGTCTTCCGAAAGCACAAACACTGCATTCACATTGTTATAAATCCAGTTTTCTGTACCATCTAGTACAAGTTTTCCAAGTTCCTTATGTAAATACCAATCACTTCCATCTGTATATATCTTATCTTGATATGTTCCAATCTTACAAAGCTCATTAGAACCAAGCTCGATAGTGTATGACTGCAATTGATAAGGCTGATAAGAGGTGGGTGAAGAGCCGGTTTCGAGCATTGGATAAAAAGTTAGCGTTCCGGTTATTGCTGTACCGCTGGTAATGCTAGCACGAATTGTCACATTCGTTGTTTGCGTAAGTGTAAATGTCACTTCACTCGTGGAAGTGTCTGCTATAATTGCTCCGCCAGATTGTGCTACCACTGCTTGAACTTTGTTCCCGTTTTTCTCTGATAATGTGTATGTACCAGCTTGAAGAGGCAAATATGCGCCAGCATCTACGGCACCACCTGCTAGAACTGAATAGGCAGTTGCCGTAGCTGTACCGCTTGCAGTAATTGTACCATCAGCATTAGTGACGAAATCTATACCATTTGTGCTCCTCGAATAAGAGCTAATATTCCCCCATAGATTTTTCCCAGTCACCGCCACCGTCTGCTCACTAGTCACCACGCTGATTGGCATGGGATACGATGGTGATGGTGCAGGGATACCACCAACGTAGGGCTGATAAACAAAGGTTTCAGGCGTTATCGAAGTGTCTACTATAACAGAAATGCGGAATGTAATTGAACCAGATTGTCCAGCACCAAATCTTAAATAAGTCCGTAAGCCATTGCTGCCAGAGACATTCTCTTTTGAAACAATAGACGATATGTATGTGTTCCCAGATGACATGTTTGAAAAATTAAAAAAGTAACCGCTGACCTGAGATGTTGAGTTGGAGCCTCCACCTTCTATATATCCTACGCCAGTGATAGATTTTACTTCTATGACTAAGGCATAAGAAGTAGAAGCGGTGAGCGCCAATGGATTAGTCCAATAGTTGAAATATTTCGTACCAGTTCCAGCAGAATTATCACAAGTGCAAGTAATCCATCCATTGCTATCAACAGAATAATCTGGCGAAACAGTAGTGGTATCTGTGTAATCGAACAGTTGCGCCCCACTATAAGTCTGCTGGAAGGTATCCCCATCCATCTGCACACTTTTAATCTTCGCCTGTATCGTATTATTGAGTGTCATTTCCGAGCCAGTACCGTCCACCGTTTCAGATGCGGTGAAGAAGTCCGCTGGATCAATGTCTGCTGAAATCACATTTTGCGTCGAGATGTTGATACCATCACCAGCCGTGAGTTTTGGTTGTAGTACTGTCGTGTCGGCACTAAACTCGGTTCCGGTGAGTGTAAGTCCATTTCCTGCGGTATAAGTTGTATCAGTCGCTGAAATCGTGTTATTTGAGCTAATCGTGATGTTCGAACCGGCGGTCAATGTATCCTGTTTGTCACCAAGTAGAGTATTCGTCTCACTCTTGGTATAATATGGGCCTTCCGATCCAATATAAGACCATGTCGAGGAGCTTTTATTCCACCGATAGTATGACATGGCATCATTATGCGTTTCGTCTTGTAACACCTTGATGACATCCTTATCACCCAGTCCAGCAGTCGGGTACTGAAGTAATTCTGCATAAGTTCCCACGATATCCACCACATCCGAAGATGAAGTGATCGCGTCAATTTGCCCTTGCAAGCCGTTGTCGGCATTCTTTCTCGCTGTTTCCTCATCGTCAATCGCGCCTTGAAGAGCGATGTCCGCCCGCTCTCTCGCATCAGCCTCTGCATCTACTTTACCATCTACCACTCCGATGTCTCGTGAAAGTCCAGCATCCGCCTGTTCGCGCGCATCTTTCTCGCCACCAACCGCCGTACTGATAGCGCTCTCAACCTCGCTACCAGTCTGATAATCTGCATCATTGGTAAGTTGCGATACCGCCGTAGGTACTTCCGGAATATTGGTTTCGTGAGTCATGGTCTGACCGGCATAAGATGGCCGGTTCCGTAGTTTGTCAAAATCATCTACTGTGATTCTTTGAACTTCGCCAAATTCCACGGTAAAGTTCTCTACCTCATCATTTAATTCAACGTCAAAATTTGCCATTTTAGAATCCTCCCGAATTTAAAGCCGGTTTGACGGTCAGCCAGAGCATCTGACTTTCCATTACCGTATCGCCAACTTTAGCTTTTAATTGAATTAGCGCTTTGCCAGGCGCAAAAAGGTTAGTCTCGGCTTGTGTCAGTTTCGGCACAATGTACATATTATTTTCAGTATCAATTTCCAAGTCTTTTTTGGTTTTTTCGAGGACATTCGCCCCGTCTTGGCTATAAGTTACCAGAACATCGTCCACCTCAGCCACCGGTACGTCTTCCGGGAAGGTGAATGTGTGTGTCGGTGTTGTTGCTCGTCGCATAAGGCCTCGCTTGCGTTAAGGTTAATCTCTCCGCCTTATCCCGCAAGCGTGGCGTATTGTTATTATGATTATACCACAATTCCATGTTGGAATAAGAATATCTATATTCCACTTTTCCGCCCTAACCTTGATTATGCAATCCGCGTGAAAGTACCCGGCGAAGTTCCAGACGCGATCACATTGACTTTCTGCGTTTCCACAAGGTTGTAGATAGTGATCGTCACACTACCGCTCCCATCCTGTGGATTCACCGTATACGGTGCCACGTAGTACGTATTAGAATCCACAATCGCGACTAGGTTAATCAGGTTCATCCGCCCAATCCCATAGGTCGGCGTGAATTTTATCGTCATATCATGCCATCCAGCACCCCCACCAGTCGTGACATTACCCATCTCAGTCACATACATCCGAACCAGCGAACCGGCGGTATTGTAGCACACCTTCATCGCCTTGATTTCGTCTTCGAGTTGCCTTAGTCTCTTTTCCAAACTCACTGCCATATCATCTTCGCTCCCAAGGTTCCATCCACCGCCGACTGCACGGTAAACGTATAATGCGTGTCAATTCGGTTCGCATTCCCATCATAGTTCGGCATCGAATACACCACCCAGCGTGCACCGCCGGTATAAGGCACTCTCCGCACCTTCAAATCCGAATGCAAGCCGTCAGTAGTCATCTCAAGCACCGCCAGCGTGTTCGAACCTCTACTCGTGGCGAAAGTCACCACCACCCGCTCGTTCCCATCCGTTTCGTACTCGGTTCCACCAGGATACACGATTTTGATACGGTTTCCAGAGGTGGTAAAATTGATGCTCTTAGTAAACACCGGCATCTGCGTAGCCATCTTTTCATACACCGCCTTTTGCGCTGCAATTTCTTCTTCTAGTTTTTTTAGTTCCGTCTCAATCATACCAACCTCGTTATTGTTAGAGTTCCACTCACCATCGCCACCGCCTGCGCCGAAATCGTCACATTGATGCTCGACAAACTGAAATAGTTCGATATCAAATCCCTTACAAAATCAATGTAATAATCCACATAATTACTGCCAGCCTTCGCCACATACCCAGTATAGTTCTGGTCATCCACATACCCCACATCATTACCAGTCACCGTCCACCCTATCGACTGCGAAAACTCCTGATAGGTCGGCGAGAACGTCACGTTCTGTGCAAAATCCACATACGGCGTGCCACTCACCCCATCCGTCCTTGTAAACCGCACTCTGAACCGTGCAACCTTGTCGTCATGCAGTTCCAACGCGATACTTCCACTCCAATTCGCCGCTGCCGCGTTTTCCGGCCATAGAATCGAGGAATAGGCCAGTTCCGTAGCCACCTTTTGGGCTTTCACCTCGTTTCGGGCTCGCACTAGCCTCATTTCCACGTCACTAATCATCTACACCTCGAAGTGTCGGCGTCACAGTCGCCACACCGTTATCATCCCATGTCGTATCAAGTGCAATAATCCGGTAGAACCCAGAGTGGTCGGATTCGTCATCCGTGCTTTCTTCGAAGTAGAACGAATCACCCAGTGCCAGCCCATTATTCATATTACTTGCATTACCCCACTCGATAGGTCGTCCAACCAGCGATATTTGAGGCGTTTCCGCTCCAAAATCCAGTTGTGATAGGCGCGTGATGGCTCTATTATTCACCGCGCTTTGGCTGTATAGGTTCGATGCTGTCTCATACACTCGCCAATAGCAGTAATCCTCCACGAACTCCGAGTTAGATGCCGTGCCAATTTTCGCCGTCTGTTCGCCGTTGCTTGCATCGCCTACCTGACCATTACCAGCGATTATCACATTACTGGCGTATTCGTTGGTTTCTTCCACTGCATAATTAGATGCCCACAATTTATAAACACCATCCGCCGGATACTTGATAATGATGTTTTTGTCAGTACCACGTGGTTTCACGATATCGATTAGCACATGAGTATAATCCAGTAGATCCAGCCGAAACACCACATCAAACTTCCCAGCCCCCTCCACATTATTCATCGCATCACAAAGTGCCTTTGAGACCGTCTGAAAGTCCTTGTAAGTGATAGTTTTGTTTCCCAGCGTATCAACCGTGCCATAACTCCAATTCAGTGTTTCTCCGGCGGTTTGTGCTCTAGCCATATACTCATCAATTAGTGCTTTGGCGTACAAATCCGCCCTCACATCCGAAAATGTCCGCATCGGTGAGTTAGGATTACTCGAACTGCACACCACATCCCCCGCCAGCCTTGCAAAATGCTCGTAGAACGTGAGTGAAAGCGTTTGCTCGGCACCTATACCATTTCGTGCCGGTCTAGCCGCCAGAAAGCCCGCAAAACGCACATAATCGTCCGTTTCAAACACCACTCTAGTCTTTCCGACTCGTAACAGCCGTGCAGGTTCGTCATCAAAGTATCTACTCACAAATTCCTGATATTGTTTCCAGTTGATGTCAAAAGTAAAGGTGTCAGCGCTCGGATTCTCCGCCTCGCTCTTCAAAGTCTCAGTGAGGTGTCGGTTCTTGGCGAACTTATTGATATCACCAAGGAGCGTATCTCCGAGATAAAGTAGTAATCTATTCATTTTGCCTCCTAGTTTACAATGTTATTCCAACTAATCACAGATGTTTCCGTTGCGCCACCGTCACTGTTGAATCCGACCGTGTTTTCGCCTGGATCAAGTGATACATAACCACTGATATACCGTGTGACAAGTGCCGAATTAAGGTATGCGGTGCCCTCGGCGAAATCTACCACCAAAGTCTGCCCGCTCGCTACTGTTCCATCAAAAGTCGCCACCGTGTCGGTGGTGTTATTTTGCAAGGTTGGATTCACACAAGGCCCTTCGACTGTCCAGACTGGATAAACCGCCTGTGTAGATGAAATATTGATGGTTTGGACGCCTCCTGCGCCTGCTTCCCATTCCTCACCCACATTATCGCTCGAAAGCCCCACAGCATCCCATATTTCGCCTCCTGCGTTAGCCGTGATGAGTGGTAGAGTGACATTGTTCGAATAGATTTCCTTGCCCTGCGAATCTTCCGCGTATTCCGTCCATGCCACATTGCCAATCGAGAAGGTGACTGACCACTCGGAATAGTCCTCATGTGCTACCGGCTCGATTTGAAGGCCAGATGATATCCATGCGTTGGATGCCGAAAACATCTCACCGCTTATCTTGATATACACAATTTTGTAAGTATGGTTGATTCGAAAGAATTGTGACAGTTGGCTCGTAAGTGTCCAATAATCAGTCGTCTTTGGCACGATAAGCCCATTGATAGGCTGTTCGTAGATGGCGTTTCTTTGCCGTATCATCTCGCCACCGTCCGCTTCGGTGTATTCGACTGAAGTGGTGCTCGGATCAGTCCGCACTAGCAACTTATTATCACCAGCGAGGTAGATTTCCTCCGCATCAAACGCCAGCGTTTGCCCATCATCTCGAATAAACTTCTTGATATAGAATTTGTTATCCATTATCCCATTACTCCTCTTGTATTAAATGCAATCTTTCGCGATATAATTGTCGCGAGTTCCTCCGGCGACTTATTGTAGCCGTTAATCACGATATTCACCGTCTGACCACTGCCACCGCTAATCTCGCCGGTTTCGTTCATGCGATTTAAATTGTCATAGCCAATTTCGCGCGCTACAGCCGCTCGTATCACATACTCACCCTTAGAGAGTGCGTACAAGTTCGAGTCGCTAGTATCAGTGCCGACACCTTCAACCACACCACCGGTATAGAGCCGTGGTAATCTGATTCTTTCAATATATCCAAGATTTACACCAATCCAGCCAAAAGCGTTATTAATAAGGCCAATAAAGCCGTTCAAAGCGTCAATTGGCAGATTTACAAAATTTTCAATGAACTGAAGTATGCCGTTAATGGCACCTTTAAAAATATCACCAATAAAACTTCCGAACTTTCCAACAAACTCGCCGAATTTGGTCGTGAGTAGGTTCCATAGTCCGCCCAGCAGTTCGCCGAAGGCACTAAACAAGGCCGATAAGATTTGAGGCACCGCCTTTACGATTCCCATAAACAGTTCCACCGCACCTTTGATGATCATCATGATGGTTTCCGGTTTGGTCAAGAAATCCACAATGTTGATAATAATAGTTGGTAAGGCATCAATTAGTGCCGTGAGAAGTGTCGGAAACGCCTGTAAACTTGCCATCATAAGTGTTAGGAATCCTTGCAAAATCATCTGCAGGTTTTCCGGTGCCGTGAGAGCATTCACTAGACTATTGACTAGCGTAGGTATTGCCGTGATGATGATGTTGATTATTTCCGGCAGACTCGCCACTATTTCGTTGAATAGTTGCACAATTCCTTCGATAAAAACCGGCAGTTGCTCAAGTAGTGAGGTCAGAATCGGCGGTATCATCTTTGGTATCGCCATTGCGACACCGAGGAATCCTTGCGTAAAGCCCTGAATCAATATTGGTGCGACTTCCGAAACCCTATCCGCAAGTTGCTGAATTGGTTTGCTCATATCGTCACCGTTCAAAGCAGCGGTCACCACCTTGGTAAGTGTTGTTTGCACATTTGCCAGTTTTGTTTGTAGTGTATCAGTGGACACCCTCGCCTGTTCCTCAAAAGATTTGAATCCTTCCACACCGGTGGTATTGAGTTCGGTCACCTTATCCATGAAATCTTCCATTGAGAGGCTACCTTTTCGTAGTGCCTCGCCGAGATCGTCCGTGCTGACATATCCGAGCGCCGTTGCAAGTTGTTTTGCCTGCGCTGGCATTGCCGTGAGGACAGACCGCCACTCCACCATATCCGGCTTGCCTTTGGCGTATGCTTGCGAGATTTGCTCAAGTGCCGTAGCCTGTATATCCGCGCTTGCACCGCCTGCAATCAATGCGTTATTGAGTGCCAAGAACATATCAGTCGATTTACTGATATTGCCATTAGCCGTTGTAAATCTTTGTACGGCACCTGCCGCCGAATCAAGCGTAGTTGGTAATCCGGAGAGTTTATCTGCGAGTTTGTCGATAGAGGCCTGCGACTCTTCCTGCGTAATGTTGAGATTCGACATTACATTTGAGAAGTTGTTAAGTATATCAGACCGTGAAATAGCGGAATCAAACGCACCAGATACCACAGAAGTGACTTTACCAAACACCTTCTGCGCAATACCAGCAATAGCACCCATTTTGACGGCGAAACCTGTTGTAAATTTACCACCGACGTTTTTTCCTTCGGTTTCACCCACTCCGGACAGTTCCGATCTAATGGATGATGTCATCCCTTTCATCGAAGGTTTAATTTGTATCCATGCTGTACCTAAAGAAGTTCCTGCCATGCTTTTCCTTTTCGGTTAAGTTATCTAACCGCATTATCCCGCAAGCGTGGCGTATCTTTTGTTTCATTATATCATATAATGTGGTATAATAATGCAAAAGGCATACGCTATGAGAAAGAATACATTCTATGATAAACTAAAAAATTGGCTCTCGACTTCATCTACGATAGAGAATAGTTTTCCTACTTTAGATGGTGGTGATGTAGATCCTATTGTATTTGGAACTGAGTATTCTCAACCTTTGCTAAAATCTCTTTACACTAAGACGCGAGGACAAAAAACATTGCTGACTTTGACTCCTATTTGTCCATATCAAATCGAACAAAAATGGCCGGAACCCCCTTTTGTCAATATCAATACATATGGCACTGTATCAACAGAGAAAAATAATTGGCTCGGATATATACCAATGGTCGAACCATGGGATATCAACTTTGAAAAAATATTAGGCAAATTAGGGAATGTCAATATTCAGTCCACCATAAAGAAACGAGGTGGCGATTATTATATACAATTGCACCTTAGTCAAAAATACTCCACACCTAAAGATAATATAATCAAAACGTATATTTCACATGATAGAAAACAAATTGAGATGATGGTTAAAATTTCTTGTGATAGCGGAAAAGATTACATACAAGTTAGTTTAAGAAAAACTTCAAAGAGTAATAATGTCGAATTTGTATATAACCGCAAGGTAATAGGCACAGCATCTGTTAAAAAGATAGCAAAATGCCTTAATGGAAAAACAAAGTTCGATGCTTTTGTCCGAATCGTCAAATTCCGTTTTGAAGATGCTGGAGACGATATGCACTATTCGCCTTTATATCTCATCATCCGATAAACTTTCTAAGCCATCCGGAGTTTCTTTTCAATGTGCTTGTTGTTCTTGCATTAGTTGCGACAATTCTGTAGACAATACGACTACGCCGGCTATTTGTTGTTACGGCTTTAAGTTCGAATCCTCCCTCGAATCCGAAAGTCTGCAGGAACTCAGCCTTTATTTGTGACAGTTTCTGCATCATGATATCCTGTTCGATATCCGCAATTTCGTGCTCCTTCATAATTGATCTAAGACCGTTCTCGTCATAGTATATACCAATTTTATGTGCCATCTGATATCTCCTCAATTTGTTTTATTTCATTATTCCTTTTCTCGAATATCTCCGCCAAACTCCTCTGTTCTTCTTTATTCTCCTCAGTCTTTTGCTTGACCATATCTTTCTTCGCCTTTTCGACATAATCCGGCTGGGTTTGTTTCGGTGCTTTCATCGGTGCCTTACCTTTCCGCCGGTTCGAATTGGCGAACATTGTGGCGAAGGTGTCGATAGAACGGAGAATTTGTGACTGCATCTCCTTATCCCATGTCCAGTCTTTAAACGGCGACACCTTCCTAATAAACCGTGACTCGGCTGGCAAGTTTACGAGTAATCGTGCGAACCTTCGAAATTTTACTTCTGACACATCCAAATGGTAATACTGTTGAAAGTCAGCCTCTATTATTTCGAAGTCTGCCAGGAGCGCCTCTGCGCACGATTCCCAACTTTTGGGAACGCTGCACCAATCTTCTCTACAATTTCGAGTAACGCCGATTGCGAGAAATAACCGTGTTCTTCGGTGATATGCTTTTCGGTCTCTTTGTAGACCTCTTCACCGCCCACCACGGCGAATATCATCATGATGTACTCCGCCACATCTTTATTCTTCTCGGCCTCCGCCAAATCTTTGACGAAATTGAAATCATCGAGTAACTGTTCGTTCACCTCGACTTCATATCCAGCCCAAAGTTCAATTTTTTTATTCTCGTTTGTAGACATATGCCTCCTTCTATAGATTACCCGCCTATTGACCGGAAGCGTGCCGTGAAACTTATATTAGTATGATTATATCACATAGAAAAACCACCCCGGAGAAAGGTGGTTCTTCAGCATAACCCATTTTGTATAAAGGAGGCGGATTATGACTCACTTTCGCCCTCAGGCGCCGTCCAGAAATCGTCATGATAGACTTTTTTACCAGATAATGCCTTTGAGCCGAACTTAAACGCAGTGATAGTCACAGGGTAAGTAACAGGGTCACTGTTATTGTAGGTCTGATCACCAGACCGGTCAGAAATCTGACAGTCGCCGTAGACGATTCGGTGGAACCGAGGATTTTCGCTACCGTTGTTCTGAATGGTCTCCACCACACAGACGATATGCGGTAATGGGTCACCAGTCGTGCCGGACTTAATCGCACCGTCAGCCTCAATCGCCACGTTACTTGAACCGCGTACAGTTTGAAGTGCAGCAGGCCGAATAGTTTCGAGCAGGTTGTAGGTCACAGTTTCGGTATAATCCGTTTGGCTTACCATTACAGTATCCTTACCCCATGCTTTGATGGTATCGGTTTCCTCACTCGTGGTGAGTGTTACGCCATCTTCGGATATATATCCTAGATTGACATAAGAACCCGAAAGCGAAGTGCTGGCATCAGTCGGAAGGGCAGTGCCGATAGGCGCCACATAGATTGCACCGCCGGTTTTCGGCAGACCAATCGTAATGTTTCCTTTGTCGTTCATCTTTTACTTTCCTTTGTTAAATTTTACATTGGTACGGTTAAGCGTATTTTAGTGGAAATACGCTAAACCGTAGATTGGATGACTAGGACTCGCTTTCGTCACCACCAGTCGCCACAACCGCGAATGCATTCGGGTCGAGGATGCGGAAGCCGAACTTAAGCTCAAGGCGAACCAGAACTTGGTTGGCTTGCTGGAGGTCATAAGTACCACCATCAGGATTACCGTATTCGATAACCTTCCAGTCGGCATTACCAGCAAATCCGAGGAACAATTGATCCCAGTCACCGAGGACTAACTCGGTACCGTTGATTGCACCAACTTCCGGAGTGGATGCGGCTCTTCGGCCAGCAATGGTATTGCCGGTCAAACCAAACACACCGAGGCCAGGATATTTCTTCTCGTTACCTTCGGTAATGGTGGCGAGCTTTTGTGCAGCAGCGTCGGAAATTGCAACACCGTTCACACGGTAGCCCTTGTTTGCCAAAGCGGCTACTGCGGTACCAAAGTCGGTATCGATAGCGGCTGCAGTCGTACCAGTCGAAGGCACCGTGATATGAGAACCGCTCTTGGTGATGTAGTCACTAAGGTTGGTATCAAGGGTGTTGGAGTTTGGATCATAACCATGGAAGATTACGGTATCCATGTCGCGTGGTAGGCTCTTGCGAGTCCAGTCACTCACGAGTTGTGATACGAAATCACCCTGTCGGGCTCTATCCCACATCATAAACTCGTCAGTCACACGTTGCGAGTAAACCAATTTCACAGTCGTGAAAGGCTTGGCGACAACTTTGCGACCATTGTCAGGCTTGGCACCACCTTCGTGTACCAAAGCACCTTTGGCGCGTCCTTCCATTACTAGAGGCGCATTGTCACCTACGTTGATATAAGGGGTCTCGGTCACAAGCGATAAGACAGCACCAGGAATCTCAGTTCCGGTAGAAAAAATCTTATTGATTGCTTCAGAGACATCAAGAGAATGCAGGTCAGTAACTGCCATTTTAAATCTCCTTTGCGATTATAAGTTAATGTTAGATTAGACTTTGGCTTGAGTCTCACCTAGCATCTCTCGATTACTAAAACAAGTTAATGCTAGATATCGACTTTAATACCAGTCCTTTGTTGCATTTCACTTACTTTAGGCTCACTCGATTTCTCGATTCCAAATGACTGCTTGTCAGTGCCGAAACTATTTTTCAGCGTGTCAGCCTTGGCTCGCATTTCATCATCGTTACCGTCACCGAGAAACTGTTCAGTTTCCGGTTTGAAACCATACTCAGCGGCAATGGTCTTCCGGCGAAGTTGAATGTCTAATTGTTTCGCCTTTGATTCAGACTCCTCTAGTTTCTTCTTGTATTCATCTTCTAGTTCCTGCTTGGCTTCACTTCTGATGGATTCGTAAGAACTTTTGCGTACTTCCTCGGCCATCTCCTCGCGTAGCTTTTCTTTAGCCTTCGCTAGTTTTGCAGATACAATATCACTAGACTTTTGGCGAAATAGTTCGTCTACATCATTGTCGGCTTCAACGTATTTGCCATCGTCTGTCTGTTTGTAAAATGTCGTCATACCTTTTTTCTCCGTTAAAGTTTAAACGTTACCCTGATTATAACACTTTTCCACACCCCCAAATTAGGAGTTTTCCACAGGCTGGTTTTCAGTCATCGCCGATGCGATCACCGTGTCTATTTCATCAGAGGTAAGCCCAAGATGTCGCCATAGCGACCGTGCCTTCACGATATCCGGCACCTGCGTGGCAATCTTTTGCAAACCATCACCAAACTTACCAACATCCTGTCTAAATACAGAGGTGAATACTGGTTTTTCAGCGTTGATTTTCTCTCTTAGGTTGTCGTCAATGGTTCGGATTCCTTGCTCATACATGAATAAGGTCACTGCAAAGTACTTCAGTTGCTCACCCAGCTCATCCTGCCATGTTAGAATATCGTCTCGTAGATCGTCGCTCACAATTTCGAGTGCCTCAGTAGACTGTGGCGCCTCAGAACTGATACCAAGGTTCGCAAGGCTCAGTTTCGTATCAGAACAGAAGTTCCGCGCCGCAATGAGGATAGTATCAGAAAACGGTGTCATTGCGTGCTGTGCGAACTGTCCGATTTGTGGCGTCTGTCCATTGTCGTTAGTGCCAACCGTGAGGACATCGCCGGTTTGACTTTCGACCTTGTTCACTTTTGTTTCACTATCTATACCAAGTAGCACATCCACTTTGGTGTTGTAGTGGTATGCAGCAATCATTGCCTGCCGTTCCGTGCGTGAGGCATCAATAATGGCACTCCTCGCGGCTTTGGTGAGTATAGACTGCCCAAACGGTCGTTTCGCCGTGGACTTGTGCGTGAGGAGCCCCATAAGCGGTCTACCGACAGCATTTGGCACAACCTGTGCCACATCCTCGCCATTAATGTTTTGATGGATGATAGTACGATCAGGTAGATATTCCACATATGAATCAGGCCTGTTTTGTGCACCGCTAATCACCTTCTTGCTGGTCTTTGTAGTGCTAGAACGATACACGGCAATACCACTGCTCAAGTTCTGCTCAAACCAACTGAAAGTACCAGTAGCCTCTTCAGCAGTAAAGGGGAATACCTTGTTACCGTTCACGGCCAGGAATCCGCACCCACACACCAGAATATCGTCCTTAATCTTATCAAATGCCTCAATGACGTTATATTTGTCGAATAGCTCATTTAATCCCAAGGTGTCGTTCTCGAACCGGTCAAATTTCGTCTTGTTCGCCCGAATATCCACCGCGCGCCGACCCCAGCCAACACACTGTTTCGGCAGTTTCTTCGCCATCTTGCCTTTCGAGTAGTCCTTATAATCATAATCACCGAAATAGAAACTATATTTGGTCGCCGAACTGGCGAGTTTGTTGTTAATTGCACTCCAATCCATTATCGTACTCCTCTCATTACTGAAACCCCCACCTTGCCCGATACCGATCCAAGTCCTAGCAGTCTCAATTCTTTATCTTTGAAATATATCGAAGCAGATATATTACTTCCAAAACTCATGGATTCCGAGTACGGTGTGGCGCTCTGGCTCCACTGTGTGACATCCGGCACCATGTCAGTCGGCGCCGCCATGGCTCGTTGCGTTGCAGCAACCACCACCATCCTTACATTCGCACCATATACACCAGTCTGGTCAGCAAGTATATTGTCGTCAATATCTTGACCGTTATTGTACGCGATTTGTCGAAGGTAGTTGCTCGCCTGCAGTAGTATGGTCTCGGCTCGGCTTTCCTCGCTCACATCAAGTGACTTCCACGAGGCCTCCAAGTCATCAACCGTTGCCAGGCTAATTTCACTTGTCTTTTTTGGTTTCATTCTTCTTGCTCCTTTTTGTCGTCTTTTTGGTCTTTTTCACGGTCTTCTTCGGCGTTTCAACAGTCTTAGCAGGTTCTGCCTTCGGTTCAGGCTTTGGTTGTTCGATTACAAATTCCACTTTCGGCTCACCCACCTTAATCTCGGCATCATTGACGATTTCGTAAGATGCCTCCGGATAAATCGCACCCTCCGCGATCTCGTATAATACGCCTGTTTCTTTGTTGCGAATTGTTGTCATTTTTTCTCCTTTCTTTTATAATGCTATTATTCGCTCTGCTATTGCATACCTATTCCAATCAGTCGGTGTATTTTCCGCCATCTGCGCCGCCGTGGTGCCGATTACGTGCCAATCGTGCCCATCATAGTTCACGAATGACCCATCCACATCATGCTCGTCAATCTTTGGTAAATGAATCAAAATCTGAGGGCGTGGTGAGTTCGGCGAACCGTTATTCGCCACCATACAACCCTCGATAGTAAACGTCTCAAGCCCACTCGGCGTGGGGTGATTCTTGAATGTTACGCTTATTTTCTTCATCTCCTCTCCTTTCTTTATCTTCGCTTATTGTAATTAGTTAATATACCGTTTCTGGATGCGTATCCGCTCGTCACGAATAGACAGTCACAATCCGCGTGTCTGCGAAACATATCCGGCGTTGGATCAGTATGTACGCCAGCCAGTGCTACGCACCAACTGCAAGTCTCACCGACAATGGTGCGTGTAAGTGTCGGATGTTTATCGAGTGAAATGGCGTTCCGAAACGCGCCATCCTGCGCCTTACCAAGTGCCGAATCAAAGAAGTCTTTCACGATAGTGTCCACCTCGCGGTCTAAGTTGTAGTTCTGCACCAGTTTGCGTGACAATCTTTCTACCTGCTCTGCCATATCGTAGAAATCAGTCGATTTGATGGCCGTGCTGTCGAACAGTTCGCTATTCGCATCAAACATCTGAAGATAGAAGTCCGAACCCACTAAATTGAATACCTTTATAAGCCGTTTAATCTTCTCTTCCTGCGCAATATTGAGGGTAAGTATATATTTCACGGCTTCAGTCATATTCCTCGCCGTATCGCTCGCTACCGGTGAAAAATCAATACCACTCACGATTCGCTCCTCTCAAAACCCCACTTATGCAACTCAGCCAGCGTGTCCTTCGCCATACGGTCAATCTTTTTTTTCTGCGCAGGTGTTATTTCATCAAAAACCGCATCCGGCATCGCCTTCAGCTTTTCGATTTCTTCGGATGCGCGAGATACCGACCAGTTGTCGGTGTCGTGTAACTGGACTCCTTTTCGTCCAGCCAGGTCTGCAAGATAGTCACGTTGATTCTTGGTCATATAGGCTCCGATTAGTTGTTCTAACCGCCTATTGACCGGAAGCGTGCCGTAATTATTACCATAATTATACCACTTTTCCACCACTCCCCCAAATTCCGTTTTTTTCTTCGCGTGTAAAACAAATGATGCGAAAAAAACGCCCTAAAACACCAAATATGTAAACTTTAATTG
>JAEIGA010002754.1_pt1 | contig 27848 bp, 22 predicted proteins | sample 9270691 | NCBI WGS metagenome assembly JAEIGA01 (sample SAMN17057246, study PRJNA624740) | gut metagenome | biome: biome; isolation source: fecal sample | host: Bos grunniens | place: China: Xizang | collected 2019 | reverse complement strand
GATATTTTGGCAAAATTATTTGTGTCATAAATGAAGATGGAATACATCATAAAGACGGTTTGATAAAGTGGGATGACATTGTCAAAATAGAATACGAAATTGAATTGCCGGGTGGAGTAGTCAAAAAGGAAAATTTATTTTGTCACTCTGTCATACATACAAAAAAGCAGAGAATAACGCTTATTCATACACCAATATTCTTTATTTCCAAGGTAAAAAAGTATAGACCATCTACCGATGCAGGCATTTCAAAAAACAGCAAATGGATGATTGGATTCTTTATTGCTTTGCTCGTTATTGCAGTGCCAATCATACCTCTGTTTACATAGCTTCGTTACAAGCATGGCGTTGCGCCCCGGAAGATAGCGGGTCAAGTGCAACTCCCATCATCGCCAAGGGGTTAGTGTCCCATCTGCAAAACCTACGTGCATCCAAATTGGCCACACACGGATTTGCATCTAAATCAGACACACAACACAAAGGGGCTGAGTCAAAAGCTTTTTAGAAGGCGATTGACTCAGCCCCTTTTGTCTTTATCTATTGAAATAGAAAATTTTTTATGGTATAATGAAACCGTGAGATCTAAGGGGAGGATACCTTATATGAAAACAAAGCTTGGAGCAAGATTCTGGACAGCTCTTACTCTGCTCAGTCTAATAGGACAAATAGCTTGGGTAGTGGAAAATATGTACCTTAACGTATTCATTTACAAAATGTTTAACGCATCGGCGGCAGATATATCCACAATGGTAGCCGCAAGTGCAGTTGCCGCAACGCTGACGACAGTATTTATCGGAGCTCTGTCCGACAAAATAGGCAAAAGAAAATTATTTATATGCGGAGGATACATTCTCTGGGGAATCTCAATATTGTGCTTTGCCCTGCTTTCAAGAGAGGCAATAGATCCCGTTGCCGCGGCAACGACAAACGTAACCGTGGTTTGTATATGGCTGACTATTGCTCTTGACTGTGTTATGACCTTCTTTGGCTCGACCGCCAACGACGCCGCCTTCAACGCGTGGCTGACGGATAGCACGGACAGCTCCAACAGAGGCGCGGCAGAAGGCATCAACGCTATGATGCCACTCGTGGCTATTCTTGCCGTGTTCGGTGGATTTATGGCATTTGACCTCAACAGAGCGCAGAGCTGGACTTACATATTCTGCATCATAGGCATTATCGTAATAGCCGTGGGTATCGTGGGCTGCTTTATCATAAAAGAACCCAAGCTTGAACCGAGTAAGGACAGCTATATCAAAACGGTAATACACGGATTTTTGCCTTCTACAGTCAAGAGCAACGCCCCACTCTATCTCTATCTTATAACATTTATCATATTTAATATATCAATTCAGATATTTATGCCCTACCTTATTCTCTATTACGAGGTATCCCTCCAAATGACAAATTACGTGTTCGTTATGGCTCCCGCGATAATCCTCGCGTCTGTCATGACTGCGTTTTGGGGCAAGGTATATGACAGGTCAGGATTTGGTACGTCTGCTATGTGGAGCCTTATCTGGCTTTCAGCAGGATACGTGCTTCTGTTCTTTTTCAAGGGCACAGCGCTCGTGTTTGTCGGCTCTCTGCTGATGATGTGCGGCTATCTGTCGGGAATGGCGGTATTCGGGGCGAAAATACGCGATCTTACTCCCGAAGGAAGAGCGGGTATGTTCCAGGGCGTCAGAATATTCTCGCAGGTACTCGTCCCCGGAGTTGTTGGGCCCTTTATAGGCAAGACTGTGCTCGCAAACGCCGAGACCGTAGTAAATAGCGACGGCACAGAATCCTTTATCCCCAATCAAAACATCTTTTTCGCCGCTCTGATAGCCGTTGCCGTGCTTGCGATATTTTTGCTCATATTCACAAGAAAAAAATCAAGCACTCATGCTTGACATATTAATACAAAAAACAAAACGCCTGAAATCAGGCGTTTTGTTTTTTGTATTAAAACAAGCTATTTTCCTCTGCCTTTACCTCACAATAAATGCATCTGTAAACTCGTTTTTCCTTGTCCGTAAGCTTGAATATGTGCGGGAGCTCCTGCTCTGTCGTGGTAATACAACGGGGATTCTTGCAGCGTATAACGTTGGTCAGCTTTTCGGGAAGACCTATGCGCTTCTTCTCCACGAGAAGTCCGTCCTTGATGATATTGACCGTGATACCCGGGTCTATGTAGCCCAGAATATCCATATCAAGCTCTATGTCCGCGTCGACCTTGATAATATCCTTTTTGCCCATCTTACCACTGCTTGCGGTCTTGATTATAGCCACGGGACAGTCAAGCTCGCCAAGATTCAAAAGGTTATACACCTTCATTCCCAGCCCCGCAGTAATATGGTCTATTACTATTCCATTTCTGATAGAATCTATATTCATTTGACGTTGACCTCCAAAAGCTTGAGGATTAGAGCCATTCTCATATATTTTCCGTTGAGCACCTGCTTGAAATAGCAGGCTCTCGGATCGTCGTCGATAGCCACAGCAATCTCATTCACACGGGGAAGCGGATGAAGGATAGAGAGGTCGGGCTTTGCCATTTTGAGCTTATCTGGAGTCAGAATATAGCTGTCCTTAAGACGCAGGTAATCCTCCTCGTTGAAGAAACGCTCCCTCTGAACTCTCGTCATATACAAAATGTCAAGCTCCGGCATAACCGACAAAAGATCCGTGGTCTGCTTATATTCTATAGAGTTTGCCCCAAGCACGTCTTTTTTAATGTAGCTCGGAAGCTTAAGCTCCTCGGGAGATATGAGCACTATTTTGATTCCCGTGTATCTGGAAAGCGCGCTGATGAGTGAGTGCACCGTTCTTCCAAACTTCAGATCTCCGCAAAAGCCAACTGTAAGGTCGTCAAATCTCCCCTTCTCTCGCCAGATAGTAAGTAGGTCTGCAAGGGTCTGCGTTGGATGATTATGTCCTCCGTCGCCCGCGTTTATAACAGGAATGGAGGAATTCATAGACGCCACAAGAGGTGCGCCTTCCTTTGGGTGACGCATAGCTATAATATCCGCATAGCAGGATACCGTCTTTGCAGTGTCCGCCACGCTCTCTCCCTTTGCGGCAGATGATGAATTTGCGCTTGAGACTGACAGGACGTTTCCACCGAGCTCGTACATAGCCGCCTCAAAGGAAAGTCTTGTTCTTGTCGAGGGCTCGAAGAATAGCGTCGCAAGCTTTTTGCCACGACAAGCCTCCGCGTATTTCGCAGGATTGGCAATTATGTCCTCGGCAACTGCTATGAGCTCCTCAAGCTCCTTGACCGATAAGTCCTTGATATCTATAAGATTTCTCATTTCAGATCCTCTCTTTTCAGGGATTCTTTATTGTTATGCGCGCGCTCCGTTGACGGCAAGATAGTTCTTTATTCTCTCAACGTTCTCGCGGTTGTCATCATTCTCCTCGAGATACTCGATTATGTCATATACGTCAACTATGGAGTAAACGGGGAATCCAAACTGCTCCTCTATCTCCTGCATAGCTCCCTTTTCGGTCTGTCCCTTCTCCTTACGATCTACCATAATAAAGGTAGCCGCAACCTTGACACCGTCAAGGCGAGAAAGTATTTCCATACTCTCGCGGATAGCCGTGCCTGCCGTGATAACGTCCTCTATAATGACAACCTCCTCGTCAGCCTGAGGCACATAGCCTACGAAAACGCCACCCTCGCCGTGATCCTTGACTTCCTTACGATTGAAGAAAAATGGCACGTTGAGGTCATTCTTGGAGAGCGCAACTGCCGCCGAGACTGCCAAGGATATTCCCTTGTATGCAGGTCCGTAAAGCACTGCCTTTTTAGCTCCAAGCTTTTCAAAATATGCCTTTGCGTAGAACTCTCCGAGCTTTGCGATGTCGTCGCCCGTCTTTATCATTCCCGCATTTATAAAATAAGGTATCTTTCTGCCGCTCTTTGCGGTGAAATCACCAAATTTGAGAACTCCCGCGCTCTCAAGAAACTGTATAAATTCTCTTTTATAGTTTTCCATTTTGTTCTCCTTATAGTTAGCGAATGTTAGAATTTCCTCTCCTTTTCTTGAAAGAAAAGGAGCAAAAGAACTTCCGAAATATTTGGGGTTCTAACTGCCGTGAGGTGACGCTAAAATTCGTCAAGCCGAATTTTAGCCTACTGAGACATTCTCCCTCCAAGAGTGTAGACCCCAGCCGACGTAACTGATTTTAACTTAAAGATTCTTTAAGTTAAAATTAAATCGTATCGAATAGGTTCAGCACATTATCAATACAGAAACGTCAGTGAGGGATTTTTCAAAGAAAAATCATCCGTCACGCTGAAAGGGCCTCAAAATATTCAAAGTTTTTGGAAAGGGGCTTGGGGAAAGCCCTTTTTTCTAAAAAGGGTTTCCCCAGCGAACTCTCTTAGTCAACAAATTCCGCAACGCATCTCTCATAAGCTGCAACGGGGTCTGCTGCCGCGGTAATAGGACGGCCTACAACAATGTAGTCCGAGCCGATAAGCTTTGCCTGCTCGGGAGTCATAACTCTCTTCTGATCACCAACGTCACCGTCCGCGAAGCGCACGCCGGGAGTTACGGTAACAAATCCCTTTCCGCACGTATCGTGTACCTTCTCAGCCTCAAGCGGTGAGCAAACGACACCGTCAAGTCCTGATTCCTTAGCGCAGGAAGCGTAATGCATAACCACCTTGTCGATAGGCTCTTTAATGAGCAGATCGTTTTCCATGCTCTCCTGGTCGGTAGAGGTAAGCTGTGTAACCGCGATAAGCATAGGACGAGTTCCGTCAGGACGAGTGAGTCCCTCAATGGCCGCCTCCATCATTCTCTTTGTTCCCGCGGCGTGAAGGTTAGTCATATCGACGTCGAGGCGGGAGAGCACTGCCATAGCCTTCTTTACGGTGTTTGGGATATCGTGAAGCTTGAGGTCAAGAAAAATCTTGTGTCCTCTTGCTTTTATCTCTTTTACTATTGACGGGCCCTCGGCATAGTAGAGCTCCATGCCTATCTTTACAAACGGCTTTTTGCCCGTGAACTTATCGAGAAACGCAAAGGTCTTCTCCGCGCTGTCAAAATCACAAGCTATAATTACGTCTTTTCCCATAATTACTTAACTCCTCCTATTATATCCTTAAGTGATGTTATTCCGTATTTATCCATAACGCGAGGAAGCTCCTCAACGATATTCTTACACGCAAACGGGTCTACAAGATTTGCCGCGCCGACCTCGACCGCGGTCGCGCCCGCGAGCATCATCTCTATAACGTCCTCGGCACTTGATACACCGCCCATCCCGACAACGGGAATATCAACGGCGTGTGCCACCTGATATACCATTCTTACCGCTACGGGGAAAATGGCACTTCCCGAGAATCCGCCCATCTTATTGGCGATAACGGGACGTCTGGTGCGAAGATCTATCCTCATACCGAGCAAAGTGTTTATAAGACTTATTCCGTCAGCACCCGCCTCTTCGCACGCCTTGGCTATGGAGACGATATCCGTCACGTTTGGCGAGAGCTTGATAATAACGGGCTTTGTAGTGACGGCCTTGACGGCTCTTGTCACCTCTGCCGCCGCCTCGGGAGACGTACCAAAGCTCATTCCGCCTCCGTGAACGTTAGGACAGCTCACGTTGACCTCAAGCCAACCCACCTGATCACATTTGTCTATCTTTTCGCAGGTGTAAACGTACTCATCTACCGAAAATCCCGAAACGTTAGCCATAACGGGCTTTGAAAAGCATTTTTTGAGCTTTACAAGCTCCTCGGAGATGACCTTTTCCACCCCCGGATTCTGAAGTCCAACGGAATTTATCATTCCACTCGGACATTCAGCGATTCTCGGCGTGGGATTACCGAATCTTGCCTCCTTGGTGGTTCCCTTAAAAGAAAATGTGCCAAGTATATTTATATCATAGAGCTCAGCAAACTCGTAACCGAATCCAAACGTACCCGATGCGGGGATAACGGGATTGTCGAGCTCTATACCGCAAAGGTCAACACTCATTCTTCCCATAATATCTCCTCCTTTGTAAGCACAGGTCCGTCCTTGCATATTCTCTTGTAGCCCGTGACGGTTTTGCACGAGCAGCCCATACAAGCTCCGAATCCGCAGCCCATTCTCTCCTCAAAGCTGAACTGACCGATGGTTTTCGACGTCTTATATACCGCCCTGAGCATAGGCTCGGGACCGCAGGTGTAAAAATAGCTGTAATCGGCATTTTTCATAACGTCTGTTACAAAGCCCTTGACTCCGTACGAGCCGTCCACCGTGGTAACGGCAACAGACGCTCCGAGAGCCTTGAACTCGTCCTCGTAAAAGACCTCGTCCGCCTTGTTGAAGCCGAGTACGACAGAAATCTTTTTGCCCTCTGATACGAGCTTCTTGCAAAGCATATACATAGGCGGCACTCCGACTCCGCCGCCGAGCAGCATAGGATGGTTGCCCGACACACTCGTGTCGTAACCGTTGCCAAGCCCCGTGAGTACGTCGAGCTTTTCGCCCGCTACCATTTTGCTCATCTGCTCGGTGCCCTTGCCTACAACCTTGTAGATGATGGTAAGCAGGTCGCCCTCGCAGTCACAGACAGATATAGGTCTGCGCAAAAACAGTCCGTCAAGCTTTATATTTACAAACTGTCCGCAATTTGTAACGTGGCTCGTGTCTCCCTTTAGCGCCATTTTGTAGACGTTGCTCGTGAGCGCCACGTTTTCTTTTATTTCAAAAAAGCCTTGTTTCATCTTATATCCTTTAAAAATCAAGAATCTATTGTCGAAATTGTAAGAGTCGTCTCCTCAAGAACGTCAAGCAGAACTCTTACGGTATCAAGAGAGGTGAACATAGTCACGTTGTTCTCTGTCGCGTACTTTCTTATCTCGAAGCCGTCACGTGCAACTCCCGAGGTAGAGGGGTCGCTTGTATTGATAACGTAAGCTATATGTCCCTGGCGGATAGACTCAGCTATCTCGTCGGAATCCTCGGATAGCTTCTTCAATACGTGAGTGCGTATTCCGTTCTCCTTGAGGAATTTAGCCGTTCCCGCAGTTGCCTCAATGTTGAAGCCGAGATTGTAGAAGCGGCGGATAAGAGGCAGAGCCTCTGCCTTGTCGCAGTCCGCAATGGTTGCAAGCACCGTTCCGTAGTTCTGGAGGTGCATTCCCGATGCCTGAAGTGCCTTGTAAAGTGCACGGTAATACTTGTCATCGTAGCCAATAGCCTCACCCGTAGACTTCATCTCGGGGGATAGGTATGCGTCAAGTCCGCGAAGCTTGTTGAATGAGAAGACGGGAACCTTTACGTACCAGCGTTTCTTTTCCTCGGGATAGAGGGAGAATATTCCCTGCTCCTTGAGCGACTTTCCAAGAATACACTCGGTAGCTATGTCCGCCAAGGAATATCCCGTCGACTTTGAAAGGAACGGAACAGTTCTTGAGGAACGGGGATTGACCTCGATAATATATACCTCATCATTTTCATCAACGATGAACTGAATATTGTAAAGACCTACGATTCCTATTCCAAGTCCAAGCTTTTTAGCATACTGAAGAATAACGCCCTTTACCTTGTCGGATATCGAGAAAGTGGGGTAAACGCTTATAGAGTCTCCGGAGTGTATACCCGTTCTCTCTACGAGCTCCATTATACCGGGCACGAATACGTCGTGTCCGTCGCATATAGCGTCGACCTCAACCTCTTTTCCGCTGATATATTTATCAACGAGAACAGGCTTGTCCTCATCTATCTCAACAGCGGTCTTGAGGTAATGGCGAAGCTGATTTTCATTAGCCACTATCTGCATAGCGCGTCCGCCAAGCACGAAGGAGGGACGGACAAGCACGGGATATCCTATCTTTGCCGCGGCGGCAACGCCGTCCTCTATCTTAGTAACGGCGCGTCCCTCGGGCTGAGGTATTCCAAGCTCCTTGAGGAGCTTTTCAAACGCGTCTCTGTTCTCCGCGCGGTCTATCGCGGCGCAATCTGTGCCTATTATCTTGACTCCAAGGTCGTGCAGGGGCTGTGCGAGATTGATAGCCGTCTGACCTCCAAGAGACGCCACAACACCCTCGGGTTTTTCAAATTCAATGATATTCATTACGTCCTCGGGAGTCAGGGGCTCAAAGTAGAGCTTGTCTGCCGTGGTGTAATCGGTCGAGACTGTCTCAGGATTATTGTTGATTATTATAGCCTCGTATCCCGAATTTTTGATAGTCGCGACCGCATGAACCGTAGAGTAATCAAACTCTACACCTTGACCTATTCTTATAGGTCCTGCGCCAAGTACCACTATCTTCTTTTTATCGGTGAGCACAGAAGTGTTCTCGCCCGTGTAAGAGGAATAGAAATAAGGAATATACGCGCCCGTATGACATGTATCCACCATTCTGAACACGGGGAAGAGCGCGTGCTCCTTGCGGAACTTGAACACGTCAAGCTCAGAACAATTCCACATTCTCGCAACGTACTTGTCCGAGAAGCCCATTTTCTTTGCCGCCTTGAGCGTTTCAAGCTCAAAGACGTGACCCTTCAAGGTCTCCTCCATATCAACTATATTCTTTATAGCCTGGAGGAAGAATGGAGTTATCTTGGTGATATCGTGTATCTCCTCGACCGTTGCGCCGCGATAGATGAGCTCCGCTATAGCGAAGATGTTATCGTCACGGAACTCCGAGATGTATGCGCGTATCTCGTCGTCGGTCATATTGTCAAATTTATGGTGATAGACGTGAGTTACTCCCACCTCGAGTGAGCGTATGCCCTTGAGCAAGCACTCCTCAAGATTTGAGCCTATTCCCATTACCTCGCCCGTTGCTTTCATCTGCGTACCAAGCTGATTGGACGCGGTGGTGAATTTGTCAAACGGGAATCTGGGAAGCTTTGCTATCACGTAATCAAGCTTAGGCTCGAACGCGGCATTTGTGTTGGCTATCTTGATATCTTCAAGTGCCATACCGACCGCTATTTTAGCCGTAACTCTGGCTATGGGGTATCCCGATGCTTTTGACGCAAGAGCAGAGGAACGGGACACACGGGGGTTGACCTCTATAAGATAATACTGACTGGAGTGAGGGTCAAGAGCAAACTGAACGTTACATCCGCCCTCTATTTTAAGCTCCTTGATTATCTTTATCGCGCTATCGTTGAGCATTTTCATATCCTGCTCAGAGAGCGTCATTATGGGCGCTACGACAAGAGAGTCTCCCGTGTGAACTCCAACGGGGTCGATATTCTCCATTCCGCATATGGTTATCGCGTGGTCGTTGCCGTCACGCATTACCTCGAATTCTATCTCCTTATATCCCTTTACGCTCTTTTCAATAAGCACCTGATGAACGGGCGAGAGCTTAAAGGCATTGGTGCCTATCTCAATAAGCTCCTGCTCGTTGTTGGCAAATCCGCCGCCCGTACCGCCGAGAGTAAACGCGGGGCGCAGTACAACGGGATAGCCTATTTTAGCCGCCGCCTCTCTCGCTTGCTCAAGGTCGTAGGTTATCTCGGAGGGTATAGTGGGCTCTCCGATAGACTGGCAAAGCTCCTTGAAGAGCTCTCTGTCCTCGGCGCGCTCAATACTCTCACTGCTTGTTCCAAGCAGCTCAACGCGGCACTCCTTGAGAACTCCCTTCTTTTCAAGCTGCATAGCGAGATTGAGTCCCGTCTGTCCTCCGATACCGGGCAGTATAGCGTCAGGTCTCTCGTAACGCAGTATTTTAGCTATATATTCAAGTGTAAGAGGCTCCATATATACCTTGTCGGCGATAGCCGTGTCGGTCATAATAGTTGCGGGGTTGGAGTTTACGAGAACTACCTCGTAGCCCTCCTCCTTGAGCGCAAGACACGCCTGCGTGCCCGCATAGTCAAATTCCGCCGCCTGACCTATAACGATAGGTCCAGAGCCAATTATCAAAATCTTCTTAAGGTCTGTTCTTTTTGCCATATTTATCTCCGTTCCGTCTCCAAACATCTGCTTTGAAAGACTTAAATTTGATTCTGTTTATGATTTATTACGCCTTAAATACTATCTTACCATTCCTCACGGTAGCGTAACACTTACCGAAAAGTCTGTCCCCCTCAAATGGAGTCGCTCTGCCCTTTGACATAAACTTGTCGGGATCGACCGTGATCTCTTCGTCAAGCTTCCATACGGAGAAGCTGTCGGCAAGTGGTATGCCGAATCTCTCCCTGGGGGTATAGACCATAAGGTCAACAAGTCTGTCAAGAGTAATTATACCTTGTTTTACCAAGTGAGTGTTCATAAGCGGCAGAGCCGTCTCAAGTCCGACGATTCCAAACGCGCTCTTCTCGAGTCCGCACGACTTTTCCTCCTCAGAGTGCGGCGCGTGGTCCGTAGCTATCATATCTATCGCGCCGTCGACCACACCCTCCACGAGCGCCACTCTGTCTGCCTCGCTTCGCAGGGGCGGATTCATTTTAAATCTGCCATTCTCCTGAAGGTTGGCGTCTGTCAATATAAGATAATGCGGACCTGTTTCGCAAGTCACCCTGACTCCGTCCGCCTTAGCGGCACGAATCAGCTCCACGCTCTCCTTAGTCGAAATATGACACACGTGATATTCACATCCCACCTCGTCGGCAAGCATTAAATCTCGCTCTATCTGTCTCCACTCGCTCTCCGAGCAAATACCTCTGTGACCGTGCGCGCGTGCGTACTCTCCGTCGTGGATATATCCACCTTGCAAAAGCTCATTGACCTCACAGTGCGCGACTATCATTTTACCGAGCGCCTTGGCTCTCTGCATAGCCTCGCGCATCATACCGATATCCTGAACTCCTCGACCGTCGTCGGAAAAGGCTATCACGTGCTCTGCCATTCCCTCAAGATCAGCAAGTCTCTCGCCCTTCTCTCCGACAGTTATAGCTCCGTACGGATAAACACCGACTGCTGCGTCTCTTACTATTGCATCGAGCTGTATCTTAAGATTTTGCATACAGTCGGGCACGGGGTCAAGATTCGGCATAGTGCAAACGTCTGTATATCCTCCCGCCGCAGCGGCCTGCGATCCTGTTTTTATGGTCTCCTTATAAGAAAATCCCGGCTCGCGAAAATGCACGTGCACGTCGCAAAAACCGGGAAAAACAGTATATTCGGGAGAATTAAAGCACGAAAGAGCCTCATCAGCGAGGAAACAGTTAACCAAGGACATGTGATCCTTCAATTTTGCCTGCATACCAGCCTTGAAAGCCGTCATTTTCATTCTCCATTTCTTCATTTATTTAAATTATCAAAAAATCCGCTCAAATTCAAATAATTATATCACAAAAAGCCTTTTGTGTCAAGTGTCAAGTCTTATTTTTATCAAAAATGTCACATTTAACAGTTTTGACACGAGGCAAACTAATTAAATCGTCACAATGCTTCAAATTTAGTACACAAATAATATCTGAATCCTTTATAAAAAGTTCTTAAGAGTGGTGGATTTGAGAGGGGGAGCACTTCTTTCCAAGAAACGCTCCCCTCCCAAAAACATATCACATCAGAACAATCCCGATATACGACCGTCGTCGTCGACGTCTATCCTCTCGGCCGCAGGGACCTTGGGAAGACCGGGCATAGTCATAATATCACCCGTAAGCACAACTACAAAGCCTGCTCCCGCGCTGACCTTGACCTGTCTTACAGTCACGGTAAATCCCTCGGGCGCGCCAAGCTTTGTCGGGTCGTCCGAGAAGGAATACTGCGTCTTGGCAATACAAACGGGACATCTGCCATATCCGAGCTCCTCAAGACGCTCTATCTGCTTTTTAGCCTGCGGCGTTATATTGACTCCAACGCCTCCGTAGACTTTTTTAACAACAGCGTCTACCTTTTCCGTAACGGAAAGCTCGTCGGTGTAGCTGAAGGAAAACTCGTTCTTCTCCTCGCAAAGTCTGACTATCTCCTCCGCAAGCGCCATACCTCCCTTGCCGCCCTCTGCCCACACGGTAGAGAGTACAACGTTGACACCGAGTGTCTTGCACTTGTCGATAACAAGAGCTATCTCCGCGTCCGTATCGGTCGGGAAACGGTTGACCGCTACCACACAGGGTAGCTTATATACGTTTTTAATATTTGATACGTGTCGAAGAAGATTGGGAATTCCTCTCTCAAGCGCGCCGAGATCCTCTGTTCCAAGCTCTGTCTTTGGCAGACCGCCGTGCATCTTAAGCGCGCGTACCGTCGCCACGACTACGACAGCCGACGGAGTAAGCCCTGCCATACGACACTTGATATCAAGGAACTTCTCTGCGCCAAGGTCTGCACCAAAGCCCGCCTCGGTAACGGCATAATCACCAAGCTTCATAGCCATTTTTGTAGCGATAACGGAGTTACAGCCGTGCGCGATATTTGCAAACGGACCTCCGTGAACGAACGCGGGAGTACCCTCAAGCGTCTGCACGAGATTTGGCTTGAGCGCGTCCTTAAGGAGCGCCGCCATAGCTCCCACCGCACCGAGATCCCCTGCCGTGACAGGCTTCTCGTCGTAGGTGTAAGCCACCACTATTCTTGAAAGTCTTGCTTTGAGGTCGGAGATAGAGGACGCCAGACAAAATACCGCCATTATCTCAGACGCAACCGTGATGTCGTATCCGTCCTCACGCGGAACACCGTTCACTCTACCGCCAAGGCCGTCTGTGACGAATCTCAGCTGACGGTCATTCATATCAACGCAACGTCTCCAGGTTATACGACGGGGATCGATACCAAGTCTGTTGCCCTGATATATGTGATTGTCCAGCATAGCCGCAAGCAAGTTGTTTGCCGCGCCTATCGCGTGAAAATCTCCCGTAAAGTGAAGGTTTATATCCTCCATAGGCACGACCTGCGCGTATCCGCCGCCTGCCGCACCGCCCTTGACTCCGAATACTGGACCCAGAGAGGGCTCACGGAGAGCCACAACTACTTTTTTACCTATTTTTCTAAGACCGTCCGCGAGACCTATGGTCGTGGTGGTCTTTCCCTCTCCCGCAGGAGTGGGGGTGATCGCCGTTACTAAGACAAGCTTGCCTTCCTGCCTTTTGGACTGCGAGAGGAGAGACAGATCGACCTTTGCTTTATATCTGCCGTATTGCTCAAGATATTCCTCATCAATACCCGCAACCCTAGCAATCTCATTTATATGACGCATTTTTGTAGACTGAGCGATCTCAATATCAGACAAATAAGCCATTTTTTCTCCTTTTGCCCCTGATAAAAGGGGCATACATATTTTATTTGATCACTTAAAGTATTTTACTGCAGATTCAAACATCTTCATATCGAACTGTCCGGGAACGTTCTTATAAAGACCGTTGCCTATACGCTCGGAATGTCCCATTTTACCGAACACTCTGCCGTCGGGAGATGTTATTCCCTCAATAGCAAACGCGGAATCGTTGGGATTGTATCGGATATCGTCTGTGGCATTTCCCTCAAGGTCAACGTACTGTGTAGCTATCTGTCCGTTAGCCGCAAGCTGACGGATAAGCTCATCTGAACAGAGGAAGCGTCCCTCTCCGTGAGAGATAGCCACCGTGTAGACGTCACCGACCTCTGTTCCCGCAAGCCAGGGCGACTTGTTGGACGCTATTCTTGTCCTTACAAGCTTGGACTGATGGCGGGAAATGGTGTTAAAGGTAAGTGTGGGCGAGCTTTCGTCCGCGTCGATTATTCTTCCGTAGGGTACAAGACCGAGCTTTATAAGCGCCTGGAAGCCGTTGCATATACCGCACATAAGACCGTCGCGATTGTCAAGAAGGTTATGTATGCCATCCTTTATCTGCTGATTGCGGAAGAACGCCATAATGAACTTGCCCGAACCGTCAGGCTCGTCCCCACCCGAAAATCCTCCGGGAACAAATACCATCTGAGAATCAGAAAGCTCCTTTGCAAAGCTCTCAACACTTCTTGAGATAGAATCGCTGGTGAGGTTGTTGATAACAAATATCTTTGCCTCAGCTCCCGCGTCACGCATTACCTTAGCGGTGTCGTACTCGCAGTTGGTTCCGGGGAATACGGGAATGAGCACCTTAGGCTTTGCGATCTTGATAGCGGGTGCTGCTCTCTTTTCTACCTTGTAGCTAAAGCTTTCATAGGTGTTGTTCTTCGACTTCTCAAGTGTCGGGAATACTCCCTCAAGCTTGCTCTCATAAAGTGAGTCGAGCTCTGCCATGTCAACGGTCTTGTCGCCGTATGTAAGCTTTGCGTCGTCGGTAAAGTAACCTATTGTCTGTCCGTTAATACTCTCGTCAACCTCAAGCAAGAAAGCTCCGTAGCAATATTCAAAAATATTATTTACCGTAACGCACTCATCAAGGAACTTAAATCCAAGACCGTTACCTATACACATCTTGTAAACTGCCTCAGCCATACCGCCAAACGTGGGAGTATAAGCCGAGTAGACCTTGCCCTCACGCATAAGAGCAGTCACCTTGTTGAAGGTCTCTATAAGCGACTCAGCCACAGGCAGACCGTCCTCGCCATACTTAGGGCAAAGGCAAATAAGCTTATGACCTGCCGACTTTGCGTCGTTGGTTATGACCTCGCAGGTCTTACCCGTGGTTACCGCAAATGATACGAGCGTGGGCGGGACGTCAAGCTTTTCAAAGGATCCGCTCATAGAGTCCTTGCCGCCGATAGCCGCGACACCAAGCTCAATCTGGGCTCTGAACGCACCGAGAAGTGCCGCAAGAGGCTTGCCCCAACGCTTGCCGTCCTTGAGAGGCTTCTCAAAGTACTCTTGGAACGTAAGGTAAACGTCATCATAAGACGCACCCGACGCGATAAGCTTTGAAATACTCTCCACCACCGCGAGATACGCCGAATGGTAGGGCGACTTCTCCGCGATATAGGGGTTATATCCCCAAGCCATGTACGAGCAGGTGTCGGTGTGCTTTTCCTCGACCGATACCTTGTGAACCATAGCTTGAATAGGAGTTTTCTGATGAATTCCTCCGAACGGCATAAGCACGGTACCCGCACCGATAGTGGAGTCAAATCTCTCTGAAAGTCCGCGTTTCGAGCACACGTTCAGGTCAGACGCAAGTGCTTTATAGCCAGCGACAAAATCCAAAACTGGCTCTTTTGAGTAATTCGCGGGAGCGGCAGGGGTGATATCAATATGCTTTTCCGCACCATTGGAGTTCAAAAACTCACGGGATATATCAATAACAGTCTTGCCGTTCCAGTGAACGCGGAGTCTCGGCTCCTCGGTCACACGCGCCACGACCGTAGCCTCAAGGTTCTCCGAGTCGGCGAGCGCCATAAATCTCTCAACGTTTTCTTTTTCAATTACAACCGCCATTCTCTCCTGAGACTCGGAGATAGCAAGCTCAGTGCCGTCAAGTCCCTCGTATTTTTTGGGAACTTTATTAAGGTCTATATCAAGTCCGTCAGCAAGCTCTCCGATAGCGACCGACACGCCACCCGCGCCGAAGTCGTTACATCTCTTTATCATTCTGCAAGCCTCTGCGTTTCTGAACAGACGCTGAAGCTTTCTTTCCTCGGGGGCGTTACCCTTCTGCACCTCTGCTCCGCAGGTCTCGACAGAATGGGAATCGTGAGCCTTGGACGATCCCGTAGCTCCACCTATACCGTCACGTCCCGTTCTACCGCCGAGAAGGACTACCACGTCACCGTCTGCAGGGCACTCACGGCGCACGTTCTTGGCAGACGCCGCCGCGATGACCGCTCCTATCTCCATTCTCTTTGCTGCGTATCCGGGGTGATAGAGCTCGTCCACCATACCCGTAGCAAGACCTATCTGGTTACCGTAGGAGGAATATCCCGCAGCCGCGGTCTGCACTATCTTTCTTTGAGGAAGCTTGCCCTTTATGGTCTCGGACACGGGCACTGTGGGATCCGCTGCACCCGTGACACGCATAGCCGCATACACGTAGCTTCTTCCAGAAAGGGGGTCTCGGATAGCGCCGCCTATGCAGGTCGCCGCTCCGCCGAAGGGCTCTATCTCCGTGGGGTGATTGTGTGTTTCGTTCTTGAAGAGAAGCAACCAATCCTCGTCCACACCGTCAACCGTTACCTTCATCTTGACGGTACAAGCATTTATCTCCTCGCTCTCGTCAAGCTTCTGAAGCTGCCCCGTCTTTTTGAGATACTTTGCCGCGAGAGTACCTATATCCATAAGATTCTGCGGCTTTGTTCTGCCAAGCTTGGCTCTTACATCAAGATATTCTTTATAGGTTTTCTCAAGGAGCTCATCCTCAAACTTAACGTTATCTATGGTAGTCAAAAACGTAGTATGACGGCAGTGATCCGACCAATACGTATCTATCATTCTGATCTCAGTGATGGTAGGATCTCTTTTCTCCCCCGCAAAATATTCACGACAGAATTTTATGTCGTCAAGATCCATAGCAAGACCAAGTGTCTTTATCATATCGGCAAGCTCGGAGTCGGTCTTGTTACAAAAACCGTTAAGCGTTGCGACGTCCGACGGAATATCGTAATCCATAGCAAGAGTTTCGGGAAGCTGCATACTTGCCTCTCTTGCCTCAACGGGATTTATTACGTACTTTTTGACCGCGGATATCTCTTCATCCGTCAGCACTCCTCCAAGCACGTAGACCTTTGCGGTGCGTATAGTAGGTCTATCTCCGCAGGACATTATCTGTATGCACTGCGCAGCGCTGTCTGCCCTCTGATCAAACTGGCCGGGGAGATACTCCACCGCAAACACTGTGCCGCCGTCTACGTCTATATCGCGAGTGGCAATATCCAACTGGGGCTCGGAAAACACCGAGTCGACCGCCTCACAGAAGAGCTTTTCCGAGATATTCTCCGCATCATATCTATTGAGTATGCGGACCGAGGTAAGACCTTTTATTCCAAGCAGATTTTTAAGCTCGGAGTAAAGTGCGTGTGCCTCGTGCGCGAGATTGTTTTTCTTTTCAACGAATATTCTGTAAACCATTCCAAATCCTTTCAAGCCTTATGACTTATAAGCCGCAAGAGCCTTTTGTCCTATATCGTGTCGGTAATACGCGTTACCAAACGATATTTCTCCAACCTTTTTATACGATGCCTCTATCGCACCCTCAAGAGAATCCGCTACCGCTGTGACACCAAGAACTCTGCCGCCATTCGTGAGCAGCTTTCCGTCCTTGAGATTTGCGCCCGCAACGTAAACCGAGTCGGCTATCTTTTCAGGTATCGTCATCTCAAATCCCTTTTCATAGCTTACGGGATAGCCCTCCGACGCCATTATTACACAGCAAGCGTGAGCATTTTTGAACTTGACCTCAGTCTCGGCTAACGTGCCGTTTGTGGTCGCCTGCATTACCGTCAAAAGATCTGACTCAAGCAATGGAAGCACCACTTGTGTCTCGGGATCTCCAAAACGGCAGTTATACTCTATGACCTTAGGTCCGTTCGGTGTAAGCATAAGTCCGAAATACAAACAACCCTTAAATGTTCTGCCCTCCTTGTTCATCGCGTCTATGGTGGGCTTGAATATCTTTTCCATACACTCTCGGGCAATATCATCGGTGTAATACGGATTGGGAGCAACAGTTCCCATACCTCCCGTGTTAAGTCCCGTATCGTTATCCCCCGCTCTCTTGTGGTCCATTGATGATATCATAGGCACTACCACCTCTCCGTCTGTAAAGGAGAGAACAGAGACCTCGGGGCCTGTCAAAAATTCCTCTATAACGATATGGTCACCGCTAGCACCGAATGCCTTGTCCTGCATCATAGAGATGACCGCCGCTTTTGCCTCGTCGAGAGTATTGGCAATGATAACTCCCTTTCCAAGCGCAAGTCCGTCGGCCTTGATGACCGTCGGGATGGGTGCTGTCTCTAGATAGTCGAGCGCCGCCTGCATATCGTCGAACACCTCATACGCCGCCGTTGGTATGCCGTATTTTTTCATAAGATTCTTTGAAAAGACCTTACTGCCCTCGATTATCGCGGCATTTGCGCGAGGACCGAAGCAAGGAATGCCCTTTTCCTCAAGCGCGTCTACACAACCAAGCACAAGCGGATCGTCAGGAGCGACTACCGCATAGTCAATACCCGTCTCAACCGCAAAAGCTACGATTTTCTCAATGTCCTTCGCGCCAATGTCAACGCATACCGCATCATTCGCCATTCCTCCGTTACCAGGGAGCGCGTATATGACCTCAACGCTTTTATTCTCTTTTATTTTCTTTATGATGGCGTGCTCTCGGCCGCCACCGCCTACTACCATTATCTTCATCTTGTTCTCCGTTTGTTTGGAATATGGTTTTTTAGTTAGAATGTGTTACGATGGGTCGCTTTTAGAAAAAAGCTCCGCAAAAACTTACATAAATAAAAGGTCCTTTTAGGGTGACGGAGGATTTTCCTCCGAAAAATCCCTCACTGATGTTTCTGTATTGATAAGGCGTTGAACCTATTCGATGCAACTCAATTTTAACTTAAAGTCGCTTTAAGTTAAAGTTAGCTATGTCGGTTGGGTTCTACACTGTTAGGTGGAGAATATCTCAGTAAGTTATTTTCTCAGAAAATCATCGTCACCTCACAGCAGTTAGAACCCCAAAATATTTTGCAAATTTCTTTGCCAATTGCCAACGGCAATTGAGCTTTTATTTGAAAAGAAAGTAGGAGAATCAACACATTCTCTAGCTACATTATCAATGATGGAACAATCTCATTCCGGTAAACGCCATTGAGATTCCATATTTATTACAGCACTCAATAACGAGGTCGTCTCGAATAGAGCCGCCGGGCTCTGCTATATACTTAACACCGGATTTCTTTGCTCTCTCGATATTATCGCTGAACGGGAAGAAAGCATCCGATCCGAGCGCCACTCCGTCAATAGTATCGAGATACGCCCTCTGCTCTTCCTTTGTAAAGGGGGCGGGCTGCTCGGTAAAGTATTTCTGCCAATTTCCGTCAGCGCAAACGTCCTCTTCGTTCTGGTTGATGTATCCGTCAATGACGTTATCTCTGTCGGGTCTACCGAGTGTGGACTTGAAAGGAAGATTCAAGACCTTGTCGCTCTGACGAAGAAACCAAGTGTCAGCCTTTCCACCCGCAAGACGAGTGCAGTGAACTCTGGACTGCTGACCTGCTCCAACACCTATCGCCTGTCCGTCTATTGCAAAGCAGACCGAATTGGACTGCGTGTACTTAAGAGTGATAAGCGCAACTATAAGGTCACGCACCGCGCTCTCGGGCATATCCTTGTTCTCGGTAACTATGTTTGAAAGCAGCTCGCGATTGATCTTAAAGTTGTTCCTGCCCTGCTCAAATGTGATTCCGTAAACCTGCTTTCGCTCGATCTCGGCAGGCACAAAATCGGGATCTATTTTAACAATATTGTAATTACCCTTTCTCTTTCCCTTAAGTATCTCAAGAGCCTCGGGCTCGTAGCCGGGAGCAATAATGCCGTCCGAAACCTCGCGCGCCAGCATCTTCGCCGTTGTTACGTCGCAGACGTCGGAAAGAGCTACCCAGTCTCCAAAGGAGCACATTCTGTCAGTTCCTCTCGCTCTCGCGTAAGCGCAAGCCAGGAGAGAATCGTCAAGTCCCTCGATGTCATCGACGAAGCAAGCCTTTTTGAGCTTGTCGGAAAGCGGTATGCCAACCGCCGCGCTTGTAGGACTTACGTGCTTAAATGAGGTTACCGCAGGGAGTCCAAGCGCCGCCTTAAGCTCCTTTACAAGCTGCCAGGAGTTGAACGCATCAAGAAAATTTATGTATCCGGGTCTTCCCGAAAGTATCTCAATGGGAAGCTCGCTGCCGTCGTGCATGTATATTTTAGCCGGCTTCTGATTGGGGTTGCAGCCGTATTTAAGTTCAAATTCCTTCATTGTTATACTCCTGTGTATTACTTATTTTTGTTTATAATAACGTCCTCTGCCTTGCCCGTGACAAGATCCACGGTGCGTACAAAGAGGGACACCTTGTTGTCTGCATTAAGATTGCTCCAGCAGATATCCGCCAACTCCTCGGCGGTGTTGGGAAGCTCTACCTCCTCAGGCTCGCCGTAAAACGAAGGAATGGGATTGCCGTCGCACTTGTACGTGTGGATAAAATGACCTATTCCCGCTACGGGCATATAATTGTAGAAATAGCGATTGCAGACAGAAGGATCTCCGTTTCTGCTCTTGAGTATGGAAAGCTTGTACGTAAAATTCTTCTTTGCGGTGTCATAATACGCTATACCCGAGACACGAGGGGTGAAATTAGGCTCATCAGGCTCAAAGCCGCGCGTCATAAGCGCGTCCTCAAAGCTTTTGCCGTCAAGCAGAAAGTTATATATAGTATCAGTTTGATCGCCGTTGGTTATAATGTCGATGTTTCCTTTTTTTCTGAAAGGATTATAAATGATAAGACTAGGATCGACGAGCTTTGACTCGTCAAACGCGCGAGTCCTCATTCCGCCATCAAATTTCTCAAAAATACGGTTGCGGCTGTTCTCGCTTCTTCCCATAATGAAATAAGCGATCATTGCCCTCTTGCCGTCAGCCGATTTTCCTATAACTATTCCTCTTCCGGGATAAGAATTCTCGGACAGAAGCTTTTTAAGATCATAAAGTGCCATTTTTTCTCCATTCCGCCGTCTCGGCATTGTAAATATGCGTTAATCAATATAGACCTTGTCGTCTTCTACGGTAAGCCTGTCATCACACAAAAGCCTTACCGCCAGGGGCAAGAGCACCCACTCTGCCTCCTCCATTATTCTCTTTTGAAGTGTCTCGGGAGTGTCGTCACGCTTGACCTCAACCGCTTTTTGCAAAATTATCGGCCCCGCATCGCACTCCGGAGTGACTATATGCACCGTAGCGCCCGAAACGCGAACGCCCTTTTCAAGCGCTGCTTCGTGAACGCGCAGACCGTAATACCCCTTTCCACAGAAAGACGGGATAAGTGCGGGGTGAACGTTGATTATCCTGTTTGGAAAAGCCTCGTACATCTGCTCGTCGATTATAGTCAAAAATCCCGCGAGCACCACAAGGTCTATTTTCTCGCCCACGAGAGTATCGGCAAGAGCCCTTGAGTATTCCTTGATGTCACCGTATTCCTTGCGCGCGAGCACCTTTGTTTTGATCCCATTATTCTTGGCTCTCTCAAGAGCGTATACACCGTCCTTGGACGACAGGACAAGCTCTATCCTGCCATTTCCAAGATCGCCTTTTGCCTGAGAGTCTATGAGTGCCTGCAGATTAGTTCCGCCGCCCGACACGAGCACAGCTATTCTTTTAGTCCTCATCAGCAGAACACTACTCCTTCGTCGCCCTTTATTATCTCGCCGATGACGTATGCATCTTCGCCATTCTCACGCAAGATCTCAAGCGCCGTATCTACGTCCTTTTTAGCAACGGTTATGCTCATTCCCACACCCATATTGTAAGTGTTATACATATCTCTCTCTGGAATATTACCCGTCTTTGCGATAAGCGAGAAGATGGGAAGCACGCGAACCGCGTTCTTGTCTATCTTAGCGGTCATTCCCTTTGGAAGAGCTCTCGGAATATTCTCGTAAAATCCGCCGCCCGTAATATGACTTATTCCCTTTACGTCTACCCTCTCAAGCAGCTTGAGCACACTCTTGACGTATATTTTTGTGGGCGTAAGCAAAGTCTCGGCAATGCTCTTGCCCCCAAGCTCCTCTTTAGGAATATAGAGGGAGTCGGGATTGTTGTCTATGTCAAACACCTTGCGCACCAAGGAGAATCCGTTGGAATGAACTCCGCTTGACGCAAGAGCGATAACAACGTCGCCCTCCTGTGTTTTGGTGTTGTCGAGTATCTTCTTCTTATCAACGATACCCACGGCAAAGCCGGCAAGATCGTAGTCCTCGACAGGCATCATTCCGGGATGCTCCGCCGTCTCTCCGCCGATAAGAGCCGCGCCTGATTGCACGCAACCCTCGGCAACGCCCGAAACTATCGCCGCTATCTTCTCAGGCACGTTCTTGCCGCACGCGATGTAATCCAAGAAAAACAGAGGCTTTGCGCCGCAGCAGATTATATCATTAACACACATAGCAACGGCATCAATTCCTATCGTGTCGTGCTTGTCCATCAGTATTGCCATCTTAACCTTTGTTCCGCAGCCGTCAGTTCCCGAGACAAGCACGGGCTCCTCCATACCTGCGATATTAAGTCCAAAGCAACCGCCAAAGCCGCCAACGTCATCAAGACAGCCCTCGTTACGAGTTCTTGCGATATGCTTTTTCATAAGCTCTACCGCGCGATATCCCGCGGTTATATCAACGCCTGCCGCAGCATAGCTTTCGGATCTGGAATTATTACTCATAGTTATCTCCTTATTATTTATCAATGTCAAAATCTCATCTTAACCCTTACCGTTCCAGCAGTACGTGCACAGATCATCAGGGTCAAGTCCTATTGCCTTTACGATACCCTCAAGAGACTGAAATTCAAGCGAGGCGAAATTCATCTTTTCGCAAATAGTTGCCCTGAGCTTCTTGCCTCTCTCGGTATTAGCATCACTGTATTCCTCAATGTGTTTAAAGCCTTCCTCACCCTCAAGCTCCATAATAACTCGTCTTGCTATCAGCTCCATATCACTTGTAGCTCTTGAAAAGTTGAGATACTTGCAGCTATACATAACGGGCGGACACGCCGAGCGCATATGCACCTCGCGAGCACCGTTATCGTAAAGAAATTCCACTGTCTCACGCAGCTGTGTTCCTCTGACTATGGAGTCGTCCACGAACAGAAGTCTCTTATTCTCTATCAGCTCATGAACGGGAATGAGCTTCATCTTAGCGACCTTTTTTCTGTCGGATTTTTTCGAGGTAAAGCTGCGTGGCCACGTGGGAGTATATTTTATGAATGGACGCGCAAAGGGTATCTCGCTTGAGTTTGCGTATCCAATAGCGTGAGGTGTGCCTGAATCTGGAACTCCGCACACGTAATCAATGTTGTGGGATTTGCCGAGCACCTTGTCGTTCTCACTCATTATCGCACCGTTGCGGCAACGCATAGCCTCAACGTTTACACCCTCGTACGTAGCCGTGGGATATCCATAATAAGACCAGAGGAAAGCGCATATTTTCTTTTTCTTTCCGGGCGCCGCCAGCTGCTTGATCTCTGTGGGAGATATCTCAACTATCTCACCGGGGCCAAGCTCTCTCTCGTTTTCATAACCCAGCTTCTGATAGGCAAAGGACTCAAATGTCACCGCGTATCCATCACTGTTTTTTCCTATAAGCACGGGCAATCTGCCAACTTTATCTCTGGCCGCGATAAGATTTCCGCCCTCCTTGAGTATCAATATAGATGCCGTTCCCTCGATAACGTCCTGCGCAAAGCGTATTCCGTCAACAAAATTGTCCCTCTGATTGATAAGCGCCGCGACCAGCTCGGTGGAGTTGACCACTCCCGCCGTCATGGCGTTGAAATGAGCGCCACTCACCGTAAAGAATCTCTCAATAAGTTCATCGGAGTTATTTATAACACCTATAATGCATATCGCGTACGTTCCAAGCTTGGAGCGAATAAGCAGAGGCTGTGGATCACTATCACTTATACAACCTATCGCCGCATGTCCCTGCATCTCCTCAAAAACGTTCTCAAACTTGGTCCTGAACGGAGAGTTTGAAATATTATGTATCGAGCGTTGCAGACCAAGCTCCTTATCGTACGCCGCAAGACCTCCGCGACGATTTCCTAAGTGAGAATGATAGTCGGTCCCGAAGAACACGTCTGCCAAGCACTCTTCCCTTGATGTGATTCCAAAAAATCCACCCATTAAGTTTACCTGCCTTTGTTTGCGTATCCCACCCTTACGGCGAGACTAAAAATTCATCGAATATACCTGTAAAATTATTTGTTGTACTCTGCCTCTATCTCGGCGCTCTTCAAGAGAACTGCCTTGGCATCCGCGGCACGCTTACTCTCAAGTTTCTCAGCAAGTGCGTCATCAGATAGGGCAAGTATCTCTGCGGCAAGCAGAGCGGCATTGGTCGCTCCGTCAATAGCCACAGTGGCGACGGGAATGCCCGAGGGCATCTGCACTGTTGATAAAAGGGCGTCAAGTCCGTCAAGATTTGAGGACTTACAAGGTATTCCTATAACAGGGAGCGTAGTATTCGCCGCAACCGCGCCCGCAAGATGAGCCGCCATTCCCGCTGCTGCTATTATAACTCCAAATCCGTTTTTTCGCGCATTGCGAGAGAACTCTCCTGCCTCAAGTGGCGTTCTGTGCGCGGAATACACGTGCACCTCATAGGGTATCTCAAAAGAATCAAGAGCATCGATAGCCTTCTTTACCACAGGCATATCGCTCGCGCTTCCCATAATAATTCCAACCTTTTTCATGTTTATCCCCCTTTTAAAGCTCTTTAAATATGACAAAATAAAATCCGGGCGCACTTATCCCATTCGAAACAAGTGAGCCCAGACGGTCGGCAATATAAATTTCTGTTTCACGTGGGCAAATCCACTCAAATCCGTCAGTCGCAGAAACCTTCATTTATCATGATAATATGATACCATAAATGAGCAAAAAAGTCAATATATATTTATAAAGACTTACTCTTCTTTTTTGCATTTATTTTAGTCAATTTGACCATCTTGGGACCCTTCCTTTTCGCCTATCCGACTACGCCTCGCAAAAAGGCAAGTCAGAAACATCACACAGAGGCAACCGAAACAAAATCCCCCAACGTCTATCCAAACGTCACGCAAGGAAGGACCTCTGCCGCTGAATATCTGTATGGTCTCGTCAACAAGAGGCACAAAAAGTCCTGTTGCTACGCAAAATGCTGCCCTTTCACGCCTTGAATATTCATAACAGCCCCAAAGCAGTACCGAAAAAACGCCAAGAACGGCAAATTCCGTGAAATGAGCCAACTTTCTGACCCAGAAGTGCCCTTCTCCTCCGTCTCCGCCGCCAACTCCCAAAATGGAAGCCACAAGCTTACTCAACGCACCCGATGCCGTCTGCGAGAGCATAGAATTGCCCCATATAAAGCAAAGAGTCAGACACAACAAACATATATATAATATTTTTTTGCTTCTAAGTGTCATTTGCCAAAAAATTCTTTCCTTTCGATATCAAAACTCGTGATGTCTCAACGATAGCGCTTACAATGCTTTCTTCCAAACGGTCCTCTATAACTTGAAACGCCTCGGCCATATGAGGGGCTCTGTTTGTTATATTGTGACAGTCCGAGCCTATGACATTGAGATATCCCTTTTTAATAAGCTTCAATGTCTTCCTTCTCATTCCTATGCGCAAGAATGAGTTTGCATTGAATTGAACTGCGATTCCATTTGCAATTAATTTTGCTATTTGACTTTTATTTTTGAAAACGAGATATCTCTCAACGTGAGCTATTACCGGCTTTACATCGATTCTGTTCTCCATCTGGCATATCTCGTCAACTACGGCATTCGACCATCTGTCAAAAGGCATCTCTACCAACAATATGTTAGTTCCCTCAATGCAAAGCGACCTTATAGGTTCACATCCCGATATTCCACTGAAATATGCTACTTCCGCGCCGAGATACATATTCGGTATTTCATCGGACCCTAAATTTTCTTCAGATATAGCAGAGAGCAAGCGCGCAAGGCAAGCATCTCTCCTTGCCTTAAACTCCACAGGAGACTCCTCGTGCGGATAAAAATGTGAGGCCATAACGACCGCGCCTACTCCTTGAGCGCGTAGACTCTTAAGCATTTGGATGGATTCCTCGGAACTGCCGCTTCCGTCATCCATTTGAGGCAATATGTGAGAATGAAAATCCACAAATCGCGCAGAGACGCAACCAAATGTGTTGTTTTCCATGTCCCTCTCCCTTCATAAATTAATCCGTCGTCTGCATAAACAAATTAAGTCAAACAAAACCGAGTGTAGACAACTCGGTTTTGCTATGTATTCAATGATAGTGGTAATATTTTTGCGAGCGCCTGTAATACAAGGATTTTCTTATGCCGGCTGCGTTATAGACAAACCCAAATATCTTCACGTTTGCAAACTTGAACTGTCTTACCGACTCAACAATATCCTTGCGCCTTGTATATCCGCAACGAGTAACCAATATGATACCGTTTATATACTTTGAAACTACTATAGGATCGGATACTGCCAAAACGGGCGGCAGGTCAACTAATATGTAATCATAGCTCTTCTTAAAGCTGTCAAGGATCTCCTTCATCTTATGCGAGCCTATCAACTCACTCGGATTAGGAGGAAGATCTCCCGATGTCATAACAGACAAGTTTTCGTGAAGCACTCCTTTGTGGAGATTGATCTTCTCCTCTCCAGACAGCACATTGGACAGACCGGGTGATATCGGAAGTTCCAAGGATGTATATACAGATGGATGACGCATATCCGCATCTATCAATACAACCTTATGACCCTCATTCGCCAATGCATATGCAAGGTTTATAGACGTCGTACTTTTTCCATCCTGAGGACAAGGACTCGTGATGCCAACTGTTCTTCCTCCCGTTACATCAGGAAAGAAGAAGGAAATATTTGTTCTGAGCAGCTTATACGCCTCCAGAGAAGCAAAGCTCAGCTTTTCTCCAAATCGGTCCGTTTTTTTACGTTTTTTAATATCTTTCTTGTTTTTGATAAGCATTTATCTTTCTCCAAACAATTTAGTATGCTTGCCGGCGCAGCTATATCATTTGCCTTTAGAGGCGGTTTTCGCCTCGTATCTGTATCTGTATCCGTATCTGTCACTGACAGAATCAGCGTCGGGAACTACAGCCAGCAGAGGTATGTCCTCCTCAAAGGTTTTTATCAACCAATCCTCAGAATCCAGGATATTATTTGAGATTCCCGAGATCACCAGATACGCGCACACAATTACTATTCCGATCAAAGCACCCAGCAACACATTGGATCTGTAATTGGGAGATGACGGAGCACTGGGCACAATAGGATGTTCAACGATGCCGATGGCTACACCCTTGATGAGCTCACCCCCATCAAGCCTCTGCTTGAACGCCTGGATCAAAGCATCGGCGATAACTTTAGCTTCATCAGCCGATTCACAGGTTATGGTAAAGCTGAAAACTCTGGAATCAACGGTGTTGGAGGTAGTAAGCATACCCGAAATACCATCTGCTGTATAGGTACGGCTTGGCTTTTCGCCGTTTTCATTCAACTCGCCCGAATTAAGCATATCAGCGGCCACCGACAATGTCGTTTTGGATTGCAGTATATCAAGACAGTTGGCCACCTGATACTGTCCCATCAGCACGTCCTGATACGAAGGATTTTCATCTTTCGTCTCTACGTTCATAATGAGTTTTGCGCTTGCAGAGTATTTCGGAGACACAAAAAACATAGTATATCCTAACGCAATAAGCACGCCAAGCACGGCAGCAATAGCTATGATCCACCAACGCTTTAACAAGATTCTCGCTAATTGTGATAAGCTTATGTCCAAAGTTTCTTTGTTTTCGTTCATATCAACACTCCATAAATTAATATGCGCACGGGTAAAGGTATAATCTCTCATAATCATATACCTTTAATTATTATACCATCTTTAATAAACCTTGTCAATAGAAAATGCGCAAATCTCAAAAACAAAAAATGACCGACAATATATTTTTTTATCGAATCCAAGCGGTTTTTACCGAAAAGATAAAAGAGAGCCCGACTTGCGTCAGGCTCTCCGTTCTTTTATTTGTTTGTCAACTCAAGCTTTATCACTGAGTTACTGTCTCACCCGGCTGAGTGTCCTCAGGCTCTGTGTCTTCTTCACGGTCGATGGTCACTTTTTCATACACATTAACCGAACCACTATTAACAGCTCCGGGGCCAAAGAGATGGTATTCATTCTCTGTTACCAAGTCCTTAAGGCTATCGAGATCCTCTACAAACGCCATATATGCTATGTCAATAGACGAGTCTTTTGCCCAGCTACTATGACAAGTGAGGAACATTGTAGTAATGGT
>JAEIGA010002753.1_pt1 | contig 27851 bp, 40 predicted proteins | sample 9270691 | NCBI WGS metagenome assembly JAEIGA01 (sample SAMN17057246, study PRJNA624740) | gut metagenome | biome: biome; isolation source: fecal sample | host: Bos grunniens | place: China: Xizang | collected 2019 | reverse complement strand
TTTCGCTCAAATCCCGCTATGCCATTGTGCCAACCATTCACGCCGATAAAAGTCTGCGCCCGGTTGCCACTTATCGCGCACGCCCGCGTAATGCTGTATGATCGGGTTATCACTATAGCCGCACCCAATGCAGTTGTTATAGGTCAGCGGCAACAGCTTAATTTTGCCATGCTCCCAACCGAAATGGTTGAAAGTGTCCTGTTCGCAATAGTCCATGCGTACCGTGTCGATCATCGCCCGAAACCGCTGGAACATTCCGTCTGCCCGCAACTGCGCAAGGTTGTACAGACATACACCCGCATTGCAGTAGGTTTTATGTTTCGGATAGTAAAGCGAAGGTCGCCATTGTGGGATGTACTTTTCGGGAACCATAGCGAACCACGCGTCCGTCAAATCAGTTTCCCATAGTCCCGTCAGACTTCCGCGCACAATCGTGTCAACATCCAGCGATAGTATTTTATCTTCCGGGAATATCTCGCAATACGCCGTTCGTAATATCGCTTGCCAAGAAAACACGCTATAACGGTTCACGCCATCAGGCGAAACGTACTTGTCCCGAAGCGGAGCCGCGTTGATACAGATGCACGGCCCAGCGGGTTTGTATGCGTCTGGCAAATCGTCATCTTCGATCAGCAGATAAATCTTGTCGGGTTTATTGTATGCCAGCAGAGACGCCACAGCGCCGCGCAAGCGCTGGTAAAGATTCCGGGTTGCCGCATAGACTATGACCAATAGCGCACCCCCTTCAATAGTTTGCCGCTATACTGCCATCAGGCCGCGCCGAATACCTAAAGTTCTTCGCCCCATGCGCCTTTTCGTGACATTCGCGGCAAAGCAATTCCAGATTGTCCGGGTTGAGCGTAATGCTTTCGTTGTTTATGTTGTCTGGTGTCAATGGTATTTTGTGATGGACGATCTCGCCCGGAACATATAGCCCCAGCGTCAAACAGCGTTCGCACAGCCCGTGCCGCCGCTGGAAAACTTGCCGTCTGCATTGTTTCCATGCTTTCGACTGATAGAACGGTTTTGCAAACTCTTTCACGGTTTCCCCCGTCAAGGGCGAACGTCCCCACCAACGCTTCGCCAAATTCCCGCACGTTTGTGCGCAACTCAGATTTATAGCGCCTTGCGCGTCTCCGCGTTAAAGCCATATAAAAGAGGTCTGCGTCACCGCAAACCCCATCAATTACATATTCTTCTATACTATCATTATACCACAAACGCACCCCCTAATGCAAGCCATTTTCGTTATGTTTGTGTTAATCCTCGCCTTTCTGCGAGTAGTTGCCACCAGCGCAAAACCAGTCCAGCGGCAAAACCTTGCCCGTGCCGTAATTACATTCCCGGCGACATTCGGCCCACGCGGGCTTACCGTATGTGTAGCCGATCCTCGCATGTCTGCACTCGCAGCATCTAACCACGCGCTCCGCGTCAATCGTCGGGCAAGCGTCGATTGCTTGCAGCGTTTCGCTCTTAACCGCGCCGCTTAGCCCGTACACCGTTTCCAAGCGCTGAATAACGTCGTCCTCATTGATTAGCCTGTTCATTGTTCCACCTCTTTCTCGCGCTGTCTGCGTTCTTCGCGCTTTTCTTCTCGCTTTTCTTCGGCCCGTTCCACAATCCGCAGGATTAAGAATATAGTCGCTACAACCCAAATCGGCAATGTGCCAACAAACAACTCGCCCAGCAAAACCCCCAAGGGAAAGTCCATTTATTGTCCCTCCATTCCGTACACAGCCGCCGCATCAGTCCCGGCGAACGGCGCTCGTTCTGTCCGCCGCGTCAGTTCCAGCGCCACCAGCGCCAGCCCTTGCGAGTGCAAGCGGTCAAACGTCCTGTGCGGGATTTGCGTTACCCTTATGGCGGTCGTGCGTCCCAGCCCTTGCACATACAGCGCCGCCAGCACTTTCCGGGTCTTTGGCTGTTCAATGCTGCCTATAACGTTCTCCCGCGCCTTGATTAGCGTTAACACTTTCCGCATCCGGGCCGCGAGTTCCCGGCGTTCGTCCACCAGCTTGTCAACGTCGGTCTGCCAGTCGTGCGCACCGCCGCGCGGCATTCCCGTTAGCCTTGACAGCCGCGCAGACGGCAAGCGCTCTTCGATGGCGTTGTATTTGCGTTCAAGCGCCGACAATATGCGTTGATACCTGCCCGCCGCGAGTAGCCATGCCCGCGCTTCGTTTACCGTGTATTCGTGTCGCATAAACCCTCCTTCAGTCCGCGAAGGTCACGCCCTCCGCTTGTCTGTTCGCCGCGCCGCCGAAAGGCGGCTTGACAACGTTCCATCTGCCCGCTACGCTCCGCTATGCGCTGTGAGCGATTCTAAGGCCCTTTCCAGCCGTTTTCTTGCGTTCCGCGATAAATCCCTTAGCCAAACTCGCAATCCGCGAGAAACGGCCTTTAAATGCGTCTGAGGCTATTACGCGTTTCCCCCCGTCCAAACAACCTTTCCCCTCCCCCCGTTCATGATAGTGATAGTCTTATCCCATCCCGTTTCCCCTTCTTAACAATTCCATTCCCCCTCCCCCCCCGTTCATGATAGTGATAGTCCCATCCCCCATCCCGTCCCCCTCTTATAAATTTATATAAGCTAAACAAGATAGACTATAAGATTACTATCACTATGTTTTTTGGGGGAGAGTTTATTTTTTATATTATATATAATATAGACTATAAGATAAGATAGACTATAAGATTACTATCACTATGTTTTTGGGGAGAGTTTCTTTTTTTCTTTCTTTCTTTCTTTGCTTCTTTCTTTCTTTCTTTCTTTTTTTCTTTAAAGCTGGGCCGTTGTCTGTTCGCCGCGCTCCGCGATTTCCGCAAGCACTTCCCGCACCAGCGCCCGCAGCATATCACAGTCATCCAGCGGACAGCCTACGCACCCGTCACCGTTCACACATTCGCGCAACTCTGCAACAGGATCACCGTCAAAGCGCGGGCGGAATTGCTCGCAGCCGTTTTCGCGCCCGGACAGCACGCGGGACTTCATTGTGCAATATGCGCTTGTTTGGGGTTTGCCGTCGTTCTCATGCCAAAACTTGCAACGTTCGCACCTCTGCGCCCTTCGCGCACCTCCCCCGCGTTCTGGATCGCGTTTTTGATTTGTTCATCGGCCCACCTCTGCAGACGGGCTATGTCGGTTTTGTCTGCAGCCGCCGCCAGCGTCTTAAACCAGTTGCTGCAAAAAAAGTCCTCGGTTTCGGTTAGCGCATGTTTCGCTTGCGCGTTGTTCGGGTTCTTCATGAGCCGCAATCGCGCGTTGACATTATCCAGCACCGCCCGCGCGATTATCGCCCCCGCGAGTATTTTATAATTCTGCATTACACACCGTCCTTTCACAATGGTCAGTTTTGCTAAAAGTACACACGTAGTACGAGGCTTTTATCGGTGTCGCCGTGCGTGGTCGATAGATTATCCTCCACACCCGTCAACCATTTTTTCACGCACGACTACGTGTGTGAAAACGTATAAGACTACCCACGCGATAGGAAAGGCGAATTGCGCCGTGCGGCTTCGCGCTTTGCTTCAGAGGTCGGGGCGCGAAAAGAAACGAGTTTCGGCGCTATGGTATATTTTTTCGCGCCGCCGTCCGAATCTACCCATACACACTTATAATCGTCCGGGAAACGTTCGCACATTTTATCAAGCTTGCGCATGGTCACGGGCGACGCCGTGTAAACGTTCGCGGTTTTATCTTCTTCGTTCCAAAGGATTGATGTTTCTTGCTCATATCTGCTATACATAATTATTCCCTCTTTTCCACAGACTACAGTCTACAAACCATAGTCTGTTTTAAAAATGTCTTTGCGCATATAGGCTAAGCAGCAAGGCTTCTGCCAAACCGTCAGACTCCCGGAAACAACGCGGAGTTGCCAGTAAATTAACGCCGGGAAACAGTTGTTTGCAAACTGCGATTGATTTCTTTTTGTCTGAATCCAGACCAAAGTCGGCTTTCCATTTCTGCGGCGTTACAAGTTGAAACGGTATTCCAACGGCGGTCAGCACGCCCTCGATAAAACCAGCAGACTTCCCGAAGCTGAAAGTGCTAACGCTTCCTTGATGCGGTCTGGCCCCTACCTTTTCCACGGCGGCGACAATGTACGCCCTGCGCGCCCGCGCCGCGTCTGAATACTGTTTCATAAATGACGCAAACTCGGTATCGCTCCATGCGAACGCTTCACGGTTCGGCCCGTCTATCACAGCATACGCGCCCGATTTGCCGGGATCAACGCCGATATAAATTGCACTCATACAGTAACCGCCCCCTCCGCCTCTTTTGCGCCGCTTTCAAGCGCTTGCAGTTCCGCCACACGTTTATAGCGTGCATCGTCCTCGGCGCACTTTCGCGCCAGCAACGCCGGGTTTACAAGCACGACATACTCCATACCTTCCCGGTTCTGTCTGATTATGCCGTGTTCAAGTTCCCATTTCCGAATAGCGCTCAGTTCTTCTGCCACGTTTAGCCCCCTTTCGTCTGCTTGCAGATTTCCCGAAACCGTTCTTTCGCGTCGCCTACAAGCGTTTTACGCCAGTTTCCAGCCGTCATCCGCACGGGGTAACACATTGCCCGCAAGCGCTCCCAAGTCCGTCTAAAACGCGCTTCTAAGCCCTCTACGACGTCAGGCGGGTTGTTTGTCGTCACGATCAACGGCTTTCCGCTGTTTAGCCGCGTTTCGACGATATTAAACACTTGCTCCGCCCGGTATTCCGTTGAGCGTTCAGCGCCCAAATCGTCAAGCACCAGCAGTTTAGCGCGGCCCATAATGTCAAGCGTTTCCGCAATGCTTTCCGCGCTCCCGGACAGCATACGCGGCGCTGATAGGAATAAAACCGGGACATTCTCTGCGCTTAGCGCATTAGCTATGCACGCGGCAAGCCAACTTTTGCCCGTTCCGGGCGGGCCGTATAGCAGCAACCCGCGCATATCGCTTTGCGTGTCCGCCGCTATCTGCGCGAAGTTCTTAACGTACCCGCGCCCTATGGCGTATGCATCCGCGTTGGCTTCGTTGATCTGCGCCGTGTCGAAGGTTGCCGCCGCAAGCTTGCCGTCCAGCAAAGACGCCCGCCGCAGTTCTGCGCAGACTTCCGCAAGCGCCAGCCGCCGCAAGCGTTCATCCTCGGCGGCGCGTGCCGCACGCCCGCAAGCGCACAGCGACGGAACAAAACGCCCCAGTCGTTCAAGGTAAAACTCTTTACCTTCCTTGCACTTGCCGCAATGCACGCGGCCTTCTGGCCCGATAAAATCTCCATCTTCAAGCGGGATATGCCCTTCATAGCTAACCGCGTTAAACCAGCTTTCCGCAAGCGTAGCGCCGTGCTGTTTCGGCATTTCCTACCCCTCCCATTCACTATAATCCGGGCGGGCCAGTTCTGGATGTTCGTGCTTTTGCTTGTTATACCAGCCGTCAGCGGCGAGTTTCCAGCCTTTTATAGGCCAGTCGCGCAATGAGTTGTAACGGTAAAACGCGGCAGGTTCAAATAGGCGCGGTTCCCACCCCTGCGCGTTTGCGTATGCTTGCACGTCCTCCAGCGTCGGCGCGGTTTGCACGGTATCGCCACCAGCAAGCGCCGCCGACAATTCGCTAATCAGACTGGCCCGTTCCTGCGCGTCAAGTTCAAAAGTTATCCGCACTTTCTTCACCTCCATAAATGTTATGATTCAGTATCGCGTTTAGCTTGTCCAGCACGCCAACGGCCCGCAATTGCGGCGCATACTCGCAAACCAACAGCCGCAAGTCGTTAATTTGTGCTTTCGCGCTTATAAGTTGGCTAAACGTTGCCGCCGAAATAGTGATTGTTTTTTCCATATACTGCGCCCCACCTTCCCGCCCTTGTGCGCTTAGCCTAAGTCGTTTTCGGTCTTGCGGGTCAAAAGTTCAACCCTTTCAGCGTTCAGCTTATACGCTTTGCGCTTTTCGCCCTCGCTCGTTTCCCACTTGTCAATTTGCATTGATCCGCTAATGGCTACCATGTCCCCTTTGTGCGCGTAGTCATGCAGGAATTTAGCGGTTTGCCGCCAGCACACACAATCGAAAAAGTCCGTTTCGCGTTCGCCGTTCTGCCCTTTGAATTGCCGTTGCACGGCAACACAAAAATTGCAGCACTCGATTCCATTCGGTGTTTCTTTAATGACGGGATCGGCGCACAAGCGCCCAGCGATAACCATAATATTCATCGTTTAGCCCTCCTTCGGTTCAATTTCAAGTTTCTCCGCAATGTCGGCGGGGATATGTGTTCGGTTCAAAACTCGCACAGCTTCATAAATTGAATCCGCGTCTACTCCCGGAACATTCGCCGCAAGCCATTCCATCCATGTTGGGAACACCTGTTTCGGATGTTTTGCAGCCCATTGCTTGACTTCTTCCCATTTACGCATAATCCACGCAAACTCTACTTTGTCTATATCATCATCTCTGGAAAACATCAATCTTTTGAGCCACTCCACCGGGATAGCATCGATAACAGGCGCAGCATTTACAAGTTCGTTAATTTCGCATCTATCGGGAAACGCTTTAAACTTCTTTCTGACTGATCCTTTCAGCGCATCTGCGTCAATCAACCGTTGCTTGTTCACGTCCTCTCCCCCTTCTCCTGCTCAGTCATTCCTACTTCACCGCCTTTCTTTTCTGTAAAATAGCTATATTCTTTTCCGCTTGTGCGCGGGTCATCTTTTCGAGGTTCGGCCCGTACTTTTGCGCAAGCTTCGTTAGTTCTTCCGGTTCGGCGTTTTCGCGGATGAAAGCGAGTTGTCCAGCCGCTATAGCGTCGGGCGGCGTTGTCGCTGGGCGTCCCGCCGTGCGCTTTAGTTCTTCCAGCTTTTCCAGCTTTTCCAAGCCCACGCGCTCGGCGGCGCCAGCGCTGCCTATGTTCAACGGAGCATCCGCCACGCGTTCTCCTTCGTCCAGTTCTTCCGCCGCAAACTGCGTCCCAAAGCCCAGCATTGCCAGCGCCCGCCCAACCGCTTTCGTTTCGGCCTTTTCCAGAAAGTCCGCAAAGTCGCGTTTGGTTTCCGATCCGTGTGCGACGTTTTTAATTACGCCGTTTTCGTCGGATATGGTCGCCCGGAAAAGTGCATAATCATCGGTTTTTTCCAGCAGTTCGGGCGCGATGCTCCAGCCGGGATATTTTTCCCGAAACCACACCAGCCGCCACGCAACTTGTAAATAATCACGCCCCTTTAACGATATAAGATGGTCTAACGGGTTAAATGCCACTATAACGCCCCCTTTTCGTATTCCCGCCGCAGTTCTTCATCTTCTTCCTGCGTTATGCACGTCTCCGCAACTTCAAGCGCTTCCCGTATGATTTTAAAGCGCCAGAAAAGGTCATCCAGCATGCAGCCGAAACCCTCTATCCACAAATCGCGGACGGCTTCTTTAATCTGCGCAATCCAGTAAAGCGCATCCTCGCAGATTTCCAGCCGTTCCGCCCTTGTCAGCCCGCGCGGGCTGTTCGTGTTCACTATCTCACCCCCTTTTCATGATCCAGCCGCACGCGGCGGCGAAGTCCTGCGCCATATATGGCGCGATAAACAGTAGGTCGGCGGCGATTTGTTCACCGCGCGGCGGGATGATCTGAAAGTATTCACCCCGCCGAATCAGTAACGCGGTTGACTTGTTCACCGCACACCACCGCTTTTCATTAACGACAGCGGGTTTTCTGGCACGCTCAACATATGCAATTCAACGCTTGCGCCAGCCAACGCCGCTTGCACTCGCGTCAGCTTGTCATTGACGCGATTATGCACCGCACGCGCTTCCGGGGACATATCGTTCACGGGCGCATATCGGACGATCTTTGCGCCCCTGTCAATCTTCCGCACGCCGCGCCGTATATAGCCTATGCCAACGCCCGTATAATTATCGGGTTCGCATACCTTATAGCCCACGCCGCGCACGTTGACGATCATGCGCCCCGCTTCAATCAGCCGCTTCCGCGCCGCTTGCAGAATATCGCGGTAATCATACTTATGTTGTATGATTTTGCCGATTTCGGCAAAGGTCAGTAGGTCTCCGTAGTCGCGTTCCATGATAGCAGTTACCAAAGTGTCAATTGCGTCTTTTCGTGTCATTGTTAAACCCTCCATTCTTAATGTTGTGATCCCCTAAAAAGCCTACCTTACCCAACCACGCCATGCCGTTGCAAACCCTAAAATCCTTGCCTTGCCTTGCCCAACCTGACCAATCCTTGCCTCGCCAAACCCAGCCCCAAAATCCAAGCCTTAATCCATTGGGATTTCCTCAATTGCGGTTGTGAAGCGTCCATAGCCCAGCGTGCGCCCATCGCATAGCCCGATATATTGCCCAGCGTTTTCAAAAGCCATCGCAATCGTAGCAATATCAATATGTGATTCGTCGAACAGCATATCAAACTCACAGCGCCAGACGTCAAAACGCGGGCGCGTGCGAGGGATTCTGCTCATCCCAACGCGGACAGGGCGCACATCGTAGTATTTCATATCACGGCGCATTTTTTCGAGGTCGAACGGGGTTCCAATATCCAGCGGCGCAACGCAATGGGGGAAAATGCAATACCGCTGAATATCTTTTCCAGCCTTAAACAGCTTCGCGCCGTTTTCAAGCGTTCTCTGCAAGCACTCGGTGGGAATATGCAAACCGTTAGCTTCGTCATAATACAAGCCCGCTTCCCACTCAAGGACGCTTACCTTTAGTAAATCGTCCTCGGTTTTTTTTCTCTTGCTTGTGTACTGCGCCAGCTCCAGCGCCAACGGATGATATTTGTTGACGGTTTTCGGGGAGTGCATCAGCAGAGTGTTTGTGCCGTTCAAAGTAACGTGAATCTTTTTCATAGGTTTAATCTCCTCTCAAATCTGCGTCCTTTTTGTTCAAAGCAGCCAACGTGACCACTTTATCGAATTTCCTGGACGGTGTAGTCCTTCACGGCGATTTCTATAACGCCGTCGCCGTTCGTCACGATGGAAGTCACTTCGTGATCGGCGCACATAAGGCGGTCAATCTGCCAAAGCGCCTCGCTGAACGTGTTGCGGTCGGACGCATAGTCAACAGTGATGCGGTCGAAAGTGTTTGTCATGATACGGTGAACGACGATAACGTATTTGTTATCAAGAATCAGGTTGCGGAGTTCGTTAATCTTCATGGTTTTACTCTCCCTTCATTCCGTCGTACCAGTTTAGAAAAGCCGTTCTGGGTATTTTCGTTCGTGTGCCTATGATGCAAACCGGGAATCCAAGTCGTTGAGGTTCCAGCCGCGCCGCCGTTCGTATCGTTTGCGGGTCGGCATTGAGTATCGGCGCTATATCCGCTGGCGTTAGCATTTCTTTCGCGCTCTCGCGGATTTCTCGCAATTCCGTTTTCGTCACCCCCCTTTTACTTGCGTTTTGCGAGTTCCGGGTTAAAAAAAATGTCGGTCGCCGTTGCCGTTGTTCTTAACATCTTTTATTATACTCGCATTTCGCGAGTTGTCAATAGGAATTTCTTACGGAAATGTAACAACATTTATACAAAAAGTGTTGCAAAATTGCGAGAAATGGCGTATAATGGCGAAAAATGGCGAAGGGAAGTAGATAAAATGAGCCAAGGGCAAAGGATCAAAGAACGCCGAAAACAAATAGGACTAAGCGCGGAACAGCTTGCGGAGCGTTTACAGATAGCGCCCGCCACCATTTACCGCTATGAAAATGGAGACATTGCACAGATAAAGCATGATAGGCTTGTTGCTATTGCGTCCGTCCTCGGCGTTAATGCTGATTATCTCGATGGAAACGCCGATCTAAGAGACGCGACGCGCCCGGAGCCGCTACCACAGCCAGACGTTGAAACGCCCGCAAAAAGGGCGCTTGAAACCCTTATAAAGCATCGTGTCACCGCCGCGCCCGTCCTGCCGCTTGCCATACTGCAACAGCGCCCGGATGTTATATGCGCCAGCTTCACGGAATTTGCAGACTATACCGGGATGGACAGCCTTGCCGCTATGTTCGGCGCACAGAATCAAGACGCCGTAACATATGCGCGGCGGGATAGTGGCGTCTATGTCGTCGCCTACAATCAGCGCCTACCTTTTTACATGTTGCAAATCGCACTCGCGCGGGAATTGGGACATATTGTATTGGGCCATAACTCAACCCAGCAGATTGATAAGCGCACCGCCGAAGCACTTGTCTTTGCGCGGCATTTGCTCTGCCCGCGCCCGGTTATAGCCGCGTTAAAAGATGCTGGCGTACCGTTGACCGTTGAAACGGTCGGCACGTTAACGGGATGTTATGGGCGCGTGTTAGCGTCGTTGCGTCAGATGGACGGCGCACACGTTCCCGCCGATATTAACCGACGTGTGCGGGCGCAGTTCGCGGGATATACTAAGAAGATAGCCGCATACGCAACGCAAATGCGCGTAATGGACGCCACAGCCGCAGATTTCGGCGCGTACATGGACAATTATGCAGAATAAGGATTATACCAAGCGCCGCCGCAAAACGCGTCCCAACGGCACGGGAAGCGCCTACAAGCGCGGCAAAACATGGACGGCGCAAGTTGTTATCGGCTGGAAGATTGTCAACGACCACGCCCAGCCGATCTATAAACGGCGCGGCGGGTTCGCCACGAAACGCGCGGCGCTGGAATACTGTGCGGAATTGCGGAAAGACATGCAGCGCCCGGAACAGTCGCCCACGCTTGCGGAATACTGGACAATCTACCACAACGGCGAATTGTCCGGGCTATCAAAGTCTAAGCAAATCGCCTATGCGGTTGCATGGCGCAAACTGCAAGCGCTTCATTTCATGCGCGTCTGTGATATTTCCGTCAGTAAATGCAGAGAAACTGTAAATGCGTGCGCCCACAGCTATTACACGGCCCGCGATTGCAAAACCGTATTGACGCACTTGTTTAAACTCGCTGCAGCGGATGGTTGGGCGAATAAAGACATACCATCTTTTATAATCCTACCAAAACTATATGAAAAGGAACGCCAGCCGTTTACAGAAGCCGAACAATCGGCGTTATGGCGATTATATGAAAGCGGCGACATTCGCGCCGCAATCCCGCTGTTAATGATCTATACGGGCATGATGCCGGGAGAAGCCCAGCGCCTAAAGGTTGAGCATATCAACCTTCAAGCCCAAACAATAACGGGCGTTGGAATGAAAACAGCCGTTCGCAAAGCGGCCCCTGTAATGCTCCCGGATGCAATTATGCCGCTTGTTATAGACTTGATAGCGCACGCGCAGCCAAGCGGTTATATATGGGCGCATGACGCTAAAAAATGGTATTCTGATTATTACGCGGCGCTGGACGCGGCGTCCTGCCGCAGACTGGAGCCGTATTCCTGCAGACATACCACAGCAACGCGGTTAGCCATAACCGACGCAATAGCGCCGCAGACCGTCCAAAAGGTTATGAGATGGTCAACGTCGAAAATGCTTGACAGATACGCGCACCCAGACGAAACAGCCGTGAGGGACGCGGCAAACCGCCTTAAAAGATAGGTTTTACTACACACATACTACACACATTGAGCCGCATACGCCCCGCAAATACGGGCTTTTGCGTCCCCTGCTAAGGGAGTAGACGGGTTAAACCGTGCCGGGGTTCAAATCCCCGCTTCTCCGCCAAAAAGCCCGTAAACACAGTGTTTTGCGGGCTTTTTATTTGTCTGACGCACTTTTGAAAAGTTGCCAAAAATGGCGAAAAATTGTGTTCTACTACACACACCACTACACACAAAAAAAAGCCGCCCGGATTAAACCGGGCGGCGAATCTTTAAAAGTGTTCTTTGTCAGTCGGGTTGTTAATGATGCCAAAGGCCACCAGCACGGGCAACAGCACATCCATGAACGCGTTTACCTTGTCGGAAACATCAACGCCCCAAACCTCTTTGACGGCAAAAATTATCAGCGCAGCGAGGGACAGCCATAAGGCCCAAGATTTAAAACGATTCTGCATACCAATTCCCCTTTCCTACCAAACTACTTTTATTTCTTTTTTGTGCTTATCGGCGGAGAAAACCAGCTTTTGCGGGTTGCATGTCGCGGCGGGAGTCAGCATAGCCCGCGCAGCATATCCGCCATATTCCAACCAGCTAACACAGGAAACAACGGTATAGTGCTTGACTGAAACCGTGCAATTATGCGGATCAACGCAGATTTTAGCGGGCCGGGAAACAAAGCCTTTATGAACGTGCGCGGTTATAAGACAGTCCAGCCCGTCAATATTGCCGAATCGCTCAGACCGATTAAGCGCCGCGCCCGTATAGACGCCACCCCCCGCGCCGTGCGTGATGCAAAGCGTATATTTGCAACATGCTTTGTTTTCGCTCTTGCGCTCACCACAGCCCAGCAGGACAAAAGCGAGGTTGGGCCGATAGAGATGCTCCAAATCAAGCTTGCACATAATATCCCGCGTTAGGTCGATGTCCGTTTCGCGCTCGGTTCGGCGCTCATGATTCCCGCCTACAGCGGCGATAAGCCGATCCCGTAACGGTTCAAGGTATTGCACCATCCGCGCCTTTGCTTCGCGCGGGCGCAGTATTTCATCGAAGGGATTAGCAAACTTGCATCCGCGCACGCCGTTGTTAAGAAGGTCGCCAACAAGTACGATATAGGCGTCCTCGGCCTTGACGCGCTTCAAAAAATCCTGCCAAGCCGCTTCGTTGTGTTCCAACGCGCCAAGATGCACGTCGCCAATCGGGTAAATGGTAACCCCGTCTTTAAAATTGCGGGATATGAGGTCGAAGTCATTCAGCACAGTTTCACCGCCTTTTACTTGCGCTTAATAAGATAGTTCTGGATTTCATCGTTACTGCCGCGCAGCTTATCAACCGAGTTCCCATTTAGCAAATGGCTGTTTGTCGCCAGACAAGCCCGCAAAACAACGCGCAAGGCTTCGCCGTTGCTCTCTATCTGTTCATCGTGCCGCGCCAAGTGCTGTTTATCGTTATGAAGCATTTCGTCATGTCGATGGAGATGCTCGTTAACAGCGGCAAGCGGGCCGTCTGTTTCCGCTTTTGCCTTTTTGTGGTTTGCCCGCGCTTGCATTATTGCGTTATATGCGACAACTAATCCTATGAGCAGCACAAACGCCCGCCAAACAAACGTTGCGTCGAAGTCACCAAGGTTCATTTAATCACCTCGCTATACTTCCCGCTTATCCAGCACGCTTTCCCGTCATGCTCCACAAGATGCCAGTCTTTCCCGGATAACGTCGAAGTCTGTTGATAAGGCAATTCCGTCCCCGCCGTCACAATTGCGACAATTGCCGCGCCCGTTGACGGCTGTGCCCGGAGGTTGACCGTCCCGCCCGTGACGCGCACTTTTGCGGGCGAGAACATGTTGTCAAGCGCTTTTTTTGTTGCCGCATCCAGTACGCCCGTAACGGGCAATTCATTGCCGATCTGAAACGCTTTCAGCGCCTTTTCGGTTTCGGCCCCAAAATCTGCATCTGCTCCGTACTTCGGCAGTATATCGGCGTTCCACTTCAAAAGCGCGTTTTGCATGGATAGCACCGCCGCGCCCTTGTCGCCGCGCTTTAGCACACTTTGTGCCATCTGCGTCGTCTGCGTCTGCGCGGGTTCCGTTGCCTTTTTGCCGCGCGTGATGTTCGTCGCGGCATGATGATTGTCATATAGCAAAATATCGCCGGGGAGCAGATAGTCAGGCCCAGAAAGATATTTCTTGTCCGTCAATACCTTGAAATCCGCAGCCTTAAACCGCGCGCGCATGTTGCCGCTTCGCGTATCTTTTGCGATATTGTACAGCTTCGGAATGTTCAGCGCCTTGCCTATCGCACGAACATTCGCGGTTATGCCCGCCGTGCAATCGGCTTCGACAGCCGTTTTGACGTTTTTGGGCGCATAGCCGCTTTTTGTCAGCGCATCCCAATAGCTATACCGCTGCCATTGGTCATAGCCGATTTTGTCATTAAGTGCCGCGTCTATGCCGTATTCGGCAATCATGCGGCGCACAGTCGCGTCAGGATGCCGCAAAGCGCATGTCCAAGGGCGCTTGTACCACGAACGCAAGCGCCACTCCCCACCTTGATCTCCAGCCTTGCCGCCGTGGAGGTTGCCGTTTTCGTCTGAGCCGCTATTGCTTATATAATGCGTGCCAGTGGAGTTGATATATTTGTTATAGTTCGTTGCCACAATCCCACCCCTTTACGGCGTCAGATATACAAAGTTCGTAACCATTTCAGTTTCAGCCCCCGACAGCGTGCCACCAGCATTGCGATACCGCACAAGATTAGTTTGGTGAAATCTTGTTGCTATAATATTCCCGCCGGAATATGATACACCCGTTACGGGCTGCACGGGGACGGGCGCGTCTGGCAAAGTCAAATCAAGATTAGTGCCGGGAGTAAAGTTCGTGCCAGAAAAATTACACACTAATCGGACATGCAAAAAGCAAACCTTCCCCCATTGATACAAATAGATATTGTGTGAAGTTATTCGGCTATCAGCGTTTGTGGGCGTTAGCGTTATTGCGGAGGACGTGCCAGTTGCACCAGTGCCGCCGTTAGCAACGGGCAACGCGCCATCCGTAGGCGTGAAAACACGTTTCCAGCTTGACGGTGTCGTAATCGTGCTACCGGATGTATAGCCGTAAAACAGTTTGCTATTATGATCGAGCCATATGTGCATAACATACGTACCGCAGTTAAAGATTGCCAGCGCGCCATGGTTACTCGCGTCCGCAGGCTTGCCTGTTATGGCGCTGGTGATTCTAAACAGTCCGCCAGTTGTCGGATATGCCGTTATAGGGTTTGAATCACCCGCGCTAAGTATGCCCTTCATGAGGTTTAAAATTGTGAGTTTGTCGGTTACTGTGCCAGTATCGACCGCCAAAACATCACTCCGCGCAGGCGCGCCCGACATTTCGGTTAATTCGTGTATCTGCATCGAAACACCCCTTTTAAGATATGCTTGTTACAATCCCATTTTTAACGGCGATTGTATGACTATAGCCGCCATCATCAATGAATGATATTGTCCCGGTTGCGCCGCTTAACTCAACCTCGTTTGCGCCGCCAACGGAAATAATATCGCCCGTCAGATGGATAACGCCATCGCGCGTTACGGTCACCGCCGCACCGCTTTCTTCGTCGTCCGCCAGCGCGTCCAGCGCGGCGGAAACGGCACGCAAAGAAATGGAGTTCCCTATAAAGTTGCCGTGCCATTCGAGAGCCGCTATTTTCGCATTGTCACGATACAGCGCCAAGCCACCGTCCACGAGTTCCATGCGATAAACGCCAGTCGCCGTTGAAGTCTCCGCCGCGAATTGCCCGACAACATTCAGCACGCCCGTAACAAGGTTCCAATAGCTTGTCCCCGTTTGGTCTTGTATCACACCAGCGCGAATAAGGTTAGCGTTTAGCGTTCCAGCCGTTATCATGCTGGCATTGATTTTGCCGTCCTGCGTCAGCGCTACGTCGTCATAAGGCCCGTTATAGCCGTTGTGACTATGGCCCAGCCCGTTTTTATTCCAGCGCCAGACGTTCACCGCTTCGGCGATTGTGGGCGCATCCATGATACAGATTTCAGTCGGGTTGCCGTCCGCGTCACGAGTGAAAACGACATAGCCGCCCAGCGCACCCGTTATTTGATCGGTTGCATCTTTGACGGCGGTCTGCATATAATCAATCGTCGCAAGGCGTTCCCGTGCGGCGTCGATCTGCGCGGCTACAACGTCTGTAAAGTTGGTTTGCGCCGTGCCAAGCGCAACGCTTACGGGCGAATCGTTAAGCGGGTTCCAAACAAACTTAACAACTTTCGATTTCACACCGCCAACGCCCAAAATTTCGTCGTAAATCGTGACGGTATCACACAGTTCTACGGTGGCAAGATTAGCGTACCCAGCATAATCAGTAGTTTGAGACAACTCAACAAAATCAACCTCTACGGTTTCATTTGCCAACCACGGTTGCGCAGTATTGATACGCTTTAGCGCCAGCGCACGCAATTCCGCGACGGTCGGCATGTTCTCAAATTCCGCCGTCAAGTCCAGCGGAACCGGGTCGATTTGTGCCGCCGCGCACTCTAAGGGATTGCCGCTTGCGTCAGTTATTTCTACGTCGTCCTCATTTGTAATGCTGTACAGCGATACGGGGACGACGTTCCCCGTAATATAACCCTCGGGGAGTGTAACAACGCCATCCTCACCAGCCCAGAACGGCGCTACAGCGGCATAGCGGCCCGAAAGGTCTATGTCCTGCCGAATATCCGTCATGTTTACGCCATAGCGGATAGTGACGTTATTATCAGCCCCGCGATTTGTGTACAGCTTCACCGCGAATTTATCAAACTTGTATTCGCCCTTGCCGTATACATCGAGGATTGATCCAGCTTGCCCGCCCAACACGGCTTTAACCGCTTGCGGGCGGTCATTTGTCCATGCCGCAGAGACGTTTTTATCCGTCCAAAACGTGAACGGGTTGCGGTTATATGTGTCCGTCTCCAGCTTTGCCAGCGCCGCCGCGCAGCTTGAAGCGTTCGTGGGCTTTAGTATGATGTGTCCCAGCCTGTAACTTATATGGTGAGCGTAAAAAGTTACTATGCCGTTGATCGGGGCCGTGCGTCCGTAAATGTCGAAGGGTTGTATGTCGCCGTTTCCGTCGTGCGTCACAGCTATAATATTGCCCTCACGGACATTCTCAAACAATGCGCCCGAAACGGGATAATCAAATTCACATTCAAATATTCCGTTTCGTTCTTCGGTCACGACGCAACGCAGACAGTCGGGCAGCCGCCCCAACCCCTCGGACGTAAAGGACGTTTCGTCGCCCCTGTATAGAATCGGCGTCATACTGTCCACCACCTCGGAGTTATGTCAACTTGCGTTATGCCAGTATATAGTTTTACGTTATTGGAGCCGTACTTTAGTACGGGCAATTCCAAGCCCGATATGCTCACATAACGCGCCGCGTTCGTAGCCCCGCCCAAGATAAGCCCGCTTGCACAGTCGATGTCGATTGACGCATAGGGCGAGTTTGCGCTAACCTCTATAACCGTGTCCCGGATTTTTATTTGGCCCTTGCCATAAATCCGAATTAGCGGCTTCGCATTAAAGCGCGTGGGGTTGGTTATTGTCCCGTCTGCCGTGAACGTCTGCGCGGTCGCGCCAGTATTTAGCCAACGTTGCGGCAAACAGTCAAAGGACAATTCAAAGCTACCAGCATTGAGAAGGGCAGTCGGTTCTACGTCCAGCGGGCCAGCAAATAACGCGCGGCGAAACTCGCCGGGGTTATAGCTGTCTACCAGCACTTTATAGCCCACGGCGTCCGACAAAAGCCATTCGCGCAAGCCCGCGATATTTGTGCTGAAATTGCGCACAATAAAGGCGGGATAAGTGACGGTAACGTTTTGCAATCGGCTAATCCTGTTAGCGTATTCACCATCCCGGCCGGGAACAACGATTTTTTCAACCGCGCGGGCGGGGGCATTGAAAACCCCGCGCCCGCTAATATACACTCCGTATGTCGAGAGGTTTACCCCCGCAAAGGTTATTGTGTTACGCATATGCCGCCCCCCTCTGCCGCGCTTCGCGCACCATTATGCGCTGTACTTCGGCGGCGATTTGCCGCGCGTCCTGTCCGGGCTGTGCGTAAATATTAAACGTATTTTGAGTAGTGCCGCCCATCCTGCCGGGAGTATCGGAAAGCGGCGTTACTATCGCCCGTCCGTTTACAACGCGCAGCATTTCGGGCGCATACTCGCCAACAATTGCCGTTCCGCCATTGCCCAAGATGCCGCCTTGCGCCAAGTATTTTATGCGGCCTAATTGCGCGGTTGGGATGTTCGGTGCCCAGTGTATGCCGCCCAAGCTTCCGCCGCCGAGGAATTTTGGAAGGTTGCCAAAGTCTACATTGACGGTCAACTTCTTATTGATGCCGTTGACGACTTTGTTAATAGCGCTTTCCGCTTTACCTATCAGCGTATTCAACAGCCCGATAACGGCATTAACAGCCGCTTTGAATTTGTTAACAAACCAGTCTTTCACGTTTGAAAATTTCGCTTTGATAGCGTTCCATATGGTCGAGCCAAGCGTACCCCAATCCACCGTTGCAATTGCGTTTTTCACATTGATGAATTTTTCCTTAAACCAGCCCACAACGCTTTTGAACGCATCTTTGATGCCGTTCCAGATTGTAGCGCCAAGGCCCGCCCAATCTATATTGGAAATGGCTTTCCATGCGTTATTGAATACGGCCTTGATCTTTTCCCAAATCTCAACGGCCTTTGCCTTGATCGTATCCCAATTGTTAACGATCCAAGTCCCAGCCGCTATTAATAGCCCGATAGCCGCTATAATTCCAACCGGGCCTTTTATCAAGTTGATAATGTTTTGCCCAACCTGTATCAACCCGCCCGCTGCAGATATGGCGCTTGTGATTTTGCCTATGCCGCTAACCACTTTCCCGCCCACGACCAGCAACGGCCCAACAGTGGCAATAACGCCAATAATCTTTAAAATCGTGTCCTTTTGCGAATCCGAAAGACTGTCCCATTTTTTAACGGCCTTGTCAACAAAGCCCGAAACGCGCTCAATCACATCGGCAAGCAAAGGCATGACGCGTTCGGCGATATTCGCGCCCAGCACCTTAACCCTATTCAATGCAACTTTAAACTTGTCTGCCGGGTCGAGCGTGGCGTTGAACGTGTCGGAGACAATATCCCCAGTTTCTTTTGCTATGCCGTTTAAGTTGGTAAAGTCTATTGTGCCATTGCGCACGGCTTCGTAAATGATAGCGCCGCTTTTGCCGAATAGGTCATAGCTTTCCGTTAATCCGTCTGTGCCATCCTTGCCTTCAAGAATTGTTTTCTGCAAATCTTCAAGCGCTTTATCCAGCGGCACGCCGTTATCAGTCGCGTTCTTCAGCGCTTTTGACATGCCCGCCATAACCGTATTAGCGTCAGCACCAGAGACGGACAGCATACCCACAAACTCATTTGCGTCATACAAATTCATTCCAAGGTCGTGGAATACGCCCGCGTTATTGCTAACTATCCCGGTCAAATCTTCCGTGCTTATGCCGTAGCGCTGGGAAACATCGGTCAGCTTGCCAAGATACGTTTTGGCATCGCTTGCGTCCATTCCAAAGATTGCCAGCGCCTCTTGCACGCCATCAATAGACGAAACAACGTCCGTATCATTGATCTCGGAAAACTCGAGGAACCGCGTTGTCAGGCCCTTTAATTCGCTGCCAGTTACGCCGAATTTGGTATTGACTTCGCCCACGGCGTTTCCCGCAGATTCAAAGCCCACGGGGATTTCGGTGGCAATTTCTTCCATAATCGCCACCATGCTTTCAAGCGCTTCACCCGTCGCGCCCGTCTTTTTGATTATTGCGTCCTCGCCCGCGTCAACTTCGTTAAATGCGGCATAAGCGGCAATTCCTACGCCGATTATGGGCGCTGTGACATACGTTGTTAGATTCTTGCCAACGTCTACGCATTTGTCGCCTATAGATTGCAGCTTGTCCCCAACGACTTTAAGACGCGCATTCGCTACTGATCCAAAGCGCTTTTGTTCTTCTTTGAGGTCTTTTAAGTTGCCCTCGGTTTCGATGATCTCGCGTTGTAGCGCGTCCCATTCTTCCGGGCTTAAATCCTCGGTCTGTGCGGCTTTCAATTGGTCGAGCCGCGTTTTCGTCTTTTCAATCGCTTTATTAAGGTTGGTTTGCTTTTGTTTCAAAAGCGTCACGTTTGACGGGTCGAGCTTCAACAGGCCATTTATGTCTTTGAGCGTGCGTTGCGTTGCGGATAGTTGCCCGTCAACCCCCTTTAAAGCGCTTTTTAGTTTTGTGGTGTCGCCGCCTATCTCTATGGTTATGCCCGCAATCCGCGCACCAGCCATAAGGCGCACCCCCTTTAAAACTTGTCAAAGTCAGCTTGCGTCGCAACCCTCCGCCATTCGGCGGCGTCGTTGCCCTTTTCGATTATCAAATCCACCGTTTCCCCGTATCCTAAAAAATCGAGGTCGGCTAAAGATAAGCCAACCTCGATACACCTAAGCACATACACCGCGACATTATACGGGCGCTCCGTCGCGGGCGCTATTTTTTTGCCTTGCTTGTCACTTTCCCGTCACCGCGATACAGTTCCATTGCCGCTTCAAGCGCCGTTTGAAGTTCATCCATCTCGAAGCCGTCCAGCCAATCAATGAAATCCCCTTCATTAAGGCGCAGCATTGCGGCGCGGTCGCTCTGAAACTCTGCTTGCTTTGCCATAATGAAAGCGAGTTTCGTCGCAAAGTCTATGCCATCGGCGGGAGTGAGTTTGTTGTTTGCTTGCAAGGCAATGGGGTCAACCCCAAAAACCTTGTTATAATAGATGTTCGTAGACGCAAGGCAAAGCATCGGAACACGGTTTTCGCCGATCTGAATTTCTTTAAACATGAGGTCAACCCCGCTTTCTTATTAAGTCGTTACAGTCTGCGCGGTCGGCACGGTAACAGCAGTAAACCAGCCGTTGTAAACCGTGCTGTCGGTGGCGTCCGAAGTCTCCGCCTTAACAATATCCTTGTCAAGCGCCGCAAAGTGCAGCGGACGCGCTTTAATGTCTACGGTCTGCGTGCCGGGTTCGATGTTCTCCCCGCGCGTCTGGCTCTGGTCGCCCAGCCGCCCAGCCGTGCAGTTGTACAGCACAAAGCGCCGCCCGGAAACGTCGCCCTCAAACTGGAACAGCAGCGCGAAGTGCACAACTTCCGCCGCCGCGTCCTCTGCCAACAGGCCGTTTGCGCTCTCGATCATGTTCAGCACGTCGGCCTTGAAGCTATCCGGGAAGCGGGCAACTTCCAGCGTGCCGTCGTAGCCCTGATTGCCGTTCACCGTATAATACTCAATATTGTCCGCATAAAACGGCGTGTTTTCGCCGTTCGGGGACATGCTGAGATTAACAGCGCCCGGAATAGCTACGGGCGTGTCGAAAGTTGCCGTGTTATCGCTGCCGATTGTCGCAACGGCATAATAGACGTTCGACAGGCCATAAAGAATCTTATCACTCATGTTTATCACTCTCCGTGATTATGATTTCGGTCGTGTAGGTCACTTGAAACATGCGCTCCGAATCTATCCATGTTTCGGTTTTGTCCCATGCAAGGCCCGCGCCGCGCAAGGCCGTTTCTACAACGGTTTCGGCGTCGAAGTCTTTGTTATCCGTATATAGTTCAAGCGTCAAAACAACTATGTGCAGAAAGTTTTGGTTGTCCGCCAGCACGTCCGCGTCTGCCGAATAATAGAACGTAATGAAGGGCGGATCAGGCGGCGGATTGTCCGGGTCAATGGGAAATTCATAATAAGCGTTTGGCAAGCCCGTCCCCGCTATCATGGTCGCAATTTCCGCGTAGGTCATATATTCCCCCTCACCGCCTTTTCATATGCGCTCATTAACTCGTTTTCAATGGTTGCAATGTGCGGACGGCCCGCAACGCGCCCGCCGCCGCGTTTTGCGTGTCCATGTTCGAGCAGATGGGGCAAACCGGGCATTGTGCTGTATATCGTCGTTGAATACTTGATTTGTCGGCGCTTTTTTGCGCCCTTTTCAAGTGTCCAGCTTTTTGCGTATTTGCCCGTCCCGTTTGGAAACGTTTCTTTGCTTATATTGCGCAGCGCTTTCACGCCGTCCGCCGCTATCGCATCCGTAACATATGCCACCATATCCCCGCACCAGTCGGCATAGTCATCCAACGTCTTTTCGATTGCGCTTTGCAGCCCTTCAAGCGCGGTTTTCTTAGCCATCGGCGTTCACTCCCGCCTTGCGTCGGACATATAGTTCTATTTCGTCCGTGCGCCCGTGATACGTCCGATAAACAGCATATGCCGCGCCGTTATAAAGAACCGTTGTTTCGCCGTCGTATTCTGCCGCCAGCATCGTAAAACGGTATTCGGGCTTGATGCCGCTTTCGCCCGCCGCGAAAAACTCAGCCCGCGTCACACTCGATACTTGCGCAAATACTACCTTTTCAGTCGGATTTCCTTTGCGCCATACGCCGTTAGCGTCCTGCGTGCGCGTCTGCGTGATAAGTGTGATCTGTGTTGATCTGTCCACAGTATCACCCCCACACAGTAAATCCCGTCGCCGTTGCAAGTTGCGCTTTTTGTTCGTCATACGATGCTTTTAAGCGCTCGTAGTCGTCGGGCTGTCCAAAATGGCAACGGCAATAAGTCACAACCGCCATGGTCACCAAAGCGCTTGTTTCTTCCGGGATAACCACGCCCGCCAACCCAAGATCAGCAAGCGCGGCGGCAATCATCGTTGTTAATTCGGCGTCAAAAACAGTCGTGCTGGACGATATTCTCAACGCCAGCTTTACCGCGTCCAGCATTATACCTTCACTCCGTTCGGGTTGTGTATCGTTTGCATGTAGCGCTCCGCGTCCTCGGGCCAAATCACATTATGCCCGATATGCCCACACCTGATAGTCGGGTCGCACCAGATTTCACCGCCAAGGCTGGCCCAGCGCTTGCAAAACGCAATGTCCTCACCGAGTGACTTTTCGGGCGTGAAACAAGTCTGGTATTCATTGAATACGCGCCGCAACACGTCCGTGCGCATCAGCACCGCGCCAAACCCACAAGCAGCAATTTTAAATTCTTCGTGCGGGTATTCAGTCGGGCGCTCTACCGGGTCAATAGATGTAAACACACAAGACGCAAACGGCGGTCGCCGTGCATGATATACGGCAGAAACAAAAGGCCTGTCCACTTCCATAAGCGCGTCAAACAAGTTATCGCCGAAAATCATGTCCGCGTCAAGCCATAGGATATGTGTATAATCATTGTTAACCGCCTGACTCGCCAACCAGTTTCGCGCGGCATAAACCAACGTGTTACCCTTGATTTTGACATCGTACCGCACGCCCTCGCCATCAAGCCGCCGCAACAGGCGCAATAGGCACGAAACAAACTCAAAGTGCATAAAGTCCATAACGGGGATCGCTACAAGCAAACGCATATTTTACTCGCCGTTTGTTTTGCGCGGTCGGCCCTTGCCGCGTTTCGTTTCGCCCGGATTTACGGCGGGTTCATCCTCGGCCCCAACCGCAACAGCCGAGCCAAGAGATACCAGAAAATACGCTTCATCAGGGGAGGTTACGTTAATAACCTCCCCTTTCTTGTGCGTTATTCTGCTATCACGTAACAGCCGCAGAAACATTAGGTCGTAGCGGCGGGCTTAGCAATGTTCGTGAACCACCCATTAGCGGTCACAGCGTGGGCGACATACTGACGGCCCACAATCTTAATGAGGTCGGCTTCAGCTTCGGACAGGTCGTCCCACTTAATGGCTACGCCGTCACCCTCGGGGAAATTGCACTGTGCGCCGTTGAGGTCGCCAACAATCGCATAAACCGCGTTGTCTGCGGCGCTGGAATAAGCGGGCAGCGCGGAGGAAAACAGCACGGGCAGTCCCATGAACGGGTCAAAAGAATAGTTAGCCGCAGCCTGTGCCTTGATAAAGTCCGCGTAGGTCAGCTTATTCATAATGACAACGGGGTTCGCGGCTTCGTCGGACAGGTTGGCAAAAGCCTCGGGGATAGTACCCAGCGCGGGAGCCTTTGTGATCTTCGCGGCGGCGGGCGCAGTATTGCCAGCGGTCGTGTCGAGTTCCTTAATATCGCCCACAATCAGCGCCGCCAGCTTCTTAGTGATCTGATAGGTCAGTTCGTCGTAGATATAGCGAACAAAGGCTTCGTTGCCCATCGCGGCGGCTTCGTCGGAAATCCGAATCCACTTCTTAATGGACGCGGGAACCATCGTAACGATGCCGAAGGTCAGCGATTCCTCGGAGGGTGCGGTCGTGCCCTCGGTATGCACCTCGGCGGCAGAGGCGGTCTTTTCAAACGCCACCTTCAAATTGCCGCGCAGATAGGTCTTACGGACGCGGGCAAGAATGTCGTCCTTTTCCCAAGCCGTGCGAATGATTTCATCAACCAGCACGGGAACAGGCACGGAGCCAGACGCGTTGGAGGTCAGCATAGCGCGACATTCGGAGGCGTCCTCGGTCTTAATGTACTTTGCAAAAGCCGCCATGTATTCGGGGGACTTGCGGATTTCCTGCTCAGTCATGGGCTTATTCTCCACCTTTTCGATAATATTTGTAGACTTGCCAGCGCCAGCGGCAACGGCGGCGCGGATTTCGTCGCGCTTTGCCGCCGCAGCCTTGCGGGCTTCGAGTTCTTCACGGATTGCGCGGGCTTCGGTTTCCAGCGCGTCAAGGTCGGCCCCGTCCGTGTCCACTTCGGTAACGATAGCGGCGCGGCGGGTTTCCAGTTCTTCAACGGTCATGGTCTTATAGTCCATAGCTTTACACCTCTGTCAAAAGTCGGATTTTGGTTTTCTTTCGCCGTATCGCTTCGGCGGCTTGCCTTGCGCTATCCAGCGTTGCCGTAGCGCTATCCAGCGCTCCCGGCAAGTTGCGGGCCGCGATGCTTGTTTCGGCGTAGGCGGGAAAAGTTACGGCGGAAACCTCGAAAACGCGCTTGATGCTCCGAATATGGCGCGTGGGATGTTCGCTTTCAAGTCCTTCCCATTCTTCACGGTCAACGGTAAAGCAAAAAGACATTTTATCAAGGTCGCCGCGTTCTACGGCGGAATAAACCGCCGCAGCATCCGGGTTATTGTTAATGTCAAGATTTGCACGGATCAACAGCCCTTCCGCGTCCGGGATTAACTGCATAGTCGAGTTTTCGTTATTGTTTCGAGAACGCGCCAGCGGCACGCCATCGAAATTATGATTCAGCAGCAAGGCCACGTCGCGCAAGTCCGCAACGTCAAGCGCACCCGGTTCGATAATTTCAGTGAACGGCCCAATATCTGCAGGAACGCCATACACAATCGGACGGCCCACCAGTTGCCCGCGCGCTTCGTCGCGCTTTTCCATTATGCAATTATAAGAGCGTATTTCCTTTGTCACGCATCGTCACTCCCCGTTTTTGCGTCTGCATTGTAATACTCGCCGCGAATTACGCGCACGTCGCCGCCCTCTACCGGGGCAAGGTTCCAGATTTCGCGGGCCTCGTTCAGCGTTAGCAAGCCCCTGTCCATGAGTTGCGCGGAAACTGCCAACTTATCCGCGTTGCTCATGTATTGCAATCTGTTCGAGGTTGCAACAACCCTACTGCCCGCAGACTGTTCGCGGAAAGTGAACAACATCTTCGTCAGCACGTCGGAAAGCTGGATTGCAAAGGGTTCAACGGCCCCCTCATAAAACGCGGCCCACTTATCGCCAAAGGCGGCATTGGTCAGCACGTCCTCATTGACTCCAAAATAGCGATAAACGTTTGCTTCTATTGCCGTCATCTGGTCTGCGTCCACGACAAACGGCGTTGCTTTGATCTGTTGAATGTCCGTATATGTCGAGGGCCACAGCAGCAGCCCGCCGCCCTCGGCGTCCCTCGCAAGGTTCTCCGCCGTGAACCGCTTGCGTTCGTTTGCAAGGTCGTCCGGGCGGGCGAAGTTCGTCAGCTTTGCCATGAACCTATAACTCGCGGAAGCCTTGACGCCCTCGCTTATGCCTTGATTCTGAATATGAATCAAGTCCATTGTCGGCAGCAATGCACGGTTATTCGAGCCAAAGAAGTCATCTGCATACTGGAATTTGGTCATGATCCCGCAATACGCCAACTCAACGGCGGCATGTTTGCCGCGTGCAAACTCGTAACGCAGATACGGGACGCCCTCATAGTCTACCATTTCGCAGCGCGTGGGAAGCGGCGTATATATCCCGGATATTTCGCCGTATTCATCCCACACGGGCGTTATAAATGCCGTGTTGTTTACGTCCAGCATGGTAGACAGTCGATATAAAAACTGTCCCCACGTTTGAAACTCGTTCGGCCCGTGCTTTAGTTTATTTTGGAGTGCTGGACGCGCCGCGCCCTTTGTTTCAACGGACAGTTTAGAAATGTGCGTCGCCCGCGCGTTTATCGCGCTTCGTACAAGTTCGCTCTCGTAAATGCTCCCGCTGTGCGTCGTGAATTTCGGCGTATAGCCGTTGAGCATTTTAAAAGCGCTGTGCGGCTCGTTCGGTCGCGGGCGATTGCCAAAGATTTTAGCGAACAGCCCCAAGTTATCACGCCCCCGTTAAGTGTTTGTTTTCCAATTGTGGCCCAATCTCGTTATTCCACTTTTGCCGCACCGTCATAGCGTCAAGCAGCGCGGCTGCGCCGTCAATATGCGCGTTCTGTGACAGCTTTACCAGCTTGCCGCGCCCGCGCTCAACGCTCATTTTAATGGCGCTGTTCAGCAGATGCACCTTTAAAAGGTCGTTATCGCCTATGTGTAAGCGCTTGTCCTCTAATAGCCCTTGCGTTTCCTGTATAACGGGATAAAGGTTTTCTCCCTGAAAAATATCGTCGGTTCTGAAACCCGCCGCTTCAAGGTCATTTATCAAGTATTGCGCTGAATATCGGTCGTAACCGATCATTAGCGGCAAAATCTGATAATCATTAACCAGCGCCGCGATCCAGTTAAAGCAATCCCTGTAATCAACTATGTTTTCGCCCGAGAGCGTCAGTAAACCGCGCTCCCGGTAAACGTTATAGGGCAAGTTGTCGCGGGCCGTCGCTTCGTCTATGCGCTCGGCGGGCAGGAAAAAATGCGCAAGCGCGTAAAGTTCGCCGCGCTTCTCGATTATCGCGGTCACGGCTGTTAAGTCGCGCGTCTGTGACAAGTCGATCCCGCAAACGCAATAGCTATCCCGAAAATCTTCCGGGCTGAAGTGTTCCCCGCACGCGTTCTCTACTACGTCCGCGCTCAGCCATGCGGTTGAAGCGTTTTGTTTAAGGTTGCAATACTTCGTTATAAACTCGGCCTTTTTGGACAGCGAACCGCAAGCGATTGCCAGTTCTTCGCGCAAATAACTCTCCGTTATACTTGTGCCGAGGTTCGGGTTGGCTTTCCGCCATTCTTGCGGGTCGTTCCATAGCGCAATATCGTCGATCATGTAAAGCACGGGCAGTAGCCGCGTTTCCGCGCTGTCCCCCAGCAAGAACCGCGTGCCGCGCTTGACAAGTTCGTCGTATATGCTGTCATTTACATAGCCTGAGGTTGTGCAGGAAATCAAAAGCGGTTCCAGCCGTGCGCCCATGCCGCTTTTCATAACCTCATAGGCCCTTAGCCCCTTTTCGCCCTCCCAGCTTGCGATTTCGTCACAGATGCACAGCGACGGGTTAAAGCCGTCTGATTTCTTCGCGCTGCTACTGATTTTTGCCATTGACGCGTTAAGTGCTGGCAAGTATATGTCAGAAACGCGGCGGCGAATCCGCTTTATATCGTCCTTTACCTTGCTATGCGTTACGGCACGCTCCGCCGCTATGCCGTCGTTGATTGCTTGTTGTTCCGGGTCAAGCTGGATCATCTGCCATGTGTTCGCGTAAATGATTTCGGCTTGCGCAAGTTTCGGGGCCAGTGTGTACACCTTCGCGCCATAACCGCCATCAACGCGGAAAACATAATTCGCAATCGCTGACGCCAAAATGCTTTTGCCGTTTTTGCGGGCAATGACAAGCAGGACTTCCCGGAATTGCCGCTTGCCGTCCGCGTCTACTATTCCGAATATGGCGGCAATCAACGCCCGCTGCCATAACTCCAGCCGCAGACGCCCGGGCGCTAACGGCCCCTCAACGTGAAAGCAATGTTCTTCAATCCAGTCGATAGCCGCGCCAGCTTTCGCCGCGTCGTAACGGTAAACGCCATTTTGCAGCCCGTCAGCAAGCCGCGTATAGAGCATAGCAATCCAGCGCCCAACGGTAACCGCGCCGCTTTTGATTGCGTCCGCATATTGCATGATCGGGTTCTGTTCCATTCCGTTTATCTCCGCGCGATTCGGCGCAAGTCGTTTTAATTCCGAGTGATTCGGTCGGGTTTGGGTTTTTTCGCGAC
>JAEIGA010002752.1_pt1 | contig 27863 bp, 28 predicted proteins | sample 9270691 | NCBI WGS metagenome assembly JAEIGA01 (sample SAMN17057246, study PRJNA624740) | gut metagenome | biome: biome; isolation source: fecal sample | host: Bos grunniens | place: China: Xizang | collected 2019 | reverse complement strand
TTTATGCAAAACTAATTTTGTTATATCCAGAAAAAAGTGCTTACTTTGCAACCCTTGTAAATGAAGTAAAGTCAAAAAATAATTAACAGATATGTATACAGTTATTGCTATCATTATTGTAATTGCAAGTATTCTACTTACTTTGGTAGTACTTGTACAGAACTCAAAAGGTGGTGGATTGGCAGCTAACTTTGCTGCGGGCAACCAGACTTTTGGTGTAAGACAAACTGCAGATTTTCTAGAGAAAGCCACTTGGACTCTTGCGATTGTCATTATAGCTCTTTGTATTCTTGCAACAGCATTTGTTTCAACAAGAGTAGCAGAGGTTAATACTAATTTGATGGAGCAGATTGAGAATGCGGTACCTGTACAGGGCCAACCTCAGTTCCCAGTAGATCCTGTAGCTCCAGCACAGGAGGCAGCTCCAGAAGCAGCTCCAGAGGCTACTCCTGCAAACTAATTGGCAGCGATTATCCGGAGAAAAATTAAGAGATGGAGAGGAATCTTCATCTTTTTTTAAAAAATTACTACTATGTTATACAAGGTACTAAAAATATTTTATATATTTGCATTACAAATAACCTTGCACAAAAAGATAGGTTGTTTGTTATAACACTAAACATCAAATGAGAAAATTATGAAAACAGTTGTTAATGTAGGAATTGGAGGCAGAAGTTTTGTAATGGACAATGATGCCTATGCCAGATTGGATAATTATTTGACCAAGTTCAAGCAGAGTGCAAAGATGGGTGTCCAGACAAAGGAGGTGATGGATGATCTTGAAGATAGAATAGCTGAACTCTTTTTGGAGAACCTTTCGGCCTATAAGGATGTGGTGGATATAGAATTGGTAAACAGCGTGATTGCCCAGTTGGGAATGCCGGATGGAGAGCCTTTTAGAGATGGGTGTGAACCCGAAAGTGAGGAGCTCAGGAGTTCCAGATCGCAAAATGCTCCGCGCAAACTCTATAGGGATATGGATGGAAAGTCGGTCGGTGGTGTCTGTTCCGGTCTTGCTCTCTATCTCAATCTGGATATTACTCTTATAAGGGTCTTGTTTTTCGTCTGTTTCTTTATGGGCTCTGCAAGTTTCTGGCTATATATATTCTTATGGATGGTGGCTCCGGCTGCCAGAACTGCTGCTCAGAAGTGCAGGATGCACGGTTTGCCTGTGACAGCGGAGAATTTAAAAAGATTTTCAAATGAAAAATAGGAGGGCGGTATGGATTCTAATGTAGACAATATAAAGGCTCAAATGCGTAAAGGCGTATTGGAGTACTGTATTTTAAGTATACTCAAGAATAATGATGCCTATGCGTCATCAATAATAGCAGAACTCAAGGATGCAAGGATGATAGTTGTTGAAGGAACACTCTATCCGCTTCTGACAAGATTGAAGAATCAGGGTCTGCTAAACTACAGATGGGAGGAGAGTACCCAAGGCCCTCCAAGAAAATACTATTCACTTACATCCAAGGGAGAGGAGGCTTTGATAGAGATGGATATAGCCTGGATGGAGGTTGTAAGATCAATAGAGTTTGTAAAGAGTAAAAAATTGCCATTATGAAGCAGGTTGTAAAAGTTAGCATTGCAGGGGGCTCATTTACATTGGAGAGTGATGCCTACCAGCTACTTGAGAGTTACCTTGATGAATTAGATGCCTATTACAAGGGGGTAACGGATGGCTCTGAGATAATCTCGGATATAGAAGAGAGGATTGCTGAGCTTCTTATTGAGAGGGGTGGCAAGATAGGGACTATACAGCTTGAAACAGTGAGCAGTATAATTGCCGTATTGGGGCATCCGGCAGAGATAGAGCTGCATGAGACCGAAGAGTCAAAATCATCTGCCAAGGAGGAGAGACCTGTAAAAAAACTCTATAGAGACCTTAAGGATAGGGTGGTAGGAGGAGTCTGCAGTGGTTTGGGTGCCTATTTTAGCGTAGATGCTGTAATGATCCGTCTTATCTTTGTACTGCTGGCTCTTGTCTCTACAATAATGGAGTCATTTGGTGTCAGATGCAGTATCTTCAGCAATATCGGAGGCAGTTCATTTGGATTCATGTTTCTGCTGTATATTCTTTTGTGGATTATAGTGCCTGCAGCAAAGACTGTGGAGCAGCGTTGTGCCATGAGAGGAAAAGGTGCCGGAATAGACGAGATGCACAAAGATGTCAGGACTCACTCATGCTCACGCAGCAATTCGTGTCAGGAGCGTAGCAGACTATCAATAGCCTTAGGCGGGCTGTTGGGCGTTATAGGAATATTCATTGGAGCTCTCTTTATATTGATGGGATTTGGCGGTCTGGTCAGTGGTATGATACTTTTTATGGGCATTGAAATAGTGGATGGCCTCTCTTTGCCAGCAATGCTTGACTATATAGAGTTGGGGATAGATAATCTCTTTTTGCTCAAGTTGCTCTCTCTCTTTGTATGGTTCATCCCATTTCTGTTACTTATCTATTGGGGAGTGCTGCTCTGTTTCAAATTCAAGACTCCGACCTGGCGGCCCGGTCTTATAATGTTTCTTGTTTGGGTTGTTGCAATTTTTGCACTCACCTCGCTCGGAATAAAATCGGCAACGCCATATTTTGATGATACAAAATGGTCAGATGACAGACCTGTCTCTTCAAATATAGATACTCTTTATATGAATCTGCAACCGTTTGACGGGATTGGGGAGGCGATGGTCCTGAAAGATAGGAAGAGTGGAATAATATGTGCAGATTACCTGCTTGAGCGCAACAAGGGTGTGCTGGAATTTGTCAAGTATCCCGAAATACGCATTGTGAAACACTCTCCAAATGAGGATGGAGAACCATATCATGGATTTGTGGAGTGCAAATATACTACATTCAGTGGTCTGAGTCTATATAGGAAGTGTGAGCCTTTCACAACGGACAGTATATTTACCGTAAAGGATTCGCTCTTGACAATCTATCCCAGGATTTATACAAAGGAGAACAAGTTCTGTGGTGAGGATATAACCCTTTGGCTCCATCTGCCTGCGCAGATGTGTGTGATAAAGAGCGATGAACGCGGTAAGATTACCGTTTATGACAAATAATAAAGATTTTGTTTGACAAACATTCATTAATCCCGACAGATTTTCAATTATGGAGATATTTTTGGAGATAATAGCAATTCTTTTTGGTGTGGTGGGCCTGCTCGGCTGCATATTGCCTGTATTGCCGGGCCCGCCTCTAAGTTATGCCGGATTGGTTGTCATCTACCTGTGGTGCAATGGAGCTGCCGATCCCGGGGAAGCCATTACCGGCAAGTTTATGCTTGTGTGGCTTGCAATTACAATAGCCGTATCAATTCTTGATTATGTGGTTCCTGCCCTATTCACCAAATGGACTGGTGGCTCAAAGGAGGCGGTAAGAGGCTCTCTTGCCGGAACAATAATAGGACTGGTATTTTTCCCTCCATTTGGGATAATAGCAGGAGCATTTCTTGGAGCGCTACTTGGAGAGATAATCATAAACGGTAAAAAATTGGGAGAGTCACTCCTATCTGCAATAGGGTCATTTCTCGGCTTCCTCTTTGGAACCGGTATAAAGATGGTTGCAAGTGGAATGATGTTATATTACATAATAAAGTTCCTATAATGACCGGCATTATAGGAACTTTATCCTCTTTGAAGCATATTTAAAGGGGGTTGCTTGTACTATTTTTCTCTGGTGCCAACATACTCGGCCAAAGCTGCAAGTCTCTCTTTTGCCCAACTTGGAGGAAGAGGAGAGAGTGCTTTAACGGCCATCTTGCCATGTTCACCAAGAATATTCTGACTTTGGCCAATACCATCGTATTTTTCAACAAAGAGGTTGACCTCATCAATAATTGCCCTTTCTGCGTCACTGACCTTGCCTCCTTTTACCAGGCTGTTTTCAATAAGTGCAATTTTCTCCCTTATTTGACGTGCCTCTTCGGGAGATGATTTTTCCATTGCACACAATAAAGGAAGAGTTATCTTTCTCTCCTTAATGTCTGCTCCGGCAATTTTACCGGTATCCATTGAGGGTGTATAATCAAAAATATCATCCCTTATCTGAAAGGCCACGCCAAGTTCATAGGCATATTTTTCTACAGCCTTCAGCCGTTCGGGGTTGGCTCCAACAGATATGGCTCCACTTTTCATGGCTGCGATGAATAGGCTGGCAGTCTTTTTCGATATAATTGAGTAGTAGTCTTCTTTGCAGGTGTCAAGCAACTCTGCCTTTTCCATTTGTATGAGTTCACCAACGGAGAGCTCCTTTACCGCATTGGTAAAACATGCAAGGACATCCCCTCCGCATTGGGTAAGGAGATCCAATGCCTGGGCCAGCCAATAGTCTCCGGCCAATATTGATGCTGCTTGTCCAAAGACTGCCTTGACAGTTGGTACTCCTCTTCTGAGATTGCCGTCATCAGCCACATCATCATGCAGAAGAGTTGCGGTATGTATCATTTCAGAAACAGCAGCGCAGCAATGGCTTGTATTGTTTGGTTCACCACATACCGTAGCAGAGAGCAACGATAGTACAGGCCTCAACTGCTTGCCGGCATTTTCAATCAGATAGTTATTTATTTTGGAAACAAATTCATTGCTATTGCATAAAGCGGATACCAATGTTGCTTGATATCCGCTCCAGTCTGTTCCCAACTCCTTTTTTACGTTGTTTATATCCACAGCCTTAAAAAATGAATGCTAAAGAAAGTTCAAATCCCTTGTTCTTTCCACCTTTGAATGTGTTAATTCCGTCCCATTTGAATTCGGCTACCTTGCCAAGATCCCAACAGTATCTGCCTGTCACCTGGAACTTCCAGATGTCAAGACCTGCACCCAGGCCTATACCATACTCGAAGCGGTTCATGTTATCCCACTCCAATCCCTTCAGTTCATCACCGTTGGCTATTGCATATCCAATATATGGTGAAACCATCACAAACGGGCGGAATAGCATAAGGTCTATTCCCCACTGCAGGTTAATTGGCAACTGGATATGATGGACTTTAAAATCCAAACTTTCATTATTTCCTTCAAGATTGCCACCCTTCTGAATGTAGAGGAGCTCCGGCTGGAGTGCCAGACCTGACCCCAATTTTGCCTTGTACAAAATGCCGGCATGAAAACCGGTTTTTCTGTTAAAGGAACTCTCCCAATTCTCAATCTCAATATCAGACATTGAATTGTAACTCAATCCACCCTTTATACCAAAACCATTCTGTGCCCTCATCGGGAGAACGCAGAAAAACATCACACACAGTACAATTAAAGTCCTCTTCATAAAAACATATTTTACATTAATTTATCCAATTCAGCGGTAATTGCGGATTTTGCTACTGAACCTACAAGTTTTGCCTTCAATTCGCCGCCTTTAAAGAACAACAAAGTAGGAATGTTTCTGATTCCATACTCCATAGGCGCATCTGCAGCCTCATCTACATTGCATTTTACAACAAGAGCCTTGCCCTCATACTCTGCAGCCACCTCCTCAACTACTGGGATAAGCGCTTTGCATGGGCCACACCAGGATGCCCAGAAATCTACCATTACAGGTTTGTCGCTCTGCATAACAACCTCGTTGAAATTAGTATCATTTACTTCCATTGCCATAATGATTTACATTTAAATGTTCTACAATATATCTGTCAATTAAAGTTGCTAATTTAACATCAATTTTTTAAAGTTCGGCCAATTTTTGGAATAATTCTACTTTTTGGTTGTGCAATGCCTCCCATATCCTTAGTGCCTGCCATATTTTCCCGACAGATCTGATAAGGACCAAAATAACCCTGCAGACAAAATTATCTGCCTTCACGATTAACAAAGATACTTCAATTTTTGATTAAAACGGCTGCATATTTTTTTGAAATTAGGATATTATTCCGCGCTTTTTGTGTAAGTTTGTAACCGGTTCCCTGTAACTTGATAAAGTTTACAACTTATTCTTGAATGTAAATTAGAAATTAAAACTCAATAACACCATGTACAATAAATTTCAACAGTATCTTCAAGCTGAACTCAAATCGATTGAGGAGGCCGGTTTGTATAAAAATGAGAGAATCATTGTCTCTCCCCAAAAGGCGGAGATCAAAGTGAACACTGGCAAGGATGTGCTGAACTTCTGCGCCAACAACTATCTTGGACTGTCCGATAACCAGGAACTTATTGATGCTGCAAAAAAAGCATTGGATGAGAGGGGGTTTGGAATGTCGAGTGTACGCTTCATCTGCGGAACACAGGATCTTCATAAGGAACTGGAGAGAAAAATAGCGGAGTTCTTCGGTACAGAAGATACTATCCTCTATGCAGCATGTTTTGATGCGAATGGCGGTGTGTTTGAGCCTCTATTGAACGAGGAGGATGCCATCATTTCTGACGCTCTCAACCATGCTTCAATCATTGATGGTGTAAGACTTTGCAAGGCTCAGAGGTACAGATATGCAAACGCCAATATGGAAGAGTTGGAGAATTGTCTCAAACTTGCCCAGGCACAACGTCACAGGCTTATTGTAACAGACGGCGTATTCTCAATGGACGGTAATGTCGCTCCTCTTGATAAGATCTATGAGTTGGCTGAGAAATATGATGCCATGGTAATGGTAGATGAATCCCACTCTGCAGGTGTAGTCGGAAAAACAGGTAGAGGTACAACTGAACAATATAATCTCAGAGGTAAAATTGAGATTCTTACCGGAACACTTGGTAAGGCATTTGGCGGAGCAATCGGTGGCTTTACAACCGGTAAAAAGGAGATCATTGCAATGTTGCGCCAGCGTTCACGCCCTTATCTGTTCTCAAACTCAATTCCTCCAATGGTAGCTGCTGCCGGTATAGCCATGTTTGACATGATGGCACGCACAAATGAGCTTCAGGACAAACTTCATAGTAATACAGACTATTTTGTTGCAAAAATGAAGGATGCCGGATTTGACATCAAACCTACACAGTCTGCAATTTGTGCAGTTATGCTTTATGATGCAAAACTCTCTCAGCAGATGGCAGAAAAACTTCTTGAGGAGGGTATATATGTTGTGGGCTTCTACTATCCGGTAGTGCCTAAAGGTCAAGCACGTATCCGTGTGCAGATCTCTGCAGGCCACGAGATTGAGCATCTTGACAAGGCTATTGCGGCCTTTACCAAAATTGGCAAAGAACTTGGCGTAATCAAATAGAGGTTGATACAAAAGTGCAGATGAGGTTGCTCAAAATTCACCTCTGCTAAGATAAAATCCCTGTCAGTCTTGACAGGGATTTGCTGTTTTATAAGGAATCCTCAGTATGCCTATTGCTAACCCTTGTTGGCAGGTGTATTTTCCCTGCCTTTGGCCTCTTCGATCTCCCAGTACTCCTCATCCCATTCAGGCTCAATGAGGGGTTTGCCATTCTCCGGCCTGAATGCCAGATATGTTATCTCAAGGCCCCTTTTGATGTAGTGGGCCTCATAGAAGGTCTTGATGGAGAGTATTTCGTCAGCCCTGCCTGAACCGTAGATGTCATTGTTGGCCTCAAGGATGTCAAGCCCGTTTTGCAGGGCAAGGGCAAGGGTGTAGTTGTGCAGATATTTGCTGTCGGTTTTAAGGTTGATTATGCCATCTGGAGCAAGGAACTGCCTATAGCGTTCAAGGAACATTGTGCCGGTAAGGCGTTTGCGCGGACGCTTGAGTTGGGGATCGGGAAATGTTATCCATATCTCAGAAATTTCCCCCTCTGCAAAAAGGGAGGTAATGAACTCAATGCGAGTCCTGATAAAAAGCACATTGCCCATCTTGTTTTCGGTGGCAAATTTGGCCCCTTTCCACAGGCGGGCACCCTTTATGTCGATGCCAATGAAGTTTCTGTCGGGAAACTTCTGGGCAAGAGCAATTGTGTACTCACCCTTGCCGCAACCCAATTCAAGGGTAATAGGGTTGTCATTGCCAAATATCTCTTTTCCCCATTTGCCTCGCAGACTGTATGGCTTGCCGAGAACCTCTTCTGTCTTTGGCTGGAAAAGGCAGGCAAATGTCTCATTTTCTCTGAATTTTCTAAGTTTGTCCTTTGAACTCATTGGTTATTGTCTTTTTTACAGGAGATTCCCACTCCAATAATCTCTTTATATATTTCCCTCTGCAGACCGGAGCTCCCCGATGGAGTAATCGTGAATTGCCAACGTCCGGCCACTCTGTTCTTTATCCCCCTTCTGTATGCCCAGCGGTAATTTCTTATGCCATTCGTAAGGGTATATATGGTATAGCCCTCCCTGGCGGATGTGGGCAGGGTTATCCGTTCAATATAGCGCAACTCCTCTGGTGATACAATTTCGATTGTTACCTCAAAGGCGTCGGTCTCTTCAATTGTCTGACTGTTTCTTATCTGCATGCATATCTCAAGCATTCTTGTGTTTACGGTATCCTCCATATCAATGGCAAGCCCAACACTCCCATTCCACCCCTCATAAATGTCAAGTTCCCTGAAATCGGACAGTTGCAGAGGCCTTGTTGAGCACGATACCATTGCCGCCAACAGCAGAAGATATGCAGTCAGTCGCATAATCATTGTTTGCGTTTGTTCTTCCTGTTGCGGTTATTTTTCTTGCGTGGCGATTTTGCCTCATCAAAACGTGAGATGCTCTCCTCACCGGCTGCACTGAAGAACTCAGGTGATTTTTCCCGCTCCTTGCTCTCAAGCAACGAAGGTGCCTTTTTGCCCTTTTTGTTCATATCAATGATACCTGCCACCTGTTCAGCTTTAAGAGGTATCATATTGGCCATATTGTGGGCATCGTATGAGAACCACATGATGCCTCTGAGTATGTCTGTTTTCAATAGGAATGCCTCTCCATCTTCAAGTTGGAGCGGTTCATGGAGACGAGGTATACGGCTCTGGGCATCAATGTAGGCAGAGGCCTCATAATTGATACAGCATTTCAATTTTCCACACTGTCCTGCAAGTTTCTGTGGATTCAATGAGAGGTCCTGACATCTTGCGGCCTGAGTGGTAATAGATTGGAAATCATTCATATATCTTGAGCAGCATAGGGCCTGGCCACAAACACCCAATCCTCCTATAAGGCCGGCTTCCTGTCGGGCACCAATCTGTTTCATCTCAATTCTGATTCTGAACTCTTCAGCAAAGTTCTTGATGAGCTGTCTGAAATCTACCCTCTCATCGGCAATATAGTAGAAAATTGCCTTTGTTCCGTCGCCCTGGAACTCCACATCACCGATTTTCATATTCAGTTCAAGGTCTGCTGCCATCTGGCGGGAGCGGATCATAGTCCTGTGCTCGCGGGCAATGGCCTCTTGCCACTTCTCTATATCTGTAGGACGTGCCCTGCGGTAGATCTTCTTGAATTCATAAGTTTCAGGATCAATCCTGTCTCTCTTCAACTGGCGTGCAATGATGGGCCCCGCCAATGTTATTATTCCAAGATCATAGCCGTTCTGGGCCTCAACAACAACAAACTCTCCAATTCTGAGGTTCTGTCCGGATTCGTTTTTATATATTCCCTTTCTTGTATTCTTGAATCTTACTTCAAAAAGATTTGCCATATCTTGTTGAGTAATACCGTCAAGCCAATTGAAAACACTCAATTTGCAGCAGTTTGGGTTGTATGAACAGCTGGTGTCGCCGTTTTCATTATGAGTAATCTCACAACCTCTCTGACAATCGTAAACTCTACTCTTATCCATATTCATATATTATAATAGATGCGATTGCATAAATCGCAGAAAATAAACTTTGGGTTCACATTCCTCTCTATGGCATCAGTTGCCTGGTTGAGATAATTGTAGCCCTTTTCAAAAAAATCTGCCTTTATTTTTCCCGACAGTGCTTGCAGAATCTTCCTCTCCCTGTTATGGGTGTAGGATATGCTGTCGAGACCCAGGCTGATCATATATATTTTTCTTAAAATCTCAAGACTATCTGTGCAGAAACTCTTCTGAGCCTCCTTTCCTCTTGCCGCAAGGGACTCCCATATCTCAAACATCGCCACGTGGTCTTTGGCAATTCCAAGCTCCAGGAGCTTTATGAAGAGGGTATGGTTTTCATTCTCTTCATTTATTCCGGCAATCAGTCCGGCAGCCTTGCCGTAACTTCCTCCCGAGCATCCGGCCCAGAACAGAGCCTCCTCCTCATTGAGGCTGAATGCTTTTCCAAGCGCATTGGCAAGAATCTCATGTCCAATTGGCGGTACTTCAACAATACGGCATCGGCTCAAGACTGTAGTTATAATCTTTGAAGGATTATGCGACACCAGAAAATAGTAGGTGTCGGGCTGTGGCTCCTCCAATGATTTCAGGAGTTTGTTTGCCGCCTCCTGGTTCATCCTCTCCGGAAACATTATGAGCATAACCTTAATACCACCCTCAAAAGAGCTCAATGCAAGCTTGCGCATTATTGAGTTGGCCTCATTAACACTTATGTTTCCAAATTTGTTCTCTATACCGATTGCTCGGTAAAGCTCCTGCTCTCCAAACCAGGGATTCTCCTTTACAAGGGCGCGCCAAAGCGGATAAAATTCCTCAATTTCAGCTCTTTTATCCTTGCCTACAAGGGTCGAGGTGTTGATTGGGAATGTGAAATGAAGATCGGGATGCACCAGTTTGCCTGTTTTGCTGCACTGGTTGCAGACTCCACACGAGTCTCCATTGTTTTTCTGTTGGCAGAACATATATGAGATGGTTGCCAAGGCAATATGCAGAGCTCCGTAACCCTCTCTCTCCGTAAAAAGGATGGCATGTGGTACCCTATTGCTGTCCACCATATTGCGGAGAGTTCCAATAATCTCGCTATGTCCTAAAACCTCAGAAAATTGCATGGCGTAAAATTACATATTTTTTACCCAATAACTACCATTTCGCACTTATTGCAGTCAAATTTCAGTTCAAGTCTGTTCTTTCCGTTGAGCAGGAAAAGCGGCTCTTGAAAGTCAGTATTGCCCAATCTGTTGATGTAGCTTTTGTCGGAGGCGGCCCTTGACTTGTAATTTGGACAGAGTCCCAATTCATATTTTATACAATATTTTGAGCGCATAAGCTCAGCATTTGCCACCTCCTGCAGTTCGTACGCAGGTGCAATGCTCTTTGCACCCCTCATTCCATATACCTTTCCCGACAATTCATTTGAACAGTTGGCTCTATAGTCCGGAGTATTGCCGAGAGGGGTAGGTATGCCGTCTGCTCTCTTGAATTGAGGAGCCGGATCCGTTTGGCGTCTTTGCTCATATTCAAGACGCTTCAATTTCTCAATTTCGGCAATTCTCTTCTCAACAAGAGCAGCAATATCCCTTCTTATTTGGTTAATCTTTCCCACAGGAAGGAACGGAATTTCCATATTTTCATCTATGCCATCAAGCGAGAAGTGGAATATTCCGGTACTCTTGCCCAATTGGGCATAGAGATTTTTCACGGCCAGTTCTCTGTTTGATGCCCTTTCGAGACCCTCTTCAAACGGAAGCATTACACTATTGCTGCAGTGCATCTCTTCTCTGCCCCATACTGCTCTGATAGCAATCTTTCCATTACATTCACCCATTGTGAGCTTTACAGGTATAAGCCTCTTTGGAGGATTCTTCTCCAGCTCCCTTTCAAATGAGATATTGAAGTTCCTGAAGAGTTTTGATCTCTCAGCCACCTGCAGTCTCTCAACTGTATATATGCTCCTGCCGTTACAGATGTTTGCTCTTGCTCCGCTGATTTCGCCTTTAGGCGATACAAAGCAGAGGCCGTCGCCATTTGATATGGCAGAGGCTCTCTTATTTTCAATCTTGTATTCAAAGAGAAGGTTGCCGTTCTTGTCCTTGCCGCTTTTAACAACTGTGCCTATGTATTCACCCAGATATTTTGCTCCATCCGTACTCCTCCATTTTCCACGTTGGCCATCTATGAAAAATTGTGTATAGCCTCTGTTGAATGTAACATCGGCATTTGGTACAAATCCCTCCTTTATCTCTCCAAGTGAAGCTCTTGTGTATTGCGGATTGTTCCTGATGAACTCATCAATCTTCTCCCTGTAAAGTCTGACTATATTCTTTATGTAGGAGATATTCTTCAATCGGCCCTCAATCTTGAAAGAGGTTACACCGGCCTTTACAAGATCTGCTATGCGGTCACTCAGATTAAAATCTTTCAGCGAGAGCAGGGGCATCTCCCTTTGCAGCACCTTTCCATTGCTGTCGGACAATGTGTAAAGAGAACGGCAAGCCTGGGCACAAGTGCCTCTGTTTGCGCTTCTGCCTGCAACTTTCTGACTCAGGTAGCATTGTCCGCTGTAGCTTACACACAAGGCTCCATGGACAAATGTCTCAATATCGGTTTTTGTTGTCTGTTTGATTGCTTTTATCTGTTCAAGGCTCAGTTCTCTGGCAAGTATCAGACGTTCAAATCCAAGATCTTCAAGAAATCTGGCCTGCTCAGGGGTCCTGAGATTTGTCTGTGTGGAGGCATAAAGGGGAATAGATGGAAGATCAAGGGCCAGCACTCCAAGATCCTGTACTATGATTGCATCACACCCTGCCTCATATGCCTGGCTGATGATCTCTGCGGCCTCCTGAAGTTCATGGTCATACAGGATTGTATTTACAGTCATATAGACTTTTGCCCCAAACTTGTGGGCATACCCAACCAGTTCCGCTATTTCGGAGATTGGGTTTCCAGCCCCTTCACGGGCACCGAATTGCGGACCTGCAATATATACGGCATCGGCACCACAGTCTATTGCCGCAATGCCGATGTCTCTATTTTTGGCTGGAGCGAGAAGTTCCAGCTCTGTGGTCTTCTTTTGAATACCCTGCACGCCATCAGGCGTGAGTTTTATTTGCATAGTGCTGTTACTTTTGCTTTAGCGTACTCGCCGTAGTTTTTGTCTGCAGTGATAAGTTTATAATACTCACAAGCTTTTGCACCGTTACCTTTAGCCTCATATGCTTTAGCCAAGTTGTAGTTTACTGAAGCATCAGCTTTAGCTTTTGAAAGCAACTCAATACCCTGGTCATATTTCTTTAGACCAACAGCTGCCATACCGCCAATTTTGTAAGCGTTAGGGTTCTCGCCATACTCAAGGGCTTTCATTGCGTTATCCAATGCACCTGCGCTGTTTTTAGCCTTGTAGTCAGCTGCCATCTGTTTTACGTAGATATTGCCAAGCTGTTTTTTAGCGTTAGCCTCCTGACCCATAGCCATAGCTTTCTCGTAAGATGCAACAGCGCCTGCAACGTCATTCATTTGAGCTTTGCACATACCGATTCTCAAGTGAGCCATACCGCTCTCAGGATCAACAGCAAGAGCCTTTTCATACTCTGCGATTGCCTCAGGGAACTTCTTCTCGTTCAAAAGAGAGTTGCCGTCGGTGATATATACCATTGTGATAAACTCTTTAGCATCAGCTGCTGTCTCTGCATTGCCATACTCAGTAGCTTTTGCAATGGCCTCGTTCAATTTTGCAATAGCACCGTCCATATCTTTGGCAGCAGCAGCATCTTTACCCAATTTCAAAAGAATTTTAGGGATGATGCCTTTACAGTCAGATACCAATTGGGCACCCTCTTCACCAGCAGCCTCCGCAAGAGAAAGTGCTTTCTGGAAACCCTCAAGAGCCTCGGCAGCCCTATCTTCGTTCAATGCAGTTGCCGCATTATTGTAAATTTCAGTAGCCTCGCCTAGATCCTGAGCAAATGCATTGCTCAAAACAAACATGGACACCAATGCCATGATAAAAAATTTACCAAACTTTTTCATTTGATCTTAAGATTTTTAGTGATTATTATTGATTATTTTACTTTCAAAAAACGTTCCAACAAAAAGGGACACAAACGCAAATGTAAAAAAAAAAGGTAATAGAAGCAAAAAACCGCTTGAAATTTGTATTTTTGCATAAATTTGGATTAATATGAGGAACTTTTTCAAGCTGCTTATAGCACTTTTTATTTTGACAGCATGTCTTAATAGTACAATGCTGGTGGCCCAAGATGTGGAAAAACTGCCTGATGACCCAAGAGTAAAGCGAGGCTCTTTGGCAAACGGACTTTCATATATACTGATCAAGAACGGTGCACAAAAGGGGTATGCCCATTTTGGAGTAGCCCAGAGAGTGGGCTCCACACTGGAGGAGGATGGCGAGACTGGAATGTTCAAAATGCTTGAGGCTCTGACCGTCAAGGGTACCCGTAACTTTACCGATTCAACCATCATTACCTATCTCAAGTCAATTGGTGTAAAGCCCGACGGCGTCTCATTCACCACAAGGGAGGATGATGTTACATATCTGATCAAGGATGTTCCCGCTTCAAACCAGAATACCATTGACTCTTCTTTGCTTATTTTGTATAATTGGCTGAATTCCATTAATATAGATGAAGAAGATATAAAGGATGAGGCCCCTTTTGTCAAGAATGCGCTTGTATATGAGTGGGATGCCTCAAGAAGGTTGGATGACAAGTTGCTGAATGAACTCTATCCTCAGAGCAACTATGCCATGAATCTCAGGGCTGATCATCTTGCAAGGATTGACGGATTCTCATCAAAGGAGTTGAGAAACTTCTACTACAAGTGGTTCCGTCCCGATTTTCAGTCTGTAATAGTGGTTGGAGACATTGATTTGAACCTTATTGAGACGAAGGTCAAATCTGTATTCTCTACCATACAGAAGCCTCTTGACAAACAGAACAGAAGCTATTTCAATCCTGAGCCTTTCAGTGGGGTAAAGGTTTATATCCTCAAGGATAAGGAGTACAACAAAACCAAAATCTCCATAGATATATTGAAGGAGCCGCTTGTGAAGAAATACAAGAACACATCGGTACCTTTCATTCAGGAGTATATGGATGTGGCGATCTCAAAACTTCTCTCTGCAAGGTTGCGTGACGGTATCATAAACAATACCCTTCCAATTACCAATCTGCAGATCAAGAAGGGCAAATTCATGAATATACGCAATCAGGAGAGTTTCTCAATAACATTTGAGACCCTTCCGAACATGATATATTCGGCTATAGCCTTTGTGAATGCGGAGATTGGCAAGATGGCAAAATATGGTTTCAACGGACAGGAGTGTGCGAGGTCAAAGGAGATCTATTTCAGGGAACTTGAGAAGATTTATGACAACAGGGCCACTTTGGGTAATGACATCTATCTTGAAAGGGCTCTTGACTACTTCTACAATGACGGAACCTTGGCAAGCATAGAGTTGAAGTTTGAGATCATGAAAGAGATTCTCTTTACCATCTCCTTGAACCAGCTCAACCAGTATGCGGCCGCAATGTTAGGCCAGTCCGACAATGTTGTAATATCGTGCAGAATGCCGGAGTATGAAGGTATGGAGGGTATAACTCCGGAGCGTATACTCTCTGCATATACCGATGCCGGATTGCGCACCCCTTCTATACAGAAAGATGCTCCTATTGTAAAGTGGCCGGAATTCCGCGCAGATGTTCCAAAGGCATCAATTGTCTCTTCTGTCTCTGATGTGGTGACCAATGCAACCGTACTTATTCTCTCAAATGGAGCTACAGTAGTGCTTAAGAAAAATGAGTCGGATACCATATCGTTCAGGGCTGTCAGCAAAGGCGGATATTCACTCATCAAGGGGGTGAATTACGGTTCTGAGCAATATTTGAATGATGTCCTCAATATGGGAGGATTGGAGAATATATCCCAACCTAACCTTGAGAGGCTTTATGCCTACCATAATTTCAATCTTGAGGCATCAATAGGCGAGAATACCGAGAAGCTTGAGGGTTATGCCCAGAAGGACAAGGCAGAGATGCTCTTCCATGCAATATATATGAGCATGACTGACCGCAGGGCCGATCAGGCGGCATTTGACCTTTACAAGCAAGGCAAACTTTTTGAAGCTTCATATAGAGATCTTGCTCCATCTGTGGTTTTCAGGGATTCGATACTCCACTACAACTACAGCAACAAAAATTATATCAGGAGAATGAGCAATGAGGATATTGCCGCTCTGGACTATGCATCACTGCTCAACAAGACTCGTGAGCGTTTTGCAAATGCGGCGGATTTTGTATTCATTTTTGTAGGAGATATTGATGTTGAGGCATATACAGAATATGTTGTAAAATATATCGGAGCCATAAAGGGTGACCAGAAGAGCAAAGAGGAGTGGGTTATTGTTCCCAATTACCTTACCAAAGGCAAGGTGGAGAGGAGTTTCCTCTACAGGATGATCAATCCGCGCTCTTTTACAAACCTTACCTACTCTTGTGGAGTTGACTATAATCTCAGCAATAGCCTGATGTGTGAACTGCTTGCAAATTATGTGGAGAATGTGCTTGCACAACGCAGCAGCAGACGTTATATGATGAGATATGGGGTTGGAAGTTCGCTGTTGAACTATCCTGAGAAGATTTTTGTAATGGAAGTTGAATTTGAGACAGACAGTGCAAATGCCCAGATTGTTAAGAGAATAGTTGATAATGCATTGCTTTCTATTGCAAATGGGGCTGTGCTGGAAACCGAATTGTCGGGATTGAAGAGAGATTTGAAGAGCGAGTTTATGGCGTCAAATGCAACCAACAGCTATTGGCTGGATGTGTTTGAGCACAGGTATATGGCTGGAAAAGACTTTTTCAGCAACTATATGCAGAGCCTTGATGAGATAACACTTGAGCAGTTCAGGAATTTTGCGGCAAAGTTGCTTGAGCAGGGCAACAGGGTGGCAATAACAATGGAGGGAACAACAAAGGATGTCAATACACAGAATCTCTTCAAGGAGAATGAGTTCATAAAGGAGTATTTTGACATCAACTGGTAAATTTTATAGGAGGTATCGGAGTATGAAAAATCATAGGGCATATATAGTTGAGATTGGAGATTATCTTGTTTCATCAGAGGTTATTACAGAGTATTTTGCATGTGATTATCCGGTCTGCCACGGATGTTGCTGCATAATTGGTGACAGTGGCGCCCCTATGGAGAAGGAGGAGGAGCAGCTCTTTAAGGAGAATTTTGAGGGATATAAGCATCTGCTCACACCAGAGGGACTTGAGGCATTGCAGGCGCAGGGTTTTGCCGTAACAGACAGGGATGGAGATCTTGTAACTCCGCTTGTCAATGATGAAGAGTGCGCCTATACCTGTTTTGACAAAGAGAACAACTGCTTCTGCGCTGTTGAAAAGGCCTGGTATGCCGGCACATCAAAATTCAAGAAGCCCATCTCATGCAGGCTCTATCCGATAAGGGTCTCAAAGTTCTCCAACGGAATGACTGCCCTCAATCTTCACAGATGGAGAATATGTTCAGACGCCTTTGCCAAGGGTAAAAAAGAAAAGATTCCCGTATACAAATTCTTACGGGAACCTCTTATAGATGCTTTTGGTGAGGAGTTCTACTCTGCGTTGGAGCAGGCTGCCAACAATCTTTTGGCCTCAGAATAATCCTCATCCCTTACTGCCAGCTCTATGCTGAGCAGATCACTGTTTACAACTCCTGCCACCAGCGGGAGGTACTCGTTCAGTACCTGGGCAGGAATCCCTTCATTCTCCAACATGCCTTTGGCAACATTGGCAGAGAAGGCATTGGGGTATTTTCCAACTACTTTCATGACTTTATGTTTTAGTAGTCAAGTTAAGGCAGGCCTATTCCGCATCCATTCTCATAAGACGCTCAATTGAGCGGGAGAAGCGGAGCGTATCTTTACGCAATCCTGAGATCGTTGCAGGCTCATTGCTGTAGTCAAGCACAATGGTATCTTCATAATATCTCATGAATCGCATGAACTTGTTCCTTAGAATGAATGTCATTGATGTAGGGGTCTCCTCTTTTAAAACGAAGTTCGCATTCTCAAAAACTGCTTTGATCTCCCTCTTTTTCTCATCCCAGTTGCCGTTGGAGTAGATCTCCTTTTTCTGGTATCCGATAGCTGGATAAACAGCGGAGAATACAACAAAGAAGAGAAGAATTTTCCACCATGCACCCTCTTTAAAAAGGTCAAGTACTGTAGTTCCTTCAGGAACATCGGAAGTATAGAACATGATGGTAACAAGAAGTGTAAAGATAATGCCTATATAAAAGAAATATTTTACGGCTCTAATGATGTATCTGTTCATCTTTTTTTGATTTTTATGGTTTAATAATATTGGAAGCAGGCAGCAAGTTATCAAAAATTGTGCAAAATGCAAACAAAGAGATCAAAAAAAGACCAATAGCCCCCAAATGGTGGATTTTTGGCAATAAATTTGCTACTTTTGCAGAATGTGGAGAAGATTGTCGGGAAGAGGTGCAGAGTCTTGAAAATTAAAAAGTAAAAGATATGGAAAAGAATTTTAAAGTTTTGATTGGAGCGCTTGCGGGTGTAATAGTTGTGCTTGTTGGTGTTCTTATTTATGTTTGGGTAGACAGAAACTCAATGATCAATGACCTTACAGTAGACAAAGAGACCCTTACTGCAGAGATGGTTCAGTTGCAGGAGGATTATTCAAACCTTTCAAGTACCAATGACACATTGAACAATGAGCTTATGCTTGAGCGCGAGAAGGTGGCACAGCTGTTGGAGAGAGTCAAGAAGACTGAGGCCAACAACAGAGCGAAATTGCGCAAGTATGAGAAGGAGTTGGGAACATTGAGAAGCATCATGCGCGGATATATCAAGCAGATTGACTCATTGAACACCTTGAACACCACATTGAGAAAAGAGGCTGCCGTTGCCAAGAAGGAGGCACGTGAAAGCAGGAACAGATATGAAAACCTCAAGTCAACAACCGAGGATCTTGGCAAGCAGGTTGAGCTGGGCTCTGTTGTCAAAGGCAGGGGTGTGAGCATGATTGCTGTAACCGAGACCGGAAAGGAGACCGAGAGAAGCAGCCGTACTGCAAAACTTAAGGCATGCCTTAACCTTGTGGAGAACGCTTTGGCGAAGAAGGGCCCAAGAACTGTATACATAAGGGTTAAGGGTCCCGATGGAATCCTTATGACAAGTGGCCAGCAGCAGCTCTTTACCTCTGCAGGCGAGCAGATGATCTACTCCGCTTCCCGACAGGTTGACTACCAGGGTGCTGAGGTTGAGGTTTGTGTATTCTTTGATTCCGGCTCAGGTTATACAAAAGGTGTCTACACAGTTGATGCCTATACAACCGAGGGCAAGTTGGGTTCTGCAGACCTTCTTTTGAAATAGGTCTTTGTAAGAGTTTGCATTAACTTCCGGGGCAGATAGTTGTGGCAGGAATCTACATACATATTCCATTCTGTTCGCAGTACTGCACATATTGCAACTTCTACTCTGTAAAGCAACTTGGCCTGCGTGACAAGTTTGTCGGGGCGCTTTGCAACGAAGCCTTTGCAAGAAGAGATTTCTTCAATGCTGCTAATGGCGGTAGAAGTTTTGACGGAAGAGAATTGTCAGGAGATAGAGGGAGTTCCGTTACCACATTATATATTGGTGGCGGAACTCCTTCCGTTTTGTCACTGGAGCAGTTGGCCACTGTTGTTGGGGCTGTAAAGGAGAATTTCGGATTGGTCCTGCCGGAAGGTGCGCTGTGTGATCCAGTGAGGGCCAATAAAATTGAGGAGTTTACAATTGAGGTAAATCCTAACGATGTAACCCCTGAATATGCTGCAGGACTTGTGGCACTTGGCGTGAACCGCGTAAGTATGGGTGTGCAGTCGTTCAAGGATGAGCATCTTGCGTGGATGAATCGCAGGCACAATGCGGCAGAGGGTAAAAGGGCGGTAGGCATATTGCGTGAAGCGGGAATCAGCAACATAAGCATAGACCTTATTTTCGGCTACGCAATGCTCTCTGATGAGGATTGGGAGTATAATATAAAGGAGGCCATATCGCTGAAACCACAGCATATTTCGGCATATCAGATGAGTATTGAGCCTGGCAGTGCTCTTGGTACGATGTACAAAAAAGGCGAGTATTCAGGCTTGTCGGATGAAGAGTGTGAGGCCCAGTACCGGAGGTTGCAGTCTATGCTGGCAGAGGCGGGTTATGACCAGTATGAGATCTCAAACTTTGCCCTCCATTCAGAAGATGGAAGTTACAGGTCAAAGCACAACAGTTCATATTGGGAAGGGGTACCCTATCTTGGCCTTGGCCCTGCGGCTCACTCCTATACAGGCATTCTGGCTTCGGGAGAGTGCGCTCCGGCGGCGGATGATTCCGGCGTTTTGAGCAGCTCCGCTCCTTTGGTCGGCACAGCGCAGGCAAGGAGAATCTGGAACAATCCGTCGGTGAAGGGGTATTGTGATCATTATAATGGCAGCGCAAATGGCAGGCGGAGCGGAGAACAGGGCGGAGAGCTGAAATGCAAGGGTGTTAATGGGTATGAAGAACTCACCGCTACAGATATTTTTAACGAAACCATAATGTTGGGACTGCGCAAGTGTGCAGGCTTCTCTTTGGAGTTGCTCGATGCTGCCCTGCTGGGGCAGATTGAGGCAGATATTGCCCGTCTTGCAAGAAGGGGGCTTCTTGTGAGGGAGGGCAACAATATCCGTATTCCGTCAGACAAACTCTTTGTCTCCGATTCCATTATAAGGGAACTCTTCCTGTAAGTGGGAATTAAAAAAAAAGAGCAGCCAAAGGCTGCTCTCCATAACTTATTATTATTCTCTTTATTAGCAGCAACCGCAGAAGCCGTTTGCTACAAAGTATGCTTTAAGTGCTACAGCAATGAATACTACAACAAGAAGTGTAGAAACTACCAAACTTACAACTTTCCAGCGTTTCATCCAGATGCTGTTGTTCAAACCAAGAGTGTGAAGTGCGCTCCAGAAACCATGGTTGATGTGTAGCCACAAAGCAACAAACCATACAAGGTAAACGATAACAACCCAAAGAGGTTTGAATGTCTGGTACATTAGAACAGGACCCTGCTCTGCATGTTGGCCCATCATCTCAGGCAACTGCATCTTTGCCCAGAAGTGAGTAAGGTGGAATGCCAAGGCACCAAGAACAATGATACCAAGTACCAACATATTCTTTGAAGCCCAATCGTCTGTTTTAGCCTTGTTTGCAACAGCATATCTTTGAGGACCGCGTGCCTTAAGGTTCATTGCGTTAAGAATGAACGCATAAACAATGTGAATGATGAAACCTGCAGCAAGTACAGGAACCATAACGGTTACAATCGGCAAGCTCATAAACTCGCAACCAGCCTGGAAAGCCTCATCGCTGATTAGAGACAATGCGTTTACAAATGCGTGAATGAACAAGAATAGAATCAGGAACAGACCACTTATACTCATTATAAGTTTCTTTCCAATGGATGATGTAAAGATATTAGCCATATCGTTATTTAAGTTATTTATTATTATATTTCAAAATAGTTACGCAAAGATATACTCTTAGTTGCAATTATCATAATATTTGGCTACTTTTGTTTGGCTTTAACAAGCAAATCATGTCAAAATTAGTTGAAATTTTTCGAAAAATGAAATACAGGAGAGTTTTATTGAAACTTAGCGGCGAAAGTTTGGGAGGCGGGGCCGGAGTGGGTCTTGATCCCCAGATGATGCAGCAATATGCAAAGGAGATTGCCGCAGTGGCATCAAAAGGTGTGCAGGTAGCCATTGTAATTGGAGGCGGCAACATATTCAGGGGCATGAGCGGTGTAGGCAAAGGTGTAAGCCGCGTGAAGGGAGACCAGATGGGTATGCTTGCAACAGTAATAAACAGTATAGGACTTTCAATGCATATCAAATCTGCAGGTGTTGATGCAGAGGTTTTCACATCAATCCAGATGGAGCCAGTAGCACGTTACTATGCCAAGGAGAAGGCAGTTGAGGTAATGGAGAAGGGTGGCGTGGCAATCATTGCCGGAGGTACAGGAAACCCTTACTTTACAACCGATTCGGCTGCGGCATTGCGTGCCTGTGAGATTGAGGCTGACCTTCTGCTTAAAGGAACCCGCGTAGACGGCATCTATACAGCAGATCCTGAGAAGGATCCAACAGCAGTAAAATTTGATACCATTACATTTGATGAGGTATATTCGCGTGGCCTCAAGATTATGGACCTTACTGCATTTACCCTTTGCAAGGAGAACAAGTGCCCTATTATGGTATTTGATATGGATACACCTGGCAACCTGCTTAAGGTAATGGAGGGAGAGCAGATAGGAACCCTTGTGACTTTGTAGGAAGGTAATGGTTTTAATCCCGACAGGCTGTCGGGAGGCAAAAGAAGAAAATTAATAATTAAAAATATTTATACTATGGAATTAAGCGTTTCAAAAGATTGTATTGCTCAGGCAAAAGAGAAAATGAACAAGGCTATTGCCCATTTGGAGGAGGAGTTGAGAAATTTCAGGGCAGGTAAGGCAAACCCTGCAGTTTTCAATCAGGTTATGGTAGATTACTATGGTTCTCCAACACCTGTACCTCAGGTTGCAAGTGTAAATACCCCAGATGCAAAGACCATCACTATCCAGCCTTGGGAGAAAAAGATGATTCCTGCAATTGAGAAGGCGATTATGGATGCAAACTTGGGCTTCACACCTCAAAACAACGGTGAGCAGATAAGAATCAATATTCCTGCACTTACAGAGGATAGAAGAAAAGAGCTTGTAAAACAGGCAAAGGCTGCAGGCGAGACCGCTAAAGTAAGCGTAAGGAATGCCCGCAGGGATGTTGTTGATGCACACAAGAAATTCCAGAAGGATGGTCTTCCTGAGGATGTTTGCAAAGATGCTGAGGCTACAATCCAGAAAGAGACCGACGGTTTCAACAAGAAGATTGATGAGATCATTGCAGCAAAAGAGAAAGAGATCATGACCGTGTAGTGCATGGTTGTGTGTTGATCTCTTTTTAAAAGAATTTATTAAAAGGGTGTGAGTTGTGTATTGTGTGTATATTCAACCTGCACCCTTTCTCCTTTTTTATAATGTCATGAAGAAAGTTTTTATAGCGGCAATCCTGTTTTTGCTGGTTGCCTGCAGCCAAAGGGATTGCAGGGAGGGTTTGCCGGTAATCTCTGTGAATGAACTCCTGAAATCGGGCGAAACCATTAATCTGAGCAAGTATGCGTCTGATATTGAGTATATACCGCTGGAAACCAATGCGGAATCTGTTATTATGGCAAACAGTGTCAAATCAGACGGATTGAATTTCTATGTGTCGGCCATTGGTCATTCAAATGATGTTGCCAGATTCAGTGCCGACGGAAAGTATATTGGAAGAATTGGCAAGAGGGGAAGGGGCCCTGGAGAGTACACTTTTCTGGAGCATTATGGCATTGTGCGTGACGTAAAAGGAGTTGGCGGTAGAAACAGAATTTTTGTGGCAGGTCATAATAAAACGGTTATATATGATGGTAATGGGGCAGTTGAAGAAATTATATCAGAATCAAGGATAGACGATCTGGAGTGCCTCAATGACAACAGGTATGCTTTTCTTTTGGGACATATTGGAGAAAATAATGAGGTGTTGCAGAAAATTGTAGTTACAGACTCTTTGGGGCGTGAATTGCATGAGATTGAAGCAGGAAATACATCTGTAACTTCTTTGGATATGGGAGGTAGAAGTATTCAAACGAGACAGCGGAACTTTATATATTCCTTTGGTGATTCCCTGCGCCTTGTAAATGCAGCGGTGGATACTCTGTTTGCTGTTCAGGAAAATGTTAAGAAACCGCTGTTGTCTTTATGCTGGGACAATTGGAAGGGAAATTTGCCTAATGGAAATTTCATATTTGAAACAGAGAGGTTTATTATGATTCCTGTATCATTCCCCACATCGCTGTTCGCAGATTATTTCAAAAATATAGTTGTTCCTGAAAAATCATCTTCAGCCCAAATTGTATTTGACAAGAGAGAAAAAAGGGCAACAGCCCTGTTGCATGATTCCAACTACAGGCTGATGTATGGATTCAAGAATGATATTGATGATGGCGCACCTTTTCTCCCCTCATATTCAGATGGCAAGAAGATGTATCAGATAGTGCAGGCGGCCCATTTCAAGGAGGTGGCAAATCTGGGCAACTCCGCAAAGATGAAAACCGTTGCCGCACAACTCACAGAAGAGAGCAATCCGGTGCTTATAGTGGTGACGTTGAAATAGTTCCATCGGCAGTTGTTTGCAGCAGGGAACTTGAATGAAAAGTAAAAGGAGGAAGAGCCGCAATCTGTGGATCTTCCTCCTTGTTTATCTGCAGGGTGTTATTCCCCTAATATACGTTTACTCTCTGATTGCTTTGATACCAGGAAGTTCAATACCCTCAAGGTACTCAAGCATTGCGCCACCGCCGGTTGAAACGTAACTTACTTTGTCTGCATAGCCCATTTGGGTTACAGCAGCAACAGAGTCACCGCCACCAACAAGGGTAAATGCGCCCTTCTCCTGGGTAACTTTTGCAAGAATCTCAGCAATGTAGTTTGTACCTTTTGCAAATGCCGGCATCTCAAATACACCTACAGGGCCATTCCAAAGAATGGTTTTTGAGTTCATAAGAACCTCTTCCCACTCTTTTAGAGTAGAAGGAGCGGCATCCATTCCCTCCCAACCGTCAGGAATCTCAAAGTTGCTTACTATTTGGGTATTGGCATCATTGGAGAATGCATCTGCAATAACAACCTCTTTAGAGAAGTATAGTTTTACGCCCTTCTCTTCTGCTTTTTTCATAATGTTCAAAGCAAGTTCCATCTGGTCATCCTCGCATAGTGAGTTGCCAATCTTTCCGCCTTGAGCCTTTACAAATGTGTAGACCATACCGCCACCAATGATCATGTTGTCTACAACATCAAAAAGATGCTCTATGATACCGATCTTTGATGATACTTTTGCACCACCCACAATTGCAGTTACAGGATGCTCGCCATTGTGAAGCACTTTGTCAATAGCCTTGATCTCACCCTCCATGATGTAACCGAACATCTTGTCATTAGGGAAATATTTTGCAATAAGTGCTGTTGAAGCGTGAGCGCGGTGTGCTGTACCGAATGCGTCGTTGATATAGCAATCTGCGTAAGAAGCAAGTTTTTTCACAAACTCTTTCTGGCTCTCTTTTACTTTTGCTTTAGCCTCTTTCTTCTCCTCGTCTGTAGCATCCTCTGCCAAACCGCGTGGTTTGCCCTCCTCCTCTGCATAGAAACGCAAGTTCTCAAGCAGAAGGACCTCGCCAGGCTGAAGGTTCTTGACCTCCTCGTCGGCAGCCATACAGTCATTTGCAAATTTTACCTTTACGCCCAAAAGTTCTTCAATTCTGTAGATGATATATTTTAGAGAGTATTTCTCTGTTACTCCTTTTGGTCTGCCGAGGTGAGACATAAGGATAAGTGAACCACCCTCTGCCAATACTTTCTTCATTGTTGGGACAGCAGCCCTGATTCTGGTGTCATCTGTAATTTGGAACTGCTCGTTTAGAGGAACATTAAAGTCAACACGTGCGATTGCCTTTTTGCCCTTGAAATTGTAAGTGTCAATACTTTGTTGCATAACCACAAATTTTATAATTCTAAATTCGGATGCAAAAGTAATAATTTTTTAAACTATCTTTGAAGTTTTATTGCTTATACCATTTAAAAACAAAAAATCTTGGCGTATGTTGTTGCAATCTCCGCAAAATTGGAAAGATTATGAGTTGATTGATTCGGGAAACTTTGAGAAACTGGAGCGTTTTGGCCAGTTTGTGCTTGCCCGTCCCGAGCCAAAGGCTTTATGGGACAAAAGTTTGTCGGCCGGTGAGTGGGACCGCATGGCCCATACCCGTTTTGTTACAGGAGCCGGTTTTGGCAAATCAGGCAAGGAGGATAGCGGCACATGGAAGATGCTCAAGAAGATGCCTGACCAATGGTATATAAGGTATGGAGCCAAAGACCTTGACTTCAAGTTGAGACTTGGACTTACATCTTTCAAGCATGTGGGTGTATTTCCCGAGCAGGCTCCAAACTGGAACTTCATACACTCGCAGAGCAGCCGGCTTGTGAAAAAATTCAAAGAGAACGGCAAACAGGAACTTCCAAAGGTGCTCAATCTATTTGCCTATACAGGTGCGGCATCGTTGGCAGCACGCTGTGCAGGAGCGGATACAACACATCTTGATTCTGTACGCCAAGTAGTTACCTGGGCTAAAGGAAATATGGAGAGCAGCGGCCTCGACAATATAAGATGGGTGGTTGAGGATGCCCTAAAGTTTGTAAAGCGCGAGGTTAAGCGCGGCAAACAGTATAATGGCCTTATCCTTGATCCGCCAGCCTATGGCCATGGTCCCGATGGAGAGAAGTGGAAACTTGACGAACTTCTTTTTGAACTTCTCCAGAACTGCGCAAAAATAGTTGCCCCTGAAGATGCCTTCATGGTACTCAATCTCTATTCAAACGGCTACTCCGCACTTTTGGCAGACACCGCTGTAAGGAGTGCATTCGGGTTCAAGGAGGTTAAGGTTATGGATGACCCGCTCGGGCCGAAGAGTGTTGCACCGGGAGAGACCCATTTGGGATTTGGAGAGCTGGTGTTGAGGGACAAGTTTGGAAAGGCAATTCCGTTGAGTGTCTTTTCAAGACTTGTAAGATAGCCTTTATGGCTGCATAATGGATTGTTTTATAAAAAGGCAGATATGATTGGAAAAGATCTGTCGGGAAAAATGGAGAGATATGTTTGATTTTTTGGCAATTACCTGGAATGTTGATCCCGAACTCTTTGCAATAGGGCCATTCCATTTCAGATATTACGGAATACTTTTTATGGCCGGCTTTGCGCTTGGCTACTATATGTTCATAAAATTCTATCAGAGGGAGGGGCTGCCGGTAACGCTGCTTGATCCTCTCTTCTGGCTTCTTATCGGTTGCACCCTTGTGGGATCGCGTCTTGGCCACGTGCTGTTCTATCAACCGGATTACTATCTGGCAAACCCTGTGGAGATTCTCAAGGTCTGGGAAGGGGGTCTTGCCAGCCATGGTGGAACCATCGGAATTATGATTGGTATGGCATGGTATATAAAGAAGTATGGCAAGAAGTACAATTTTGACTATATCTGGCTACTTGACCACCTGGCCATTGCGGTCTGTTTTGCAGCAATGTTCATCCGCCTGGGCAACCTTATGAACTCGGAGATCTACGGCAATGAAACCGATCTTCCTTGGGGCTTTATCTTTGCCCAAAGAGGAGAGGTTGTCCCAAAACACCCTACCCAATTGTATGAGGCGTTGTGTTATCTTGGTACAGGTATTTTACTTAAAGGACTTTACCACTATGCCCTTGACAAGATGAAGAAGGGGTGGTTCCTTGGAATATTCTTCATTGGCATCTTTGGAACAAGATTCCTTATAGAGTTCATCAAAGAGCCTCAAGTGGCATTCGAGCAGGGGATGACATTAAATATGGGCCAGTTGTTGAGTATCCCATTTGTGCTGATGGGTATAGGCCTGCTGGTTTGGGGAGCAATAAAAAAAGAGCCGGCAAAACGTATTGAACCGCAGAAAAAAGGAAGAGTTTAATAAATTCTATTTAAGTGTTGCCACTATAAGCACCGGATTGCTCTCTTCTGTGAGTTTTGCGGCTGCCTCCTTCATTTTGGGAGAGTTGCTCTTTTCTGCGTATGAGATAAAGTCTGTAGCATCCAGCATCTGATACATCTTTCCTTCGCTTGCATAAACCGGCCAGAATGGGATACCGCCATCCAGGTCATTCTTGAAGCCTTCAAACGGTTGATTATAATCTACCTTCATTGAGCAGGCTCTCTTTGTCTGCTTGTCATAAATAACCTCAGCTACCTTGTCGTGCTCATCCAAATTGGGAAAGGCAAATGCGGTGCGAAGTGCGTTGAACTTTACAAAACGGTCAGTCTCTACATATTTTGAAGATGGAATTGCAATCTTTTTGCCCTTGCTGTCGGGAACATAACTTCCATAATGCAAGATATATCTTGCTGAGCCGTCCATATTCTTCAATGTGTCATTTTCATTATGAATAAGTACAGGTTCCTTATAGTCGAGGTAG
>JAEIGA010002751.1_pt1 | contig 27870 bp, 38 predicted proteins | sample 9270691 | NCBI WGS metagenome assembly JAEIGA01 (sample SAMN17057246, study PRJNA624740) | gut metagenome | biome: biome; isolation source: fecal sample | host: Bos grunniens | place: China: Xizang | collected 2019 | reverse complement strand
GGTTTGAACTGTTTGCTGTCGATACTATACTCAAAATAAAAATATCTTTCATTATTATCTTTATCGAGCATCATATATATCTCACCACAACCTTTGTTCTCATCACAAACATAATCTTTGACATAATCTTCAAACAAACAGTTACCCATAATTTCAATAAATGCATACACAGCATCATCTACATTATTTTTCACCTTTGATAGAAATCGCTTTGAACTTGTATATCCAAAATTATTCCACATCTCTTTTTCGCTACAATACGCACTACACTCATGCATTATAATCTCATCAATTCTATCCTTTAAGAAATTATACACTGTTCTGCAAATTACCTCGTTAATTCTTTCCATAATATATATTTTTGATTTCTGATACAAATATAATAAAAATTTTTGAAATAAACAAATAAAGGTGAAGATATTTTATCCTCACCTTTAAAAATAACAAACCTATTTAAATTTAGGCAATAATATAGTTATTGACCCAAAACAATATTGAATTATCTATTTATATTTAACAAGACTAAAATATTGTTCTATTATATAATAACATCAGTGTGTATATCCATTATTGTAGCGGTTGCAATAAGGTCTTCCCCATTCCATATAGCAGTTGAGTATTTTTTTATATCAATGTCTTTATTGTTTTTGTTCAATTCAACAAACTTCTTCAAATATTCTACTGCCTCTTTTAATATATTCATTGTATTGTTAGAATAATCCTTGAAACCATCAACTCTATCCTCATAAAAAACATACACGACTTTTGTATAGTAGTCTTCTTTTGAAAGATTCTTTACATACACAGATTCTTTGATAGTTGTATTTGTAATTCTGTTTATATAGTTCATTATTCTTTTATCGTTTTTGTTTTTGATATATTCAAAGGTTTCTTTTGAGTTGAATCCGAATATAATCTTTTTAACATCTTCCATCTCTCCATCACCATCTGGAACTTCAATATAGAAATGATAACCATCGTCAGATAACGATTTGTATTTATCTATAAAAAGTTCTATATAATCATTCGGAATTTTAATACCACCGTGTTTTTCATACAGATGTTCAATGGTGTCACTACACACAGTCCAATAGAATTCCCCGACAAGACTTATATCCTCCTTTATTATTTGGATGACTGCGTATTTGCCGATTTCTCTGTATTTTTCATCTGTTGTCGCTGTTATTCCTACACATTTCATACCTCCTTGAAAAGATGTATATACACTCGCTGCAATTATAACATCATTGAATATTGCAACCTTCAAACAAGATGCGTTTTTCCATAATGATTTTGGACTTATACAACTGCGAAACTCTTTAAGTTTTGCGTATTTGTATCCTTCATCAAAAAAATTCCATATCATTTTTCTATTATCTCTAATGTAGATGTTGTCTTCTTGGTTTTCTTGTGGATAATATGCTTTATAAACAACATTCTCTTGTTCTAAATTTGATTCCTCAAATAGTGGCATATTTACATTATCATAGCAACCACTCGTGTATTCATGAAAACTTTTAATATATTCCATATTCTATAATTTATTGTGTTATACAAGTATTCTGAATTTATTGTGTATATTTGATTGTATTTATGATATAAAAGCACTTCTAAAAATAAATAATTCTGTATTCATTTTGGGTCAACAACTATATTATTGCCTAAATTTAACAAAATTATCTACAAATAAATTTGGTTCGTTTTTAATAATTTCCTTTGTGATATGAGGAATTTGTTTCAAACAACTTTCTCTGGTCAGCGCGTCTGGATTTGAAAATGCTCGTTTCATTAGTCTTTCCAATACCTTCTTGACCAAAACACCTCCAGAAATTTTAAGAACATCCATAACATCATTTCCATCAACAGGAAGTTTATAATTAAACATCTTATATGCATCATCTAAACGATTTACAAAATAATCATAATGACCTGTTATATTATGTTCTACCTTATGTGAATTATTATCGCATTCAATTACTCTCGCAAGTGCTTTATATAGATATTCGTTCTTACAATTATATGCTAACTTATTGAAACTCTTCGTTTTAATTTTAACACAATCATTTCCGAAATTCTTGGTTATCATATGGTTCTTGACAAGAAACTTAACAGTATCAATAGTTTTATTATCATATTTCAATCTTTTCAATATATCTACAACCATATCGCTTCCAACAAACTCATGTTCATAAAAATGAACTCTTCCATCATCACCAACAGTTCTTGTTTTAATTTTACCAATATCGTGTAAAAGCAATGATAATCTAACTGCAACATCTTCAGTTTGGAAATGTTTTGTATCATAATCCAAAAGTGCCATCGTATGTTCAAATACATCACCAAAATGATAAGCGTTCTGTTCCATACCAATCATTTCATCAACTTCTGGTATAATATATTTCATCGCGCCAATATCACAAAGAATTCTAATACCCATAGAAGCATTATCTGATAGCAAAATCTTATTGAACTCATCCTTGATTCGCTCTTTTGAAATGATTTCGAGTCTATCCACATATCGTTTCATTGACTCATATGTTTTAGGATCAATCTCCCAACCATATCTAACAGAAAATTTGCAACATCTCAAAATTCTTAACGCATCGTCATCAAATACGATATCTGGATTTTCATTTGTTGTTCTAATAACTTTATTATCAATATCATTTTGACCACCAACCATATCTACAATTTCACCAGTTGAAATATTATAGTATAAAGCATTAATAGTCAAATCTCTACGAATACAATCCTCTTCAATACCCGCAAATACTGTTTTTGGATTTCTGGAATTTCTGTCAAGATATTTCTCACCTCTGGTCATAACACATTCTATATTTTCTTCTGGAAATTCTTTAAATATAAAAGATGCAACACCATATCTTTCAAATATAACAGGTTCATGGACAAGTAATCCTTTTTCCATACAGAAATGAGCAAATTCTATACCTCCATTTTCCATATCAATAACAAGGTCAAAATCTTTGATAGGACGCTTCATAATCATATCTCTAACACTACCTCCAACATGATAAACTCTTGATTCAAAAATAGTGTTATGTATAATTTCTTTTAAAAATTCTGTAATAGAAATAAATTTAGTCATAATATTCAAATTTAATAAAAAAAACATATTATATATAATATACAAATGGGACCGTTTTTTTTTACAAATATAATATATTTTTTTCATATAACCAAATAAAATGAGAGATATTTTACAATATCTCTCATTTTTACTTAATTTTCTGTATAACCCTCTGTCATTTCGATATCAATTTCTCCAGAATCTATCTGTTTCGCTTCCCTCACAAAAAAGGCCGTAGTCTTTAATTTGAAAGCGCGCTTAACGATATCGTTAGCCTTACGGATAACAAATCCCTCTCTTGGAACTTTGTTGATACACATTGGTTCCATTTGTTCCATCAAGAATCGTTTCTCAACTTTCAATGCTTCCAATACATTTTCATGCCAGTGTTCCGTTGTAGAAATTTCTGGATAAAGTTCTACAAGTGTTCCGTGATATAACAATGGAAAATCAATAATGACATCTCCAAGTTTTTCTTTTAGATATTGTCCAAAAGCAATCACATCAGAAACCTCCAATTCTTTATCATGATCGGTTACGCGATATACCATAAGTTTAGATTTGACTTCGTCAGTTTGCTTACATCCATAATCATAACCTTTCTGTATAGCGGTTCCTTTAGGGGTATAACCAACAATCTCACAATAGATACAATAATCTTGTGGTATAAGACCGCTTAATTTTTGCGCCCAATATCCCCAGATATCATCTGAATAATATCCACCCGCTTTTTGTTTAGTGTTGATAAATTCATTCTTAATGACAGTTCTTGATGAATATACGAGATTATACTTTTGGTCATATTCGTTCTTTCCTGTAATTTTACGCCACATTCTCTTGAACCAATTTGTAGGAATATTAGTCAAGATATTTGCAAAAATTGCAGAAGTCCCATGTAACTTATTAGAAATAAATACTTTGTCTTCTAGTGAAAACTCGTGCATATTTCTTGCTAACTGACCAGTGTCATAATGTAATCTAAAAGAACCTTCAATAAGCATTTTAAATCTTGCTAATTTTTTTGCTCTTTTTTCAGATTTTGACAATTGACGGTTATTTTCTTTTACAGGTGGAACATAAACTTTACAGAAAATCTCTCCGTTAATTTCATCAAAATCTTCGTTTACATGTTTTTCCAAATATACCTTAATATCATCTACAGACTCATTAAGGAATGTCGCAATTGATGATGGATTTAAAAGAATACCATAAGATGGAACACCTCCGAGTTTTACAATTCGCACGCGACCATGTTTATTAATATACCCTTTTTTCTCTTGATCAATATTGAGTTCCTTATCATCATACATTGAATTAAGATGAAGGAAAAGTTCATGAAGTTGTGTTTCATTTGCACAATAAACAGCTACATCGCCTGTTTGAAATTCATCTTTTCCAATAACAATAGACAGACCGTTTACCATAGTTTTTACAATTCTGTCCTTTCCCTCAATAGGGAGAATTTCACCAATTTTAACTACTGTTCCGCAATATTCTTGACGGAATCCTTTTGATTTTGTAATTTTCATTGCTTAAAAATTTAAAATGTTTATAAAAAAATTCTCCGCACCAGTCCGTTTTTTATCAGAACGGACAAACTGATAAAAAATAATTATTATTTTTATTTTTTATTAAAATATAAACAATCACCAAAAATTTCATCAATGATTTTATCAAACGCGATATCTAATTCTTCTTTTGTTTCAAAATTTATATATGTTTTTTTCCCTTCTATCGTGTCGACTTCTATCCAATGAGTGCCATAATCATTATTATATTTATTCAATTTTATAATATGTTTTGCGTTTACGAAAACATTATTATCAATAATTATTCCATATTTAGTTGCCATAACATATATATTTTTTATAGATTAGTACACCAAGGTTTATATGTTGGTATAGGTGCTAATTTGAAAGCATTCTTAATTTCCTTTTCGCGAATGGTATTATATACTGTAGGATTTTCTTCTTCTAATGTATCTGGATCTACAACATACATATGTATATCAGAATATTTAACGCCTAATATATCTTCGTCTGTTATATATTCTCCTTTTTCATTGACATTAAGACCATCCATCGGAACTTTATGAACCAAGTCATATGGTATACCAAGATAATCGCCGATTTGTACAATTTCAATAGTTGTAAGATTTGCGAGTGGAGAGAAATCACCAGCATCATCACCATATCGAGTACTGAATCCACAAATATTTTCAGAAAGATTACAGTTATTACTTACACGACCGTTATGTGATTGTGAAATTGCATAAAGTGTACTCATTCTAATTCGCGGTGGAAGGTTTACTCTCGTTTGGTTTGTGATTTCAATACCAGCATCCTCCATTTGTTTTAGCGTTGCATTTACAGCATCCTCAATGTTAATTGTGTAATTTTTAATTCCAAGATACTCACATACTCTAATAGAGTCTGAAATATCTTTTTGTACTCCACATGGCATCATAACACCGATAACACGGTCTGCACCAAGTGCTTCTACACAGAGTTTTCCAACTATGAGACTATCCTTGCCCCCACTAACCCCAAGGACCGCATTACAGTCTTTACCATTTTCTTCGAACCAATTTCGAATCCAATTGATAGCACCTTCTGTTACTTTTTCTACATCAAATTTGTATACTTTTTCTACACCAAAATTGTATCCCATTTTTTTTTAATTTTAAAGTTTATAAAGTGTTAAGTTAATATCTGTAAATTCTTCAAGTAAAATATCCATGATTTTATCCCAATCGGCACCGCCTCTATCAGAAGCAATTTTGTAAGGCATTGCAACATTTAACTCTTGCTTCATATGTTTGGAGAGTCTACATTCTTTTACGATTTGCACACAACATTCTCTGAAAGCCCCATAATTGGTATATTGCTTTCCGTCATATCCATATCTGTCCTGCGCATACATATTGGCTATAAATTGTTTTCCTGTTTTCTTACCCACATATATGAAATCAACCATTCCTAACTTTGGATTTATTTTCTCATATTTTTCAAATACAATGGGATATTTTTCCTTTATAGCCTTTGCAACGCCCGAATTCATTTTCTTTTGACAATTTACTTGATGTGCAATGATTTCTTCTTTTGCGTCCAAAAGATTTCCTTTTACTATACTTACCATAAAAAATAATTATTATTTTTCATTTTCAAGTCTTTTACGAATAGTTGTGAAAGACTCGCGATTATACATATTACCATTGATAAATACAGGTCGAAGTGCCATTTGGTGTGTTTGTTGATACTCTAAATAAGTTTCATACAAAAGACCATCAGTTACTTTAAAATTATCACCATCTCGCTCTACAAACACAAGACCTTTATGTGATTTTTTAAGGCTATCACTATCTGTTTTTGGATCTTTATAAATCATTAGTTCTTGTTCGTCAAATACACCATATGTTGCTTTCATAGCAACACCATAAGTGTCGCGTGTATTTACAATCATTTTATCACCTTCAAAAATTGCAGTGAAACAAAATGCACCAACTCCAAAAATTACATTATTTGCAGCAAAACCAAGTCTTTCAAGTTCTTTATAAATTTTCTTAACGACATTTTGTGTACAACCATCTCCAAGAATTACACCAATATGCGGGTCTAACACTTTATAACCTTTTGTATTAAGATTTCCTCCGAAATTATCCCACAAAGATAAAATGGTATTTATAACAGTTTCATATTGGTCGCCAGAATCGGGGCGAATAAAGAGTTTACCATTATGTGTGAGAACTTCATCTTTAAGACTTGGAATGATATTATTAACCATATTCCAATAATCATAAGTATCAGATACCATAGAAAAACTTGTATTTGGATACAATTCTGTCAAAAGTTTCTTCACAAATGTTTTTTCATCACCATCCAGAGCATAATTTGCTCCCATTACAGAATGTTCTGTAGAAACTGCACCAATTCCAATATGATTAAATGAGCAATCTGCGTCATAATACTTATCAATATATGGAAGTGCTGGAATAGAAGATGTTTTGTTAGCAGAAAGCAACCAAGCAGCAGAACATCTAACAGCCTCATTCATACAAGACATTCCTCGCATACCAAAATCGGCAAAAGCCATTCTTGGATCAATATCACCATCTACAGTTTTATCATACCAATGTTTTGCAATTCTATAATACATATTGCCGATAGTAGCATGATTACAAGGTTTCCATAGTTCTGCTTGAAGAATACACTCAATCCATTGTACAAGCCAAGCAAATCTTTCATCAGTATTCATTACGCTAATACAAGGAACACCCATATTAACTTTAGTACCTTCTGGAATCGCAGAAATTTGTAATGGTAGATAACCAGTGTTATGTAGCAATACTATTTTTTCTATATCATAGTTTCCTTCTCCCAACTGAATATTGAGATATTTTTTATATGTTGTGAGAATTTCATCTAAAGGAATTTTGAAAAAATTGTTTTGGAAATATTCCACAAGATATTCCTGAATGAAAGCCTGCAAACCAAAGAATACCATTTTTTGATTTTCTTCGTTTTGAAACATTGATTTTCTTGGAACCCAATATGATACAAGTGTTTTTAGTGAATTGGGATACATTCTGTCGTGACATGCTTTGTAAGTGTCACAAAGTAAAAGTGCGTTTGTACTAATCAGACTCATGTTTTTATAAATTTTTATTTAATGTTATTAAAATTTTCTTAACTTTACTTTTGTTTGAAAAACATCTTGAAAACTCTAAATGATTTAACTCATCTAAAGAAACCCTATATCTGCTTTTAGACTTTTTTAAGAAATAGTATATTTTTACAAGGTCTTTGATTTCTACTGGTATATTAAATTCTTCCAACGACTTAACATATCTATCATTAAAATCATTAACATCGGGTAAAATTATATTTTTCTTTTTATATTTTTTATCTATATATTGACTTTTAAATTCGTAACATCTTCTACCTATTTCAATAGATGCAAGTGTCATATCGGGTAGATTTAAATCTCTAAATAAAAAGTTACCGACAAATGAACTATAATTTGGTTTTGCTAACATAACTCTAATATTATAGATATTACATCTTTTCTTAATATTATTAACAAGTTTAGTTCTATTCCAAACATTATTAACTAATTTATTAAAGTATTTACCTTTGTCTGTATTCTTACTTTTTATATTAAGTTCTTCTAAACCAAATACTTCACATCTATAATATATCGCCGTATTAACTAATAACTTACTAATTTCGTAAGTTTCAAATAATCGTTTATTATTAATATAAATTCGTTCTTTTGAATCGCTTGATTTACCTTTTAAGTTAAAATCAATATCATTTATATCTTTTATGCTAACAACCCCACTTTTAACAACTTCAAACTTACTACTACTTTTCCAATCGACAACAGACCAACCTATATAATTTGGATTTAAGTCAATAGAAAATATTCTGTTTTTAATTGGTTTATAATCAACAAATTTGTTTAATAATGTTTCATCATAAGTTAAATAAATATAATCATTATTCAACTCATATGTTATAGGTATTTGTTTATCTTGCTGTAAGTGATATAATTTATTTAATATTGATTTATATCTTTTATATCTACCTGTAATAGATAAAATAATTCTATCTTTCATCGTTGGTTTAAAAATAAAAGAGTCTAAATCTTCATTAATAACCAACATTCTATTACCATGTTGGTTTGCTTCGCCTATAATATATAAATTACTTAATCGTTTATTTAGAAACTCGTCTTTAGTTATTTTACCCTTACATCGTTCAATAAAGTTCTTCTTACCACCAAATATTAGTTGTTTATTATCACCTTCTTTTATTAGTTGTGTAGCATTTTTAACAGCACAGCGTTTAAGATATGACTTAATAAGTGGTATGTTATTTAATGAACTTAATTGGTGCTCTGTATCCTTTTCACTAACACCTTCATATCTTCTATTATAAGCAAAATGAAGCACTGAAGAGTATTGTTTTCTATACTCCTTAATTAAATTTAAACCATCTTCTGATGTAGTGTATTTTAACTTCAGTGTTATCATTTATTTACTTAATAACTTAATATATAAATATTTATGAAATAATTAATAAGTTTTCATAAGAATCAATAACTTTTTAATTCATATCTATATAAGATTTTATTTGTTAATAAATGATTTTTTTAATTTCACAATACAAAGGTAATAAAAAAAATTGAATTGACCAAATTTTTTTCAAATTATTTTCTAAATTTTCGAACAAAATTAATTTTTTCATCTGTAATATGGCAAATGCTATCTGTAGTGTATACTTTAGATATAACATCTGTTTTAAGAAGTTCGCCGTTTTTGATATTATCTTCACAATGTGTCACATAAAGTCTAACATCTTTTGCACCATGTTCTATCAACTGTTGACCCGCATAATAAAATGTAAATCCTTTTGAACAGATATCATCAACGATAAGTACATTTTTACCACTAACATCGGCACCCATAACAGATAAACCAAGAATTTCTCCTGTTTTCCAATCTCTATTTTTGATACCGAAAGCAATAGGTAGATTAAGATCTTTAATTATATTCATATCTTTATATCTTTTACATGCTCCTTCATCTGGAAAGAAAACTACATCAAAATCATATTTTTTTGAAATGATTTCGATATCTAATTCTGGAAGATTATCAAAAACATTATTGATAAGCGCATTTGAAACATTTGAATGAACATTACTTACGATAACTCTATCGAATCCAAGAGAATTAATCCAATTAGCAAATACTTTTAGAGAAAAATTCTCATTTGGGGATTTAATTCTATCCATGCGTGCATTAGGTAGATATGGTATTTCTAAATAAATTTTACCATAACAATTTCTTTTAATTATATCAACCAATGACATAATTGTAATCATTTCTTCATCTCCATCATATAACCATTCAATCCAATTGGCAATATCAAATGAGATTAAAGACATATCTATAGATTTTAAAACCAAAGTTCCATCTGGAAATCTACCCTGTTCAATTTCAACACCATTTAATTTAACCATAACTCTATTTTTTAAATAATATTAATTTGACAAGAACTCATTGTATCGAGAGCAGATTTATGTTTTTCTGGAGTAAGACCTGCACAAGCGTCTGCTTTTACATTTACAATAATTTCAGGATAAAGTGCCTTAATAATCAAAGCATTAGATACTACACAAATATCTGTGCAAGTTCCACATAATGTTACCTCTACGCCCTCACCATTCCAATTAACTAAATCCGCAAAATACATGTCCTTCCATATATTCACATCACCAAATGTGGGTTTATTGAAAATACACCACATATTAATATCTGTATCTGCGAAGATATTGTATGGATTGAGTTCATCCACAATTTGCCAACCGTGAGTACCCTCAATACAATGTGGAACAGGCAAGTTCTTTCCCTCCTGTGTCTCCAAATAATTCTCACCGTGTGTATCACGGGTATATACAACACTGTCAGAATTTTTAATCTGTTCAAGAATTGATGGAATAATAGATACTGCATCGGGGTTTGCCAACGAACCTGTGAGGAAATCGTTCTGCATGTCTATAACAACTGTAATTTTTTTCATAATATAAACAAATTAGATATTAATATTTCTTTAATTTTTTACAAAGATAAGCAAAATATTTGAAATAACCAAATAAAATAATAATTATTTTTATTTTTTTCTTTCAAATATATCAATAGCCTTCTCAATATCATCTTCAGATAATGCTGTGACTCTATTAACATGAATAAAATTTTCTTTTTGACACATCAACATATCCACATCATCATCCAAAATTACATATATACAACAACGACATTCACCATAACCATAACAGTTACCATTGAACACATCATATTCTCCAAATGTATCATCAAGCCATTTTGCAATTTCATTACCTCTACATAACCAATCCGCATGAAAATGATCTGTGCCTCCAATAATTGGTAATTCAAGACCGCAGTCTATTAATTGCTTTACCGTATCTTCATTATATCCCCAAGATGAAGAAATAACAACTTCTACACCATAATGTTTCAATTTATTAAGTAAAGATACTTTTTCTTCATCTATAAATTTACCACTATTTTTACTTAAAAAATCATGTGATGCTAAAACACCATCTATATCAAGAAATAATATTTTTCTAAAACTCTTATTTTCCATTTTCTTCAACCTTTTCAATTATCCAAAATCTATCATCAAATATTTGACTACAATCACTAATCAATGTTTCACCATCATCTTTTAATGGTGTTATAGTAAGTGTCATTTCTTTTAAATCAAGATAACACTCATTTTTTCTACCATATATTTCACATTCAAAATAAAATCTTGGAAAAGTATATCCAAACGCATTTTCCATAAATTCATCAATATCAAATATATATTCATATTCTTCATATGGAAACCAGAACCTTATTTTATAATATTTTTTCATAAAAAATAATTATTATTTTTTTGCGTTATTTCTAAAAATATCAACCAATTGCCAATATGATACAGGCGTATAGTTATTTTGATCAACACCAACATCATATTGTGTTTTTCTTAATCTCGTAGTAACATCGCCGTCAATACCATAACAAGTTCCATCATATAAAGTATGTATATGACCAAACACCTGATAGTCTGCGGGATATGCAAGCATAGGATAATGACAAGCCATTATCTTAATTCCTTCAACTTTTATCATAGCAATATCTACCACAATAACCGTTTTATCGTCATAAACATATGTTCCACAATCGATTCTGTCGTGATTTCCTCGACATAAAATCAATGTTTTGAAATTCAATTTATTCCAAACTTTCACATACTCTTTATCTCCATTATAATGTGGTAACATAAAATCACCACAATGAACCACAATACCATCTTCTGGGACAACAGAATTCCAATTTGCTATTAAAGCATCATTCATTTCTTTTCTGCTTTCAAAAGGTCGATGGCAATATTTACAGATATTAAAATGATCCCAATGGCCGTCACTACTCATAAACAATTTATCAGCATCTAATACTTCAAATGTAAACATAATTTTTATTCTTTATAATTTTCAATACAATTTTCATATATCATTTTGGCTCGCTTTCTACTCAACTCACCAACATCTACAAGTTCTTCTAAACACAATTCTATAAACAATTTATTCGCATCGTGCATAGCAACACTTCTTTCTTTACCAAATTCGCGCCAGAATTCCAATTCCGACACATATACGCTCATATCGTCCTTGATATTACCATATGTTTTACAAGCACCAAGATAATCACACAATGCTTCAAGATTATACACAAACGGCATCACCAACGATGTTCGACCAGTATCGAAATTGTCTTGCCAATATTCATAGTGGTGCTTTCCAAGCGGATGATTTTTATGATGCATCCAAGCCATTGAAAAACCTTTCTCTTTTTTAGCAATAGGAATAGGCGAAAATCCTTTTGTGTAATATTTAACACTTTCAGAAAGTTCCGTCCAAGAGAATTTGTGTATATCATGCACAATTCCCCTCCAATATATACCGAACTTAAAACAATAACGAGCAACATTCTTTTTATGCTCACAAACTGTTAGGATTATGTTTCCAAAGTTTTTTAATAGTAAATTTATATTCCATATATATTTCTTTTACAAATATAATAAAAAATATTAAAACAACCAAATTTTTTTTATAAAAAAACATAAATATTTTATATAAAATATAACAAATATATAAAATTATGATTAAAACATTTGAAGAGTTCATTAATGAGAACTATAATAAAAATGTAAATTACGGTGAGGAATATGGTTATCCTCTTTTTAACGAAGTATCTGAATCGTTAATGTCTGAAATTTATAATAGTATAAATGAAGGTGTGCTTACAATCAACACTAACATGATTGAAGAAGGTATTTTTGATTCTATTGGTAAAATGTTTACAAAAGGTGTTGAAAAAATGAAAAATAAAAGCACAGACATCAATGATGAAATTGAACATAAAAAAGGAGTTCTTAAATATATTATTGATTTACCAAAAAATGGTGGTGATATTATTGAAATTGGTGCATCTATCAAACGCGAAGAAATTAATGCGGAAGTGTATGAAAAAATTGAAGAACTTTGTAAGTATGCTGAAGATATTTGTAAAAAACTTGCTGAAAAGGAAGAAAATACATATAAAACAATTAGCGAAAAAATGACCGCTACTAACGAAGCAATTCAAGAATTTACTGAAAAATCTGTAAATAAATTAAAAGAAATTGTTGAAATTTCAAAAAATAAAATTTCAGATATTATATCTGCGGTCGTAATACTTGCTTGCGAAATGGCGGAAATGGCTAAAGATGGTTTAAAAAAATTAGGTATAGGTGCTGCTATTGCTTTTAGTTTACCTTTTCTTGTAACATATTCTATATATAAATGTGCAGTGAGCGTTTGTGAAATGCTAATTGAAAAAATTAAAGATGGTGCTGAAATTGTTAAAGAATCTTTAATTAAAATCAAAAATTCTATAGCAAATTGGGTTGAAGATATGCTTGAAGAAGCAAAAGAACTCCTTAATGAGGCTTGCGATAAAGTTAAAAATGGTGCTAAAAAGGCTTATGAAGCAATTGGCAAATCATATCTTACTATCGTTGCTACTTTAGGTCAATTGGTTTCAGATACAAAAGATAAAATTTCAAAAGCATATAATGATTTTATCGAAAGTGCTGAAGAATTTACAGATGAAGTTAAATCATATATTTCTGAAAAATGGAATGTTGTTTCTAATTGGTGTAAAAAAACAAGTACTGCTTTTGCAGATGGTATCAAGAATGTTTGGGAAAAAACAAAAGAAAAAGTAATGGGTGCTATCGAATCAGCAAAAGAAGCATATAATGATTTAAAAGATGATGCAAATGCTACTTGGAATGAAGTTGTAGAATGGAACACAGAAAGACAACAAAAAAACATCAAAGAAAAAATGAAATATGCTGTTGATAAATGGGGTAAAGATGAAGTATCTTCTTGGCTTGATGAAATTTAATTAATATTTTATAAATTAAAAAGGTGTGATTTAAATCACACCTTTTTCTTTTAGTTTTTGCCAAAATACTTTTACATATTTAATAGGAAGTGTCGAAACATATCCTAACCAAATTAATATTGCGGCATTATTAGACCAAAAACAGAAATTTTTTATAGCCGCTTCTGTTCCAAAAACAGATTCTACAAAGTCAAAAATTTTAGATTCTAATTGTGTCATAGTTGTATGTTTTTAGTTTTACAATGCAAATATAATAAAAAATATTGAAACAACAAAATTTTTTTTATATTATTTTTCCACATCTCCAAATTCTTCTTTCAATTTAAGATATTGTTTATATCTTTCGTTTCGTCTTTCTTCCATTTCTTTATTGATAATTTCTTTAATCTTTTCATCTGACATTGGTTCAATCACACCCATTTTAACTCTTTCATTTATGTATTTGTCTAAATGAAATTTTCCAAAAATATCAACATGTCCTGGAACATGAATATATTCTGTTATTTCTGAACAATATTTATTGTCCAATATATAATCAATACCACTTATATCATCTTGATCAACAATTCCAACACAAATGTATGTTCCATCAGTGAATTTAATAATCAAATGTGAATTTTCTTCTGCGTTATCACAAAAGCCTCTATGAAACGCATAAGTATCTACAACTTTACCTTTAAGAGTATCATTTATACCACTTTTAAGTTTAATCCAATTTTCTCTTTTCATATATTTTTTTTTATTTATTTACAATACAAATATAATAAAAAATATTGAAACAACCAAATTTTATTGAATAATTTTAATTACCATAAACAATTTGAATCGTTTAATCCCAATTTCTGAATCCTATCATTAGCAAACTCTACATATTCTTGAATAATCTCAAATCCAATATATTTTCTATTACACTCTAAAGCCGCAACCGCTGTCGTTCCACTGCCCATAAACGGATCCAAAACAACATCTCCCTCTTTGCTGAAAGCATTCACCAAATCTTTTACTAATTCAACAGGAAAGCAAGCACCATGTCCTTTGATGTTATTATTTTTCTTATATCCTTTCAAGACATTATTCATTGCACCTCTCTTAAATTGTGCATTAGTAATACATCTACCTTTTTTATTATCATTCTCAAAAACTATAATAAATTCATAGCAAGAGTTCAATACTTGTTCATGCATCGCTGGTTGTCCAACTTTCTCCCATATAATTATATCTTTTATTTGATCCGCGAAATCTCCCAACAATCTAAACACTGCTGATTTAGAACCAGTTACTATCTGATAGTTCCATAATACACATTTAGAAACTCTCAACAATTCTGTTAGAACATTTTTATGGAAGTCATAATATTCCTCTATTGTAAGATCATCAGAAAAATGTTCGTATTTTTTAGAAAAATGTTCGGATTTCTCTCTTGTTGTATATTCTCCGTTCCTTATTCGCGTTCTCATATTATAAGGAGGGCTTGTAACAACTAAATCAACAGAATTGTCTGAAAGCAATTTAAGACCTTCCAGACAATCCATATTATATATATTATTAAATTCAAGCATTTTCTAATCTACAAATTAATTATTTACAAATCTCGCATTATCTTGTAATTCTGGATATGAGCGAAACTCCTCTGGAATATCACCCTGACACCACAAATTATGAGAAACAACTTTTCTACCATCGAAAAATTCGATATTAAACTTCGCACCACCAAATCCTTTGAAATATGATGTTGAATTCTCATCTTCAATAGTATATCTTGTTCCATTTACAACAACAGTATTCTCATTTGTTGTTGCAATTTTGTCAAGCCAGAATGCACAATGAAAACAAACATTTTCTTTCTCCATGATTTTGGTCTCATTACACTCCGCCCATCTGTCTAAACTATATGACTTTCCGCAGATTCTACATTTAATTTCTTTATTATTCTGCATATATTACCTCCTGTACATTTTCGTCATTAAATCCAATTTTAAGACTTTTATCATATTGTTCTTTTTGTTTTACCAAAGCAAAATAAGGAACATTAGAACGATTTTTACCTTCTCTAATATCTTTTCTAATTCGATTCCAAGACAAATCTATATCTGCTGGTAAAATAACATATATGACTTCTACATCTGTTCCAATATACTTATCTGTAAAATTTTTTCTTTGTTCTTTATTTACATTTGTAGCATCAAAAAATACATCCTGACCGTTATTAAGATATTCATCTACTCTTTCAAATGCAAGTTTAAATACTTCTTTATTTTTAGTTTGGTTAGATATGTCTCCTGTCAATTCTTCTCGAATTAGATCTGGTGAAACTTGAACACAATCTTTATAATCTTTGTTGTATATATAGGATTTTCCTGAACCTGAAATTCCTATTGGTAAAATTAATTTAGCCATCTTTTAATTATTTTATATTTGTACTTTCTATTCTTTCTTTTGCAATATTGAAATATTCATCATTTAATTCAATTCCAATAAAATTTCTATTTGTATTTTTACAAGCAACTCCCGTACTTCCACTTCCTAAACAATTGTCGAGAATTATATCTCCCTCATTTGAAAATGTTTTTATAAGTTCTTCAAGAAGAGCAACAGGCTTTTGCGTTGGGTGTAAATTAGATGTTAATATATCTCTTTTAAATTTCCATACTTGTGTCGGATATCTTGTGCCATTATCAACATATTCTTTTACAAATTTATTATTGTTGTCATCTACAAGTTTACCAAATTTTCCGTTTTTTACTTTATTTGAACGCTTTGGTCCATCATATTTTATCATTTGAGGATTATATGTACATTGATTTTTATAAAATACTGATATCGTTTCAATATTTTTACCAACCCTCTTTTTAACTTGCATTATATTTGTAATTCGCTCTTTTTCCCAATATATATCATACTTATAATCTTTCAAGTTAGAACATCTTAATAATGATGAAAACGGCTCTTGACCAAATAAAACAATCGCGCCATTATCTTTTATTATTCTACTATATTGCTCCCACAGTTTATCAAATGGTATTATAATATCCCAAGAACATTTCGTAGTCCCATAAGGTAAATCACATAAAATCATATCTATACTTTTATCTGGAATATTATTCATTTCTGTAATGCAATCTCCATTAATCAATTTCACTTCCATATTAACTTTAAATTAATCATTTGGGTATGGATATATTTTATTCCTACTTTCAAATTCTTTTCTCAACTGGCGAGTTTCTCTTTTATCTTTACCTAATACAAATGCCCATTTTCTTTTAGATGGAAAATCAATTTTCACAGCCTCATTATACATCTTCTTCGAATAATCTCTCAACTGCTTTTCAATATCATCTGGAATATTTTCCCAATGCATCTTTTGATCATCAGACCAGTTCTTTTGCCATACGATACCTAAATCCTTTGCATATCTCTTATAAAAACTTCGCGCCCTGAAAGCACGGTCTGTAACTATCTTATCTTTATTGTATGGATTGATACATCGCGTTGTTGTTCCTGACTTCTGTCCCAGATAATAGAAATTCAGACCTTGATATATCTTACCTCTTTCTTTTGCTGTCGGATCTGAATATGCTGTAAATAATCTATATGGTGTATTTTCAACCATCCATTTGATACACAACATAAGGAAATGACTTCCGAGATTTTTAGGTGTCCAAGACGCAGATGCTCCGCGAGCAATCAATCTTTCAATTTCTTTTGTTTGCTCTCCAAGCAATGTACTAAAAGCATTCGGCATACCCATGATAATAACACCACCAAGAATTCCATTATATCTCATTGAAAACCAATGCGTTGGATATGAACCAACTGTTCCGAGCCATTCGTATCTTTTAATAAAATCTGTTGCTTCTTGTTTTTCTTCTTTTGTATCTATATATTTAAAAACAAAATCATCTACTTTAATATTATTAATATCTTCATCTGTAAATCCTAATGTTTTTTTATCTTCTTCTAAAGTGTCGAGTCTTTTTTGATATTGATAGCAATGTGTTTCATTATATTCTTGTATCTTATTTAATAAACTTATATCACTCATGATTAAAATGTTTTTATATAAAAATAACAAAAACTCATAAATATTTTATATCAAGACAATATTTTTATGCAAAAAATTTTAGATTTTATAGTTAAAATTAAAGATATAATTTGGTTTATTGTTGTTTTAATTATATCAATGTTTTTGATATCTCAATGTAAATCAAACACTAAATTAGAAAAGGAGGTTGATATATTAACTAATAACACATATGCATTAACAGATAGCCTCCATCAATATCACGATAAATTAGGAAATGTAATTGCTGAAAAACACGCGCTTCAACTCACACAAAAACAAATTGAAGATTCTATTGGTGATTTAAAAAAGAAAAATACAGAATATATTGCATATATTAATGCTAATATCGGCGTAAAGGATACTATATATACAGAAAAAATTGTATATAAAGATGTTGTTATAGATACATTAACAAAAACTGAAAAAGGTATAATATGTTTAGAAAAAAATGATACATTTAATCATTCTAAACGATATATATCTGCTAATATACCATATAGCGCGACATATCCATCAAATTTATCAGTTGATAGCGCGTCATTTATAGTAAATCAAGATATATTTGTTGAGGGTATGCTTACGAGAAATAATAAAACAAAAGAAACAATGTTTTATTTAAAATCGGATTATCCAGGTCTTACTTTTAATTCTGGAAATGGAATTGTGGCAACTAACAGCAAACAATATGAAAGAGAAATAAGAAGAAGAAATGGAGTAGGGTTGGCTATAGGACCGAGTTTTGTAGTTTATTATGATAGTCCTACACAATCATTAAAACCAGCAGTTGGTATATCTATAACTATTGGATATACATTTACTCCTAAAATATTTCAATGGTAAAAAAAATAAAATAATATATTATGATAAAAAAATTCAATGATTTTATAAAAGAATCTTATAATGGTAAGTCTGGTTTTTATTTAATTAATGAAAGCCAAGAATCTAAATCACAGGCAGATGCTATTAAATTAGTCATGGATAGATTTGGTTGGGATAAAGAAAAAGCAAATAATTTTGTTAGAGTTGATTTAAGAAATGATATAACTTCACTTAGGGATAAACAAATAGGTAAATTTACTCTTGGTGTTGCAAGAATGTATTGTGACAGACAAATCACAGATGCTGGAACCATAAGTAATCTTAACGCAACACTTAAACTATTATCTGCTCATTTAAACGAATATGATAGAAACCTTAATGGGTTAAGTGCAGAGGAATTGATTTCCAAATTTGAACAAACAAGAGAAAATAATGTAAAAAAAGAAAAATCAGAAATATCTAAAATGAAATTTGGTGTTTCAGACTATGAAATTGTTAAAATAGATTCTTATAATGATGCAACAAAATATTATAAATATACAAACCCGAATAGTAGATGGTGTCTGACACACATGAAAGACATGTATGATAGTTATACATGTGATGGTATGAATCAAATATATTTTTGCTTAAAAAATGGATTTGAAAATATTAAACCAATAGTTGGAGAAAATGCACCGTTGGATGAATACGGTTTATCTATGCTATCTATTATCGTTAATGAAGATGGTGAATTGGCATATTGTACATGTCGTTGGAATCATGATAATGATGGAAATGATAGTATAATGAATGCTGTTGAAATTAGTAAAGTTATTAATGTTAATTTCTACGAAACATTTAAACCTAATAATAAATGGAAAGATATGGTTGATAATGTTAAACAAAGATTGTCTAATGGAGAAAATCCAAAAAAAATATTCAAAAGAGTTTTAGATTGTGGAGAAGAAGGATTTTTTATTGTGGAATTAAAAATTAAAGCCAATTATTATAAATATAATATTATTAACACCGATTATAAAATTATATCAGATAAATGGTTTGACGAAGTTAATGATTTTGTAAATGGTTTTTCTGCAGTAAAAATTAAAAATAAAGGATGGAATTTCATTAATACCGAAGGAAAAATCATATCAGATAAATGGTATTTTTATGCTTGGGATTTTTTTGATGGTTTTGCTATAGTAAAAGATAAAAACAAAGGATACAATTTCATTAATACAAAAGGTAAATATATATCAGATGATTGGTTTGATAATGCTTGGGATTTTGACGAAGGTTATGCTCATGTAAAATTAAATAAAAAGTGGAATTTTATTGATAAAAATGGAAAATATATATTAGATGATTGGTTTGAAGATGCGTATGAAGCGGTTAGATATTTTGACAAATATTTAAAAAAATAAAGGTTGGATTTACATCCAACCTTCTTTTATATTATATATTAAAGTCCAAGAGCCTCTGCACAACTATGTTTGGATAAGGTCAATAGCGCGGCACATTCTTGACTTGCTTTATGTATTTTTTGCTTAACAACAAATTCATCTATCTTTGATGCATCTGTATATTCAAGAATTAAAAGACCACACTTCGACCCCTTTTCATTAATAATTTGTGATACTATTATATATTGTATACCGTGTGATAATAATCTATATGCATAACTTCTATCTATTGATTTAAGATCTGTTTCTACATATCCTCTATATAGATAATTTTCACCGATATGTGTTATAAAAGGATACAATGTTATTTGCTGTTGTTGATAATCGTGTGCAACACCAAATCCCATTTCATCTGTAAACGATTCAAATGTAACACTCCATTTTAAAAACGGAATACCTGTAACATTTGAACTTCCATTGTGAAATTCCGCTAGCAATACTCTATCTGCATTTGTTTCATACATCAACTGCACAACCATACTATTTAATGCTCCAGAATTTTTCAACCTCATATTCATCTCATAATCGTGAATTTTCTGTTGTATTTCCAATTGTATTTGGATAGCATCTGTTGCCGCTCTATTTGCAAAAATATAAGACGACCCTATTGCAATTGATGCAATTACAATCAAAGACACTATAAAAAAAGTAAGTACTTGCTTCCATGACATATTACCGATTTTAGTAATAGTAGACCCTGACACATCTATTGTATCCTTTATAGTTTTCATTTTATTTAGTTCTCTATTTTAATTTGTATATTTGTTTATGTTGTGTTTTTAAATTCAATTATCATGTTAATTGATTATTGTATATTCAAATAAGAATCTATATCAACTTCACATTTTTTTATTTTTTCAACTTCTCTGCTTGAAACTCGACTTCGTTGTGTAGGAAAATCACCATCTAAAATATTAGAAAAATATCCATTTTTTCCTCCCCATACTATGAGGCTATTAGAATCTGAAAAATTATCACCATTACAAATTTCAAAATATTTAACAGTACAATCTGGGTTTTTTTCTAACCAACCAATTATAAAACTGCGACATTCTCTTTCTGACGATAACATTAGATTTTCTTTATTAAATGTTTCACCATCTTTCTCGAACCACACTTGTAATCCATATTGATTTCCTCTATATGATTCTTTAATAAATTCACTGAATTTCTTAATCATATTAATAACTTTATTATTTAATATATTTATGTAAAAATAATAATTATTTTTTTTTATTAAAAAAAGCCCTTTAGATACAATCCAAAGGGCAAACATAAACAAAACAAACACAAATTAAATTCACATCAAAATGTGCTTATATTTAAGGTTACTCATCTATAAAATAGATCCACCATACATATTACAAATCTCATCTCTCAAAATGTCAATAGCGCAACTAACAGTTTCATCATTTGGATATTTAACTTTTAAAACCTCAAATACTCTAATAGCATCTGTTAGTTCTTCAACAGAGAGTTCTGAATTGTATACAAAATTTTTTAAAGACCAATCGACTTTCATAAATTTAATTATTTTTATTTATAAATTCTAACGCTTTTTCTTGTGCGCGTTTTAAAGAACTACAACAATATGCCCAACATCCAAATTGTTCGTTGTTTGGATATGGCTCGAAAAAATCAAATCCATCATATTTACCTTTAGTATCATATTGTCGCCAGAAATCGTTTAATTTCGTTATTTTACGCTCAAATACTTCATAATAAACACATTCACCCATATCTCTTTTATAAATGTAATAATTATCACCTTTTTCGATTTGGGTAAATATATCACCTTTTTTGGTAAATTCTTTATCCAACTCTTTCACCTTCATAGACATCATATAATTGTAAAATTTTATCTCTATTAACAACAATTACAGAACCTTTTTTATCTTTGAACAATACAGAACCTACTGGAATATTAACATCTTCAACTACTATTACACGATTACCTTCATTATCAAAAGTAATTGAAGAAGATTCTATACCATACATTTCATGTATCTCTTTGATGCTTATTGAATCATCATATACTTCAACAACATCTAAATATTCTGGCTTTTTCTTATAAACTCTTTTCATATTATTTCTTTTTAAAAATTACTTCATCAACTAATCCATAATCTTTTGCTTCAAGAGCAGTAAACCAATGATCTCTATCAGCATCTGCATAAATTCTATCATAAGTCTGACCTGTATTTGCAGCCAACACTTCATAAAGTTCTTTTTTAACTTTTTGAATCTCACGATATTCAATTTCGATTTCTGACGCTTGACCTTGAACGCCACCAAGAGGTTGGTGAATCAATACTCTACTATGTGGTAGAATAAGTCGTTTACCCTTCTCACCAGAAGATAGAATAACAGAACCCATAGATGCAGCCAATCCAACACATGTTGTCCCCACTTCTGAATTAATGTAGTTCATAGTATCAACAATCGCCATACCATCATAAACACTTCCACCTGGTGAATTTACAAATAATGTAATGTCATCGTCGCTAACACTATCGAGATATAACAATTGTGCTGTGACTATATTAGCAACATCAGAATTAATACCATCACCAAGATAAATAATTCTTTCAGCCATAAGTCGACTAAACACATCCCAAGACTGCATATTCATTTCTCTCTCTTCAATAATTGTAGGACTAATGTAATTTTTATAGCCAAATAATTTATTACTACTAATCCCTTTGCTCAAAGCAAATTTTTCAAAATCTCTGTTGTAGTTCATCATTATATATTATATTAAAAACATTTACATAATAAATATAACAAAAAAATCTAAAAATCAAGACATGTTTCAATATTTAATAATAAATAATTTGGTTTTTGCATATCATCTATTAACCAAAGGTCTTTTCCGTTTTTTAATTGAACTTTTGTTATTTCTTCTACTCGCGTGTGTGCAACAACTTGATTATAATCCTTTATAGCACAATCATATAGTGCCTCTGGTCTAATCCAAACACAACTTTGATAAGTGTTATTACCGTATCCTGACATATCAAATGGATAGAACGCGCAAATAGCCGACAATTCTTCTTCTGTCCAACCTTTTTTACAATTCATAATCGCGTCAACATAATTATATGTAGAAAATTGACTAATATCATTCAACCAATCTTGACTTACGCCAGCATGACTGAACATATAATCACCGATTTTATATGTTAGATAAGATTCGGACAGATTTGGCTCAATAGCATCTGTTATTCTTTGAGCCATTTTACCAAATCTTATAGTCCTATTTGTACAATCGTTATTTATAATGTATCCTGCAATATCGTGATTTCCAATTATAGATATTATTCTTTCATCTGATTTCCAGATATCTACAAATTCTTTATATCTTTCAATCATTATATCTAAATTAATATTAATATACGGATCGAACCAATCACCTAATACTATAATTTTATCAACATCTGGATTGTTTTCATTTATTTTTTTATAACAATCCAAGAATTTTGTTGTACCATGTATATCACCTATAGTTGCTACCTTCATTTATTGAACATTATATTTGCGATTAAAACCAATTGATTTTCTTGTAGAATATTTTATACCAAAATATATTCTACCATCAGAATCTGTAAAAATGCCTGTGAGGCGTTTCCATACGAAAACAAAATTATTTTTTCTAATATCTTCCAAAATATTGATAATTGCATTTTCAAAAGTTTGAAAATCGATAATATCATCAAAATATAGTTTATCGCTCATATCAAATTCAATTCTTACTTCTACATCATTATTTACAGGTAAAGATTTTTTAAAACCAAGAACTTTACCTTTTGGAAGAATTATCACTTGTTTTGCGTTTGTTGCGATTACGCTATCACTTTCATAAAAATTTTCTAAAATACCATCATTATCAAGATTTTGAGTTAAAAAATCTAATATTTTTTCAGTTGAAATATTATTAACATCCAAAGATTTTACAAATTCTTCATCAATAAATACATCTTCCATATCAGAATCGTCAACAATCACTTCGTCAATAAATACATCTTCATCATTTGAAATATCAACAGTTTCTTCGTTATTTTCTTCTGTTTCAAATGTATCATCTGTATTGATTTCATTTTCATCAATAAGATCTTTAAATTCAACTACAAACTCATCACCATCAATATATGTTTTATCAAAAGAAAATACATAAGTATTAGCATCTGTATCTTTATTCGATGGAGATGAAAATTCTAACATATCAAATGTTTTAAACACAAATGTTTTATCATCAAGATTAAATTCGTCCGCAAATCTGGTTGCCCAAAATTTTGTTATAGGAAATCTAACATCTCTCTTGTTATTATTCGCAATATCAGCGATAATTTCTTTTTTTAATGTTGTTTTAAAAGTATTTGCCATATTTTAAAATTTTTATTATTTTTATTTTTCTTCATTATTACACTCATCTATAATGCTTTTATATTCTGCATTTTCTTTTTGTAATTCTTCATATTTATTTTTTAAAGTTTTATTTTTTCGTTGGAGATCAACATTTTTGCGATGTAAATTTGCATACTCATTTTGAAATTTATCATATTCTTGCGATAAATCACAGTGTGTTTTTTTCAAGATTTCCATCTCATTTTGAATATTTTCAAATTCTATTTGAAAATCCACATCTGATGCATTATTTGTGTTATCATTTTCAAAAATTGATATTATTTTATCTTTTTTTGTAATTGTGCGATTGAGTTTTACAACCTCACTTTTTAATAATCGTATAGTTTCTACATGTGATTCACATAGAGATTTCAATTCATCTCTCTCTGCAATAAGAGATTTAATGTATTCTTCTGTCTTCATATTATAATTTTGTTTTTAGTATTCTTGATATAGTTTTACCATCAGCGCGACCAGCAAGTCTTATGTTCAATTCTTTCATCAAAACACCCATATTAGTAGAACCTGTTTCTAACATAACTTTATCAATCTCAATAAAAATCTCATCATCACTCATCTGTTTTGGTAAATATTCTTCCAAAACAGAAACTTGATACATTTCATCATTATATAAATCTGTTCTACCAGCAGACTTATATTGTTCTGCCGCGTCCTTTCCTTGTTTAACAAGTTTAGATATAATTTTCAATATTTCAGCATCTGTTGCCAAACCATTATGACCGACAGATGTCTCCAATTCTTGTATATTCTTTTTAACAAGTCTAATTGTATTTAATCGCAATGAATCTTTATTTTTCATTGCCAACTTCAAATCTTCATTCAATTTATTCTTCATAACCACTTATTTTTAATAGAATTAATTACTAAAATAAATATAACAAAATTAAAAATTATTTTAATTATTTTATCATAAATAAATCATATAAAAACAAGTGTGATTATGATAGGTCGCGGGAATAGGTTGGCACCTCTATCACACAAGAAGGAGTGGAATATCCACTCCTTCTCTTTTTATATAAATAATATTATTTTTTTATCATAAATGTTCCATTTTCATCATTTCTACCAACTTCTATAAAACCATAATTGACAAATGTATTTACAAAAGTTTTTTCATCAACACCATCTGTTGGACAAACTCTTAAATAAAATTGATATTCTTGATATTTTTCTAAAACATATTCTATGAGTTTTTTAGATATACCTTTATTTCTATATACTTTCTCTGTGAAAACATCGGAGATTTCCATTATAGGTTTATTGCTCAACTCATATATAACATCTTCTGCCATTTCATAACTATCCGTATCAGCAATTTCACTATATAGACTCGATTTTTTATGTGGTATAAGAATGACATACCCCATTATATCCTCATTTTTCAAAATGTTTATCATAATATCTTCTCCATTATCCTTTTCCTCAAATCTTATTTCACCATTTAAAAAAGATTTATTTAAACATTTAAGAACAGATTCATATATAATTTGTCTACATTTATTATTTTTCATTTTACAAGATCAATAAATTCATTTTCGTTGATTTTACCAGCAAGCATTAAATCAAGATTCATAATTGACTCATTCACTCTTACAATATCTTGAACCATATCTTTTAATGTTTCAACGGTATTTTCACTTAAATTATAAACAGGTTTGAAATTAGCACAAGAATATTCAGGTGTTGTGAGTTTTCTTTGTGAAAACAAATATTTTCCAGCACTTCTTTCATTAACACAACCAAATGTACAAGCACCGTCACAATGACTTATGCAATTTTTACATTTTGGGGTTTCAATATTTGATTGTTCAATAATCAAATTGATTTTATTTACAATATCTTTATAATTTACCATATTCTATGAAATAAATTTGTATAAGTTATTTATGTAAAAATAAGTTTAACATAAATATATTAAAGTAATAATTAAAGTTTTAAACATGTCAGTAATTCCAAGTTTTAAAGAATTTATAACAGAAGGTATGCTTTCAACATATAAAGCAGAAAAAGAAGGTAAGAAATTAACATATGATAACTTACTCGGAAACTTCGATGTTGTTATTGAACGACTTATAGAAGAAAGAATTCCATTTTATTTTGATTGCACATTGGAAGGATTTCAAAGAGTCGGATATTTAATGCACAAAACCATAAATGGAAATAATTTTAACGGATATATCCTCGACGCAAATAAAAATAAAGATGGTATATTCAAAGAGTTTAGCGAAAAGGTTATGCCTAATTTAGTAATTGACAAACCTGGTAAACTCCATATTGGTAGAAGTGTATATGCAGATTTAACTCAAGCAAATGATATTGAAACAATTTCTGTTGTTGTGAAAGCATTTAAAGCATTTGCTAAAGATAAAGGACTCACATCAAGAGAAATCACAGGAAATAAATACGAAGCAAATGTAAATATAGATTTTCTATGTGATAGAAATACTGCAAATAATATAATTGACTTCGTATTTTAACCCCCACCCATTATAAAAATAGAGAACACAAAGGTTCTCTATTTTTTTTTATATTATAATAATAATTATTATTTTATTTCTTTCCTTATAGATTCTAACATTTCAATTTGTGATTCTGTGAGTGATTTTGGCATCTTTACTATAAAATTAACTTTCAAATTAGAATATTCATTAGATTTATATCTTGGAAAACCTTTACCAGCAGATAATACATAACCGCCATTTTGCGTATATTTAGGAACCCTAATATTTACAGTTTTATCAAATACATCTAACTCCATATCACAACCAAGAATAGCGTCTATCCAATCAATAGCAACCACCATTTCAAGCGAACCATCGTTATTTAGATATATTTTATCTGTCGACCTCACACTAATTTTAACATATAAATCCCCATACTTTTCCTTTCCTGTTAATGGATCATATCCTTTACCACCTTGTCCTTCATATAAAATTACTCTACCGTTATTTGCTCCTTTAGGTATATCAATATTGAAATTTTTAGAACCTATTTTTATATTTTTTTTACATCC